>ERZ807291.1094-NODE-1094-length-44671-cov-11.799377_pt1 | contig 44671 bp, 57 predicted proteins | sample MGYA00521257_ERZ807291 | MGnify/ENA primary metagenome ERZ807291 (study PRJEB31413, sample SAMN03169783) | marine metagenome | biome: Marine; feature: Water; material: Subsurface seawater | place: North Sea | collected 2011-04-28 | depth 1 m m ... | reverse complement strand
CCAAAACACTAGCATATGCAACATGAATATTGCGCATTATACTTAGTTTAGCAGCCATAAAATTACTATTGGCTGCATTTTTTGCTTGAGTTGCAGCATTTTTACGAGCATATCTTTTGCCACTTATATCAATAGATTTAGATAGGCTATAAGTATATTCGGCAGAATCAGAGCCTGTATATGGGCCAGTTCCAGCTATATTTGCTGCTTCAATTTCAAAATTTGGATTACTCCAATACCCAGCTTGTTTTTCTAAACCTTGAGCTGCTGCTATTCCATCTTTTGAAGATTTAACTTCTGGCGAAAATTCTAACCCTAAGTTGATTGCTTCTTGCAGAGTTATAACCTTACTATTTATAACCTTACTATTTTGATAAATTGACTCTTCATATTTATGGTCCTTAGGATTATGAGGTTCATAAGCATAAGATTTAGCCACAAAGAAAAGGCTTATAAATGCAGCGCAACAGCACGGTAATTTTTTTAATAAATTCATGAATTTCCCATTGATTAACAATTAATATAAACAAGGCGCAGGCCTTAATTAATTGTTATGCTTTGGGAGGTTTAGAAGGGAGGGAGACGTAATTTAGAGGAAGGGAATACTTATAAGAATCGACAATATTTTTTTCAACAAAACTAGTAAGTTCAGAAGATAAATTTTGGCCAAGGCTAAAAAGATGATTACAATTATGATGACAAGAAGACTCACAACAATCAAAAGCTATATCAGAAGAGGAGTCATCAGATTGATCAGATATAAGTGATGCAGAAACATTATTTTGCTCACCATCATCCATACATATATGGGCAGAAGCAATGCCAGTAAATAGCATTGATATTATAATTAAAAAATGTATTGCAAATTTTTGTCTAGACATATTTCAACATCTTACCTTACAAATTACAAAACTCAATCTTTTATTGTAAAAACTTACCATGCTTCAAGCATATAAAAATCTTCCATAAATAAACCACAAATATTTTTTTCATAATTACATTGTGATTTAAGTTTATTTTCAATAGAAAGAACTGCATTTCTTGAATTTTCAAAAGTTTCTATAAGCAACTTAATTTCTTTTTCACTAAATTTTATATGATGCATAAAAATACCTATATTTATTATTTAAAAATTGCTCAATTGAATATGTATTATATAACATTGATTGACCGGCAAAATCACAAGAGTAAAAAACACCCTTGGACCATCCACCTGAAAATGATTGAAATTTTCCAATTATACTATTTGTATCAGCAAACCATGGTTCACCGACAAAACCTACCACTTTCCATTTTGCTTCAATAAAATTTGCGTGAACCTGGAAAGTAAATAAGAGCAAACAAATTGTAAGTAGTTTGGTTTTCATACTACTAATATTACTGATTATTTTGAGATTGTAAAATTAGGACTGACCCATGATGACTAATTAAACTCTCTCCACGGTTACCGAATATTCTCTTTTTGAGCAGGATGGTTACCATTTTTTTTCTAGAAATATTTTTTGAGTAGTCTTTTATATTTAACAACGGGTGTGTTTTGAGAATGCCGAGACTCATTTATGCCGAGCTCAATGTATATGAGTATTGCGGAGTCCCCTTTTGAGATTGAGGGGTAGGTATAGGGGTGGGGTATCATCGACTGTAATATTTTAAAGATAATAATAGAAATCAAGCAAGGGATTTTTTAAACTAAACCGTATATAAAACCGTATATAAATTTGATTTTGGTCTGTTTATTTCCTCTGAAATGTTTATAAATAAAGGTTTGTACACTATTAAATGGCGGAGAGAGAGGGATTCGAACCCTCGATACAGTTACCCGTATAACACCTTAGCAGGGTGCCGCTTTCGACCACTCAGCCATCTCTCCTGAATACTACTTAAAGTGAACTTTTTTCAGGATTTTTTTGAATGTCCTCAGAATTCTTTGATTTTTCTTCATTAATTCTGTCGTACACTTCTTCCCTGTGAACAGATACACTTTTTGGTGCGTTAACACCTATTCTTACTTGAGAACCCTTAATGCCTAAGACTGTAACCGATACTTCGTCACCAATCCTTAGAGACTCTCCTACCCTGCGTGTTAGAATTAACATCGCCCCTCCTTGATTCCATTTATTATTATTATTTTATAATATCAAATTACTATATTACATATTATGAAAAATACTACAAGGATATTACTATTTATCTAAATTGAACTCTTTATGTAAAACATTCACTGCGGTTTCAAGATTATCTTCATTGGTTACTATTGATATCTTAATCTCAGATGTAGAAATCATACTAATATTTATATTGTTCTCGGCGAGAACAGAAAACATTTTGCTAGCAATACCGGCATGCGTTCTCATTCCAACACCAACCATAGATATTTTTACTATTTCATTATTACCTTTGACTTTTTTTGCTTGCAATTTTTTTGAACTTTCTTCCAAAGATTGCATTGCAACTTTATAATCATTTCTAGGAACTGTAAATGTGAAATTTGCTAAACCATCTTCACCAACGTTTTGCACTATCATATCAACATCTATATTAAGATCTGCAATAGGCCCAAGTATTAGTGAAGCAATACCTGGTTGATCAGGAACACCCCTAATATTTAGCTGCGCCTCATCCTTATTAAAAGCTATTCCAGATATAATAGCTTTTTCCATTTTATCATCATTTTCTTTTTTTATTATAGTTCCGGTACCTTCCTCAAATGTTGAAAGAACTCTTATTCCAACATCATATTTTCCAGCAAACTCTACTGCTCTAGGTTGCAAAACTTTAGAACCTTGACTTGATAATTCAAGCATCTCTTCTGTAGTTATTTGATCTATTTTTTTTGCTCCAGGAGAAATTCTTGGGTCCGTTGTATATACACCATTAACATCTGTGAAAATTTGACATTCTTTAGCGTCTAAAGCAACAGATATAGCAACTGCTGAAGTATCTGAACCACCTCTTCCTAGAGTAGTTATATCACCCGCTTTTGTTATTCCTTGAAACCCAGCAACAACGACGATGTTTCCTAAATCCAGATATTTTTTTATAGGTAGATTATTAATATAGTCTATTCTAGCTTTATTAAAAATATCATCAGTAAAAATTCCTGCCTGTGATCCAGTTAGAGAAATAGCTTTATGACCTTTTTTTGTAAGAGTCATAGCTAATAAAGAGATTGTAACCTGCTCTCCAGTAGAGATAAGAGTATCTAATTCTCTTCCAGAAATATCAGGATTTATAGACTTAGCTAAATTTAAAAGCCTATTAGTTTCGCCACTCATAGCAGAGACAACTACTACCAAACTATTACCATTATTTTTTTCAGAAATAACTTTATCTGCAACCTTTGATATTTTATCAATAGTACCTATTGATGTGCCTCCATACTTTTGAACTATAATAGACATAATCTATTTTCCCTTATTTAGAATTACTTCAGATATATTATTTTTGATAATATCGGTAAGATTTTCTATATTATCTTTATATTCAAGTCCCGCTTGGGCTAGATCATCACGGCCACCACCCGTTGATCCTATATTATTATTTATAATATTTATAATTTCTTTAGCAGTTATAAAATTAAAGCAGTCCTTAGTTACAAGCGTATAAATCTCAACCTTTGATTTATTTTTTTGAATTATTATTAAAATTAAATTTTCTTCAGATGACTTAATATCCTCCAAAACATTTTTTAAAACTTTGCCGTCAAAATATTCTTGCGCAATAACTTGAACGTTAAATTTATCTTTTAAATTTTTATTACTAATAACTTCTAAGATTTTTAATTTATTAAAGTTTTTAAGTAAATTTAAGTTTTCTTTTTTTAATTTTTTATTATCGTCTAATATTGCATGTACTTTATTTTGCAGTTCTTCATCATGCACATTTAATATCTGACATACATCAGTTACCAAGTTATCCCTTTTTGTTAAATAATTATTTGCAGACATACCTGTTATAGCCTCTATTCTCCTTACACCTGATGAAACACTTGATTCAGATAGTATTTTAAAAACACCTATATCACCAGTACTTTTTACGTGAGTACCACCACATAATTCAATTGAAACGTCTGAAAAACTTAAAACTCTAACCTCATCATCATATTTTTCACCAAAAAGAGCTATAGCACCTTTAGATATGGCCTCTTCTTTACCCATGAGTTTAGTGTCGGCAGTAATATTTTTTTTAATATTATTATTAACCTCTTTCTCAATTAGATTTAAAACTTTTCTTTTAATGGGTTTTTCGCAACTAAAATCAAATCTCAGTTTGGTGTCTGAAACCAAAGAACCTTTTTGTTGAACGCTATTACCAATATTTTTTATTAATGCAGCATGCAATAAATGAGTTGCAGAATGATTAAGCATAATACAATCTCTTTTTTCTTTATTAATTTCAGCATTGGCCTTATCATTAATTTTTAAGAACCCCTTAGTTTGTTTTCCATACAATAAATTAGCTGCACCAAGTTTTTTGGTATCAATAACTTCAAATTCACCGTTCTTAGATGCAATTACCCCTGAATCTCCAATTTGACCACCTGATTCAGCATAAAACGGGCAGGGATTAATTATTATACATGCGCTTTCTCCAAAGTTAATTGTATTTGCATTTTCACCTTCAATATATATATCCAGTACTTCAATATTATTTTTATAGTCTGAGTATCCTGTAAAATCAGTCACATGTTTTGTTTTTATATCTATAAAATTTTGAGTTTCAAATTTACTAGATTTTTTACTATTGATTTTTTGTTTCTCCATCAAATTATCAAAAGAATCTATATCAACTTTAAATTTTTTTTCATTAGCTATAGTTGACGTTAAATCAATAGGAAAACCATATGTATCATAAAGTAAAAATAATAGATCACCTGAAATTTCTTTTTTACTCCCGTTAGAAATTATTTTTTTTATATTTTTATCTAATATTTCTAATCCAACCTCTAAAGTTTCAGAAAATTTATCTATCTCTAAAGACAATATTTTTTTAATATAATCATATTTATTAACCTCTTTATATTGGTCAACTAATGTGTCAATAAAGATAGGTATAATTTCTAATAATTTTTTAGTATCTAGATTTATTTTTTGCGAATGCCTAATAGCTCTTCTTATTATTCTTCTAAGAACGTAACCATGTCCTTCGTTTGAGGGTCTCACATCTTCCGTAATCAAAAAAGAAATTGATCTAATGTGGTCAGCTATAACTTTCATTGAACTGATCTCGCTAATATATTTTTTATCAACACTATTTTTGATAAAATCAATCATTGGAGTAAATAAATCTGTACTGTAATTACTATGCTCATTTTGCATTACAGCGCATATTCTCTCTAGTCCCATCCCGGTATCTACAGAAGGTTTAGGTAACTCAATAATTTCATCTTTAGATAATCTGTTAAATTGCATGAAAACTAAATTCCATATCTCTACGTATCTTTCACCTTCGTCTCCTTTTCCGGGCGGCATACCCTTATATTTATCTCCGTAATCATAAAAAATTTCAGTGCATGGGCCGCACGGTCCGACATCACCCATGCTCCAAAAGTTATCGCTAGTTCCAATAATAGAAAGTCTATTTTCATTTATACCGATTTCATTAATCCAAATATTTTTTGCTTCTAAATCTGTATCATGAACAGTAATCCACAATTTATCCTTTGGAATATTTAACTCTAAAGTTAAAAAATCCCATGCATATTTAATTGCCTCTTCTTTAAAATAATCACCAAAACTAAAATTTCCAAGCATTTCGAAAAATGTATGGTGTCTATTTGTAAAACCAACATTATCTAAATCGTTGTGCTTACCTCCAGCCCTTATACATTTTTGACTTGTGACAGCGGATTTAAGTTTAGAATCTTTTAGTCCTAAAAATACATCTTTAAATTGCACCATGCCGGCATTGGTAAATAATAAGGTTTTGTCATCATTTGGAGGAAGTATTGGGCTTGAGTCAACATAAGTATGACCTTTTGCAGTAAAATAGTTTATAAATTTACTTCTAATTTCTGAACTACTATTTTTCATATCTTTTAATATTTTCTATCACCTTTAAAATTGTGTCACCTTCAAAACCTCTTGCTCTAAAATTATTAATATATCTAAATAACACTTTTTGGTCTTCTAAATTTTTATTACGAATTTTAAATTTTGCAAAATCAAGAAGAACATCGTAATCGTCTATAAATTTATATAGATTTTTATCTATCAAACCTGAGCTGATACCATTAGATTTTAATTCATATATTATTTTTTCTAAACCATACCCACTATTTTGCCTGTACCTAATATATTCTTCTGTATACCTTTCGTCAGACTGAAATCCAGAATTACGCAAATCTTCTAAAACGTTATTAATAGTACCTGTATCAAAACCTTTATTTTTTAACTTATTTATTAATTGAATTTTAGAATGCTCTCGCATAGCAAGCGACTTTTGTGCTGATGCTAGACATTTGTCGTATTCAGACATTCTCCTCTTCTTTCTTATCTTTCTTATCTTTTTTTACTTCTTTCTTATCATTATCGGTGCTTTTTTTGTCTGGAAGTATTATCTCATAAAGTTTTTCTTCTATAGCTTTAAGTGACTCAGGATTATCCTTTAAGTAACTCATAGCATTATCTTTTCCTTGACCAATTTTATTGCCGTCATAACTATACCAAGAGCCTGCTTTTTCAACAATTTTGTGCTCAACTCCAAGATCTATAATTTCTGCAACTTTGCAAATACCTTCGCCATATCTAATTTCAAACTCTGCTATCTTAAAAGGTGGAGCAACTTTGTTTTTTACAACTTTGACTCGCGTCTCGTTTCCTAATATCTCATCACCTTTTTTTATAGCTCCAATTCTTCTTATATCGAGCCTAACTGAGGAATAAAATTTTAATGCGTTCCCGCCAGTTGTTGTCTCAGGATTTCCAAACATTACTCCAATCTTTAACCTAATCTGATTTATAAATATAACTAAAGTATTTGATTTTTTAATTGAACCTGTAAGCTTTCTTAATGCTTGTGACATTAATCTTGCTTGAAGACCCATATGACTAGAACCCATCTCACCCTCTATTTCAGCCCTTGGGGTAAGTGCTGCAACTGAATCAATAACTATTACATCTATTGCTCCAGAACTTATTAACATATCAGTAATCTCTAGAGCTTGTTCTCCAGTGTCGGGTTGAGATAAGAGCAAGTTATCTACATTTACACCGATTTTTTCTGCATAATCAGGATCCAATGCATGCTCTGCATCTATGAAAGCTGCTGTTCCACCGAGTTTTTGACATTCAGCTATAACCTGAAGAGTTAATGTAGTTTTTCCAGATGACTCAGGACCATATATTTCTACAACCCTGCCTTTTGGCAAACCACCTATCCCAAGAGCTTGGTCTAGCTTAAGAGAGCCGGTTGAAATTGATTCTATTTTCTCTCTTGGGCCATCATCTCCCAATCTCATAACAGCTCCTTTACCGAACTGTCTTTCTATTTGTCCTATTGCAGCTTTAAGGGATTCGACTCTTTGATCTGACATAATTATTTCCTATGTTTAATTAATTTAAATTATTACATATTTTTTGCTTATTGTGTCTTAATATCAGTTACACAATCAAGGATTATTTGAATACCCTCTTTTGCAGCCAAATATCTTATTTCTTTTCTTGAGCCTTTAAAAATAATTTTTTTAGTAATATTAGAACTATATTTATCTGAATAAGAAAAATAAACTGTCCCAACTGGTTTTTCATAACTTCCTCCAATTGGACCAGCTATACCTGTTACACTTAAACAAATATCCGAGTTTGTAAAAGCAAGAGTTGCTAGTGACATTTCTTGAGCAGTATTTTCACTTACTGCGCCGTATTTTTTCAAGGTCTTATGGTTGACCCCAATTATTTCTTTCATGTTATTACTATATGCAATAATACCGCCTAAAAACCACTGAGAACTGCCACTATAATCAGTGCAAATTTTAGATATTAAACCACCTGTACAGGATTCGCATAGAGATAGCTTTAGGTTTTTATCTACTAAAATCTTACTTAAATTATTTAATATCTTCTCAAAATTAATTAGCATATTATATAAAAAAACGAATTATGATTAATTACCCAAGTTATATTATAGGTTAAATAAATTTTATATGAAAAGTTTTTGGGATAAAGCAATTGAAAAACACCGAAAGGGTAAAGGTATTAAGGCTAGAACTAATCGAGGGCCAAAAACTAAAGCCTCTGCAATATATGGTGGCATGGGCGAGCGAGAAATACAACTTAGGTTGGAGATTCACTTAGAAGACTTTTTATCTACTAAAAAAAGTGTTTTGAGTCCTGCGAAAGCCTTATGTATGTTCAATATGCAGGATCAAGAGAGATTTATAGATACTGTAGGAAATATATGCGACATTGATATGGAGCTTGCATATAATTTTTGCCATCACGGTGTTGAATCGTTAAAACATTTGGATGAGTCCCAGTGGGAAATCTGGGTCACAGAAATAACAAAAAATTATAGGAATGGTGGTATTGATAAATCAGTACAACTGATGAATGATATTGTTTTTTACTCAAATAGCTTAGCTGGAACAGCTACTAGTATAGACTTTTCAGAGTTTTCAAAGACCATTGAATCACTATTAACAGGGCTAAACGGAAGACCTTTGAAAGTAGAGGTTGCAGAAGAAATATATACTGATACCGAAACAATATATCTCCCGGAGAGAGTCTCGTCAGAAAGAACAAAAGAAGAGAATTTTCATTTAATAAAAGCTAGTGCAATACACTTGTGGGCCCAAACTTATTTTGGCACTTGGAGAGTTGATAAAGATGATTTTAATGAATTTGAGAATAAAGAAAAAGCAATCAAGGCCTACCATCTTCTAGAAACAGTTAGATTAGACGAAAAAATAAAAAAAGAGCTGCCAGGTGTTGGAAGAATATTAGACAAACTAAATCCTAAAAAACAACTTAAGTCTATTTCAAAGAATTTTAATAATGCCGTAAATATTTTATCAGATCAAAGCTCTACTTATAAAGAATCTTTAAACCTCATTAGTTCAATAATTAATGATATTGACAAAGTTCCTTCTTCTCAATATGCAGGAAACCTGAAACTTGATAGCGCGTCACTAGTCGCAGACGAAAGAATAAATCAAGATAAAATTAACTTCGAAAAAGCTTTGGACGAACTTCATGAGCAGTGGAAAGAAGTTGAAAAAGCACCAGAAGAATCTAGTGAAAATGAAAATAGTAATGATAAAACTTTCTCGGTTTCAAAAGAGAATAACGATAACGAGTATGATGTTGCTCTAGAATTTGGTGATAGTAATATAACGCCGCCAGAAAATATGAAACAAATTATGGAATCTATAATTCAAGATTTTGGTGAAATACCAGAAGATTATTTAGAGCCTGCAGGTGAAGGTGGTTATGATACTGACAATGAAAATGAGGATTCAGATCATGATTATGGTAACTCTGATTATAATTTTACTTATAACGAGTGGGATCATGCGAGACAAAAATATAGAAAAGATTGGTGTAAGCTTAATGTTAAAACAATTGAAGGAGTTAACAATAATTTTATTAATGAAACTCTTAGTAAGCACAGAGGCTTATTAAAAAATTTAAATAGAACATTTGAAGCGCTAAGAGAAGATGAAAAAAGATTAAGAAAACAGAATTATGGAGATGATATAGACCTAGATGCTTTTATTGACGCATATATAGATTTAAAACAAGGCAAAGAAGTAGATGAAAAATTATTTATAAAACTAAATAAAACAGAAAGAAATGTTGCGGTAATGTTTATGGTAGACATGAGTGGTTCGACATCCGGATGGATTAATAAAATGGAGAAAGAATCTTTAGTTTTATTGTGTGAATCTCTTGAAGTTCTCGGCGACACATACGCGATATATGGTTTTTCTGGTAAAACTAGAAATCTATGTGAAGTGTACAAGATAAAAGATTTTGAAGAAAAATATGATTCATCTGTAAAGAACAGAATATGTAACATTGAAGCAATGGACTACACGCGAATGGGAGCAAGCATAAGACATTTAACTATGTTGCTAAGTAAAGTTGAGGCTAAAACAAAACTACTAATAACCTTATCTGATGGTAAACCAGATGATGTAGATGGTTATAGGGGGACATATGGAATAGAGGATACAAAAAAAGCTTTAATAGAAGCAAGATTTCTTGGTATTCATACGTATTGCATAACGATTGATGAGAAAGCAATGGATTACCTTCCATATATGTATGGGAAAACAAACTTTGCTGTTATAAATCAAGTCGATAAATTACCAATTAAAGTTTCTGATATATATAGGAAAATTACAGCTTAAATGAATAAAATATTAATACTAATATCAATAATATTGCTGACTTCATGTCAAAATAATATTTTAAAAAATATAGCCAAAACAGATATAGACATAATTACAGAAATTCATGTTGTTAACGCAAAAAGTCAAATTGAAGATTTAATTATTAAATTATATAAATTAAATCCTATATACATAAAAAAAAATGAGCATTTTAATAGCGTATCCCAAGTTATATTAGATATATTTAAAGAAGTAGATATTAACGAAGTTGATAAAACTGGCCAAGAAAATATTGATTTTATACTAAAAGGTTTTGATAAAAAATTTACGGGTGATAGGATATATTATATCTGTAAAGGTTTATATGGAATGATTAATGCTTCGTATAATTATAAGAGTAAATTTTACCTCACTGACCAAAATATAGATGCGCAAAAAATTATGAATACCGCAATTAATATTGAAACTTTAGTTTGGAGATTAAGCAATACAAAAGAAGATGGTGTATTGTTAATTACGACAAATAACATTAAAAAAAATAAAATAAATTTAAGTTTTGAAAGACTTTTTGGTAAACTAATAAATAATCAAGAAAATATGGCAAGAATAATATCCTCTCAACAAGGTAGAATGATTCAAAAAGCTGCCCAAGGGGTTGTTCAAAAAGTTTTATTTTTACCTATAGGAATATAAAATTGAAAAAAATATTAATTATTTATTATAGTAATAATGGTTCTACTAAAAAAATGGCTGAAAAAATTTCTAGGGGCGTAAATTCTGTAGAAAATATTGAGGCTATAATAAGAACACTACCAAATATAAAAAATACATTTGATAATGAAATTGCTAATGAAGAGAACGTTTTATTTGCAACAAATGATGATTTATCAAATTGTGATGGACTTATAATGGGTTCGCCAACACACTTTGGTAATATGGCTGCACCTATGAAAGTGTTCTTAGATACTACCACTACAGAATGGTTTAACAACACATTATCAGGAAAACCTGCGGGAGTATTTACCTCAACATCTAGCATTCATGGTGGGCAAGAAACAACCTTGCTAACGATGATGATACCTTTATTGCATCATGGAATGATTTTATCTGGAATTCCCTATAGTGAGAATGATTTAAATGAAACCAGGACTGGTGGAAGCCCCTATGGACCAACTCATTTTTCGGGCGATAAAAAGGAAGAACTATCGAAAAACGAAATTAATCTATGTATATCTTTTGGCGAAAGAATTGCAAAATTAGCTAAAAAATTATGAAAAAAATCACCTTATATGAATACATAACGTATATGTCTTTAGTGTTTTTAATATTATTGATAGCAACATGGAATGCATTGATTAGCCCTTCACCCAATCTACCAAGAATATTGCCGACATTAATTTATAATGCCCCACTACTAATATTAATGTTCAAATTAAGAAAAAATAATTTTAGCACTTATATAATGACATCATATGTAATGCTTTTATATTTTGTGGTTGGGGTTGGCAATACTACAAATGAGAATACTTTTATTCTTGGTATCACAATTTCAATATTAAGCTTAACAATTTTTGCAAGCTCAATTTTTTATGTACGAGAAAAAAATAATAAATTAATCAATGATAAGACTTAAGTTTTTTTTACTAACTTTTTTATTAGTTGACAAGGAATATCTTCCAATTTTATCAATAGTATTTAGCAAGGAATCAATATCCCTATAATTTCTTTTTAATAAATATTCGCAAATATCTAAATTAATATTATATTCTTTTTCAAGAATAACTCTTTTTAAAATATTTTTTTTAGTAATATCATTTGGACTATTAATCATAAATATTAAACTTGAAGATAATCTTGAGTGAAAATCTTTAAGATCAACATTATTTAAAGCCAGACTTGATGAAGATGTAAATATTATTTTCTTGGACTTATCTAGTATTTTATTAATTAACACAAAGAAACTAAACTCCCAATCTTTTTTTTGGAATATTAGATCTATATCATCTATACATACTAGATCATAATTTTCAAAACCATCTAAAATATCAGGTTTAAATTTTTTATTATCAGTTAAAGGCAAATAAACACATTTTTTATTTTTTTCACCAAAATAGTTACATGCAGCATAAAGGAGATGAGATTTACCAAAAGATTTATCTGCCCATATATAAATTTGATTATTTTTATTATCAAAAATATTTTTAATAATCTCTATTATTTGATCATTTTTTTCATTATCACAAAAAAAACTATCAAATTTTTTTTTTACATTTTTTTGATAAGGTAAAATTAGTTGATTCATATATCTGTTGTATATCTAACACTCTTAAAGGTATAATTTTTTTTATAATTATACACATATTCTACTATACTAAAAATTGTTGTTATCATTATTACGTTAATAATATCTTGCACATAAGTTAAATTCGCCATTTTATTTAAAAATAATAGGCAATAAATCACTAAAATAATTTGTATGAATGTATTTAATTTACTTATAAAAATTGGATTCAAAATTATATTAGCCTTATTTCTATAATTTATTACGATTGCTGTTAATATAATTAAATCTCTGGCTAACACTAGAATAATGATATACAAAGGCAGAATATCCATAATACACAGAATATAAAACGATATATTTATCATCATTTTATCTGCAACTGCATCTAAATAAGCACCAAATAATGTTTCACATTTTAAATACCTTGCTAAAATACCATCGAGTGCATCTGATAAACCCATAATAATAAATAGTATTAGTGCATTAAAGTAATTACTATTTAATAGCAATATTACAAAAACTGGTATCAATAATACTCTTAAACCGCTTATAATATTTGGTATATAATTCATGTTTATATTAATACATAAATAAATAACATTAACAAATACCGAGACAATTGATGGCAAATAAAAAAATTGATAAAAAACATAAGGTTACATATAAAAAATCAGGTGTTTCTATAGAAAATGCAGATAAGTTAATTGATAAAATTAAGCCAATTGCTAAAAAAACATGTGATAAAAACGTTATGGGTAATATTGGCGGTTTCGGAGCTATGTATGATATTTCAAAATTTAAACATAAGAATCCAGTTTTAGTGTCAGGAACTGATGGTGTTGGTACAAAATTAAAAATTGCTATAAAAATGAATAAACTTGATGAAATTGGAATAGATTTAGTAGCTATGTGTGTTAATGACATAATATCACAAGGTGCGAAACCTCTTTTCTTCTTAGACTATTATGCTACAGGAAAATTAAATACAGATAGTAGTTTTCAAGTTATTAAAGGAATAGCTACTGGCTGTAAATTAAGTAAAATGTCTTTAATTGGCGGTGAAACTGCAGAAATGCCAAAACTATATAAAAAAAATGATTTTGATATAGCAGGATTTTGTGTAGGAATAGCAGAAAAAAGTAAACTATTACCAAAAGTAAATATCAATAAAAATGATTGCGTAATAGGAATAAAATCTAGCGGATTGCATTCAAATGGATATTCATTAATAAATCATATGCTGGATCAAAAAAAAATTAAACTTAAAGAAAAAATTGGATCCTCCTTTTTAGGAAAACAATTAATTAAACCAACAAAAATATATACTGAAATATTAAATATTCCTAGCTTTGAAAAAATTAAAGCTATAGCAAATATAACTGGTGGTGGATTAACAGAAAATATTCCTAGGGTTTTACCCAAAAATAAGGCTGCTCTTATAGATTTTAAAAAAATAAAGATGCCAAAAATATTTAAATATATTCAAGAAAAAGGAAATATTGATAATAGAGAAATGTTAAAGGTATTGAATTGTGGAATTGGTATTACTTTAATAGTAAGTAAAAAAGAAACAATGAATATTATAAAAGAACTTAAAAAAATTAAAATGGACGCTTTTATAATTGGCGATATTATTGATACGAATAGTAAGCCATTAGTTAAATATATTAATATATAAAAATGATAAAAATAAGCATACTTTTTTCTGGAAGAGGATCAAACGCATACTCCATATTAAAATTCATACTAGATAATAAGTTAAAATTTGAAGTTGATAATATTATTTGCAGCAATAATGAAGCTGAAGGAATTAAAGTTATTAGTAAATTAAATTTTAATGTAAAAATAATTGATAAAAAATCGTTTGTTAGTAATGATAAGTATAATTCTGATCTTATAAAAATACTTAATCCAAAAAAAAATAGTCTATTACTACTTTGTGGCTACATGAACAAAGTTCCAGAAAATATAATTAAATCATATAATGGTAATATAATTAATATTCACCCTTCACTTCTTCCTAAATATAAAGGTCTCTATACGCATGATAAGGTTATTGCAAATAAAGATTTATATCATGGATGTACTACTCATTATGTCACTAATGATATTGACTGCGGGCCTTTAATTGCTCAGTATAAAATACCTGTAAATAGAACTGATGATTCTACATCGGTTGCTAAAAGGTTATTGGCAGTTGAACATATTTTATATTATAAAACACTAAAGATGATTGAAAATAAAGATATAAAATTAGAGAACAATAAAGTATATTACAAAAATAATATTCTAGATGATCCCATATTTTTTAGTTAAAACCTTTTATGACTCAAACATGGAAAATTTTTTCTAAGTTTTTTCAAAGATTTTAAATCTATAGATGAAATTATAACCCCAGAATTATTTTTTATAATATCAAGCGTTTCTCCCCATGGATTGACAATCATTGAGTGCCCATAAGTTTCTCTGCCGCTAACGTGATAGCCTCCCTGAGCGCTAGCTGCAAAATAAACTAAATTTTCTATAGCTCTTGCCTTTATTAGGTGTTCCCAGTGAGCTTTTCCTGTTACAGAAGTAAATGCGGCTGGCATACACACAACATCAACATTTTCTTGTGACAACTTTCTAAATAATTCAGGAAATCTAAGATCATAACATATAGCTAAACCAATCTTGCAGAAGGGAGTATCTATTACGGTTATAGAATTACCATTTAGATAAATATCTGATTCACTATATTTCTCATTAGTCTCAATAATATTAACATCAAATAAATGAACTTTATTATAAGATGAAACCTGCTCACCCAAATTATTAAAAACTATACAAGTTGAATAAACTTTATCTTTTTTTTGTGATTTTATAGGAATAGTTCCAGCAACTATCCATAAGTCATGTTTTCTAGCTTCATTACTTATGAAGTCTTGTATTCTCCCTTGCCCTAATTCTTCTTTTATATCTAGATACATTGAATCTTCTTTTGCCATCATAGAAAAATTTTCAGGTAATACAATTAAGTCTGCTCCAAGTTTTTTTGCTGTCATAATATGCTTGCTAATTTCTAAAAAGTTAGCTGCAATATTAGGTCCTGATGCTACTTGTATGCATGATAATTTAAAATCTTTCATTTAAATAAATCCTCCACATTTTCTAGCGCACTTCCATTTTTCTCTATAACTTTTAAAATTGGCTTATCCCAAGATCCAGAAACCTTGTATTTTATCTTAATTAAATCATTTATATCTTTACCAAAGGCTTTGGCTAGTTTCTCAGCAGCAAATGTAGCGGCAGCTGTAATTGGGCCACCTAATAATGCTATGGCTGGCAAAGCTTCTCCAAATTCTGGGCTTGCAACAACCTGCATATCATAGGTCTCATTGATTATATCAGTTGTTCCAACTGCTAGCATTTCAGCCGCCGGCCCTTTAATTAATAAATTAGTAGTAAAAATATTACCTCCTTCTATTCTAAAATCACCGCTTAAAGTATTATAGTAAAATCCATTTTTAGTAACATCGTCAAAATCTAAAGACAATCTTTTAACTAATAAATCAATATTAAATAATCCAAATATTCTTGTGGCACGATTTCCAACTTTCTTTAAACGCCCATTAGTCATAGTGGTATTAAATTCACCATAAATCTTATCTAAACTAAAATCAAACAATCCACCCTGCCAACTTATATCAAAAATACTATCAATAGAAGAGTCACGCAAACTATGGGTAAATTTCCAATAATTTAATAGAATCTCTAAATTTTCACTACTTAAATTAACTTTAAAGGATGAAATATTACCAAACTCAATTTTACCATTAGATCTAATCCTAACTTTATCTGAATTAACTTCAATCTTATTAAATAAAAATGATTTATTAGATCGATATCCTTTAGCAGAAAAGTTATCCAATATAATATTATTACTAATTAATTGACCAATATTCAGATCTATTTTATTTATATAATCAAAATAATTTATAGGTGTGCCATTTTTATTTAAGGCCTTCCAGTCGTCTATATTTATTACATCTAATTTTCCAATTATATTAAACCTATTATTTGGCAATTTTAGCTTTTTTCCTGAAAAGTTAATATAACCACTAATTTTATCCAAGGAACTTAGTTCTGCATAAATACCATTATAAATTATATTAATGTCATATAATTTATTGTTTTCCAAAAAAGTATTAATAGAAATATTTTTTTTAATATCTTTATTTTTATAAAATGGCTTTGGAAGAATAATAGACGTTCCATATAAATTCGATACTGCTGAAAGTTTAATTTTTTTAGATTTACTATTAAATCCTGGTATAATTAATTTATAATTCCATAACGATGAACCAAGTATCTTATCACTATAGTTATTACTAGGTATATTTTTACTAATATCAATTTCCTGCACTCCTTTAATAATAAAGCTGTTATCTTTTAATGTGCTTAATGAGAATTTAATATCCTTATTATTGTAAGAAGCTGTAATATATTCATTTTTATCTGTAAAAAATAAATTATTTTTAAATAAAATTTTTCCGTTAATTTTAGCAATACTATTATTTTCATCCATATTAAAACTAATATTATTAAGTCTTATGGTACTTCTATAGTCATTTTTTGTACCATTAATTCCAATTTTGATTCTAAAATCTGTTTCAGAATTACCCTTAATATTTATAACTTTTCTATTTGCAACACTTGTTAATGAAGCAGTATTTGAATATTTTAAAAGATCATTAAAAGGCCCCTTTAAAATTCCTGTTAAAATTAATTCGATATTCTTTACATCATCAATTTCAAGCATAGTATTTATTGCTTTAGTTTTTAAAACATTAAATTCATCTGAATTAAATTGTGCTTTTCTATTGTTAAAATATGCAAAACCATCAATATTCTTAAATGGCACCCAATTTTTTTTATAATCAACTGTTAGTTTTTTTATTGGAAAAACAGCATAAGATAGACCATTATTATTATCATAAAAAGGATAGTTGGATAAATTACCATCAATCATAATAAATGCTTTCCTTGAATACCCACTTAAAAAAGATTTTTTAAACCAACTAGAAGATTTTTCACTCATAAGCGACAATGGAATGTAATCTGTAACCTTTGTCATATCAATAAAATTTATACTAGAAAGTACTTTTATAGAATCTTTAGAAAAATCAATAATTCCAGATGTGTTAATATCTATTTCATTATTAACTATACTTAAATCATATATGTTTAATAACAAGTTTGAATAATTAGAAAATTCAACTTCACCATAAATAGATTCATATAATTTGCGATCTCTTAACATAGATTTGTACTGTATTTCCACATTCTTAGAATAAAATTTAACAAAAGTTGATTTATTACTAGCCTCTATATATCCAGAAAAATTTCTTATATAACCAGTATCTGATGATATATTTGATTTAATAAAGTCACCAGAAACATAAAATTCATTATAAAAGTTTAATAAATTAAATTTTATTTTAAAATTTTTAACTAAACCAGAAAAATAAATATTGTTTGTAGAAGGTAAATCATAGTCATTGTGAAAATTCTCTAAATTTATATCCAACTTTTTAGAAAAAATTGATACGTTACCATTATCACTATTAATACTTCCAGAAGTATCATTAAAGCTATAATAATTATTATTTTTAGAAAGAAAATTTAATTCATTTATTTCAAATTTAACGTTCTGATTAACATTTCCATCTAAAATTAATCTACTATTTATATTATTGATAACATTGTTATTTAAAATAATATTAGATTTTTTATCTGTTAAAATAGAGAACTTGTTTTTTACAAGATAACCATTTGAAAAATTTCCACTTGTCGTTATAAAAAGATCAGAATTATTTATTATCAATTTATGTTTATAGAATATATTTTCAAAGTTATAATTAAATTTTCCGTTAATTTTTATTTTATAATCAAAATTTATTAATTTAGAATCTTTTACTTTAATATTTTTTATACTACAAGCAAATTTTTTATTATCATCAATATTTGCATCAATTATTAAGTTATTATTTTTAATTAAAATATTGACATTGTTTAAATCAAAGCTACTTTTATTATATTTAATTATAAAATTAGATTTTTTTATTTTAATATTTTCTATTACTATATTGTTATTAAGTTTTTTTCTATTAAATATTACTAAAATTTCTTTTACACTGGTTTCGTAATAAATATTTTTTAGATAAATTTCTTTTATAACTGGTCTTAGTAGCACCACAGACTTATATATATTTAAATTTATTTTTACATTATCAAAATAAATCTTGCTACTGTCTTTATTCTTTCTGCTAAGAAATATCTCTATTGACGGGTACAACCCTTTCCAATCACTAGTAATTTTTTCTATAGCTATACCTGTAATATTACTGTTACTTATATAATTTTCAAAAAAATTAATATTATTTTCAGCATTTGCAACTAATATTCTTGCTGCAGTTAGTGATATCACTAAATAGGCTATTAATATTATTACTATATATTTTATAAACTTCATTCTATGACCTATGGTACGGATGTTTATTCATTATACATATTGATCTATAAATTTGCTCTGTAAGTATAATTTTGGCAAGCTGATGAGGGAATGTTAAATCTGACAAGGAGACTATCAGGTCTGCTTTTTTTTTTACAAAATCAGATAAACCATCTGGCCCTCCTATAAGAAAATATATTTGTGCGTTATTCTCTGCTAACAACTTAATTTTTTTTGAAAAATCTAAAGAGCTCATATGTTTACCGTTTTCGTCTAATGCTACTAAAGTTGAATTTGGCTTAATTAATGATATAGCTTTCTTATACTCCTTATCATATAAATTTTTTTTAACTTTCACTGTTTTAAAACTAATGTCAATGTAGCTTAATTTATAAAATTTTTTAATTAAATTAATATATTTTTCAATTAAGTTATTTGAATAATCTTCTTTTTTATTACATATTGTAATAATAAAAATTTCCATTAAATTTAAATTGAGTTTGCTTTTGAACTGTATGACCCTTCTGCTGACCATAATTTTTCGAGACCATAAAATTCTCTTGTATCGCTCAACATTAAATTAATTACAATATCAAAAAGATCTATTAAAACCCATTCACTATCTAATTCAACACCCCTTATTAATTTTCCATAACCACTTTTTTTTAAATTTTCAGTAATTTCGTTTGAGATAGATTTTATATGAGTCGAAGAGGTACCTGTACCTATTAAGAGGCAATCAGTAAAATTCGATTTTTTACTAACATCAATCATTACAATATCTTGTGTTTTTAAATTATCTAATGACTCTAAAACAATATTTTTAACATCACTGATATCTATATTACTCATATTTTTTCCATATAAAGTTTATTTCTTTTAATATACGACATTATTGATCCTGGAATTAATCCAACTGGATTTTTTCCTTTCCTAATCATGTTCCTAATTTTCGTAGAAGAAATATTTATTGAAGACATTTGGTAAAAAAAAATTTGTTTCTTTTCATTTTTCAAAAAATCTATTTTGTTACTTGTAATTCTATCTAAAATTTCAAAATTCATATTTTCAATTTTTTTTACATCAGAATCTGGGCGGTTAATAACAATTATATTTACTTCTTTTAAAATTTCTAAATAATTATACCAAGTTTCAATATTAAGAAATACATCTAATCCTAAAATTAGGCACAAATCTTCTTTATTTGTCTCTTTTTTAATGATTTTTATAGTTTCATATGTGTATGAAATACCTTCTTTTCTGAGCTCGACATCATCAGATACGAAGTTATTTGATCCTGAAGAAGCAATAATAGCAGCCATTCTATATCTATGGTCTGCACTTGCAGAAAATAATTTGTTTATCGGCGATTGATGTGTTGGAATTAACCTAATTTCTGAAAAATCAAAAATTTCTGATAGCTCTGTTAAGGGCTCTATATGGCCAAAATGTATTGGATCAAAACTTCCACCAAAGACTCCTATCATATAAACTGTACTAAATTATTTATTTTAATTAGTTTACATTATGCTAAAACAAAATAAAATATACAATTCAATCATATGAGACGCTATGAAGGACCATTTAATATTTTTAACAGGGAAATTAGCAAAGATATCGCTTGAAAAAGTTTTATCTGATATAAGTTCAAAAAACAAGTTCACGTATGAGGTTCTTGACATTGGTGTAAATGTTGCAGCACTTGCAACAATAGATATTATTATTAAAAAAATAAATTTAGATAGTTTAAAAAAAGGTACAAAAATTGTAATACCAGGAAGATGTAGAGGGGACATTGAAGAATTAACAAAGTTTTCTGGCAAAGAATGCATAAGAGGTCCTGAGGAATTAAAAGACATACCTAGTTTTCTAGGTCTGCAAGGTAAAGATTTAGACTTAAGTAAATATGATACAAAAATAATTGGCGAGGTTACTGAAGCACCAAATATGACAATAGGTCAGATCATTAAACAAGCTAATATGTATAAAAAAGATGGAGCCGATATAATTGACATTGGATGTCTGCCAAGTACAAAATTTCCGCATTTAAGTGAAACTATACAAGAATTAAAAAAACAAAATTTTATGGTGAGCGTTGATTCTTTAGATACAAATGATTTAATAACTGGATCAAAAGCAGGAGCTGATTTCTTATTAAGCCTTCAAGAAAAATCTATCTGGGTAATGGACAAAGTAGATTCAATACCAGTTATTATTCCAGACTCTCCACGTGAGGAAGATAATTTTCATAAATTAATAGATAGGTTGTTAAAAGATAATAGGCAGTTTATTGCTGATTCAATTCTAGAACCGATAAACTTTGGTTTCACTGATTCCATTGTAAGATATCAAAAGCTAAGAAGAAAGTTTCCGGATATTGAGGTAATGATAGGAATTGGAAATCTTACAGAACTAACGCATGCTGATACTGCAGGAATGAATGCATTATTGTTTGGAATAGCCTCAGAATTAGATATCAATTATGCTCTTTGCACTCAAGTAAGTGAGCATTGTAATAAAGCAATAATTGAAGGTAATTTTGCAAGAAGAATTATGTACACTACAAAAACTTATAGTATGCCACCTAAAGATATTTCTAATAAACTACTCCACTTACATGAGAGGAAACCATTTCCATATAATACTGATGAACTAAAAGAAATGTGGTCAAATGTAAAAGATAAAAATTACAGGATATATGTAAATGAAGATGGAATTCATGTTTTTAATAATAAAAGCTTTTATACAGAAAAAGATGCGACTGAATTTTATCAATATCTCGATATAAAAAATGACGACGGTCATGCATATTATCTGGGTATGGAGCTAGCAAAGGCTCACATAGCATTTCAATTAGGTAAAAGATATGACCAAGACGAAATGCTTAAGTGGGGCTGCTCAGTAGACATTTCTGAAGATGATATGATGAGATTTAAGACCGCAGGACACACGATGAGAAAAATTAAAAATAGTAAGAGTAAAAAATAAATGACTTACGTAAGAGAAACTGTAGTAACAACTAAAAATCTAGATAATTCGATTAAAGTATCACCTCTTGGTATATATATAGATAAAAATATATTAAAAATAAAACCTTTCAAACCGTCTGTATCATTAGATAATATTCTAAGAAATAAATCAGGTGTAATAAATTATATTGATGATGTAAGAATATTTGCCTCCTGTATAATAAAAAAAAGAATAAATATAGATTTTATAGAAACCAATACGATAGACTGTTTTCGAATAAAAGATGCAGTTTCACATACTGAATTCGTAGTAGAAAACATAGATGAAGATAGCAAAAGGCCTACAATAATATGTAAGCCAGTAAATGAAGAGATACATAGAATGTATTATGGATTTAATAGAGCAAAATCAGCAGTAATTGAACTATGTATTCTTGCATCAAGACTTGGAATTATAGATAATAAAAAAATTGATGAAGAAATAAAATATCTTCAAATTGCAATAAATAAGACCGCAGGAAGTAATGAAGCTGAAGCATGGGAGTGGCTTTTGGACTATATAAATAAATATAAGGATAGTATTAAATAAAATGTCAAAAATTTTAGCAAGTATAAAGGATTTGTCTGAAGCAAAAATATTAATAGATACTGACATTGACATCATAGATCTCAAGGACCCGTCTAAAGGAGCTTTGGGTAGACTCGAGAAAAATGATATTGAAATAATAGTAAATTTTATTAATAAAAAAAAATTAACAAGCTCAACAGTTGGAGATTTACCAAATGATATAGAGCTAATCTCTGAAAATGTAGATGAAGTTTCATCTACAAATGTAGATTTCATAAAAATTGGAGTATACGATAATAGTTACATAAAAACATTATGTAATATAAAATCATGTAAAAAACTTATTGCTGTTTTTTTTGCAGATAAGTTTCTTCCAACTAAAAATGAAATTGCTGAGCTTAAAGAATCAGGTTTTTCAGGGATAATGGTAGACACATCAAATAAAAAATCTGGGAATTTATTTAATCATGTTACTCATTATCAAATAAATAATTTTATTACTATAGCAAAAAGCATGAATTTATTAACTGGGATTGCTGGCTCAATAAATAAAACTCACATCGATGACATTATAAAACTAAACCCTAATTATATGGGTTTCAGAGGAGCTCTTTGTGAAAATAATGCCTCAAGAAGCTCTAATATTACTGCTGAAAATGTTAATGATATTGTAAAACTAGTTAGAAATTACAAAATTATTTCTATTAGCGCTTGAACGCCTTTATATTAAAATAGATGCTAGCATAAATAAATATTAAGAATGTAAAGATATACAGAGTGTTATAACCATATCTTGATAGTGGTGTGTAACCATTCCTAGCTACTATACTAGCGTTTATTAAACCCGTCTTATTATATGGTATAAAATTTATTATATTTCCGTATGGAGAAATAATTGCTGATATTCCATTATTCGCAGATCTTATTGCGTACCTTTGATTCTCTAGTGCTCTCATACGCAAAGCATCAAGATGTTGGTATGGCGCAAGAGAATCTCCAAACCAACCATCATTTGAAACATTTAATATAAAATCAGCCTCAGAAATTTTTATTAAAGATTCTTTAGAAAATATACTTTCGTAACAAATTAATGAGTAAGCTTTAAATTCACTAACTTTTATAACATTTGATATTTTTCCTTTTGATAAATCATAAATATTTATTCCAATAAAATTATAAATAGACGACATTATTTCTCTAAAAGGCAAATACTCACCAAATGGAACAAGATGTTTTTTATGATATAAATTTGAAGGGTCTGATACATTAATTATAGTATTATAAATATTACCATTGTCTTCGTAGAATGACCCTGTAACAAGAGAGGTTGAGCTAGGCATCTTACTTAAAATATTTTCATAAAAAGATTTTTTTATATTACTATAAGGTACAACTAATGGTGCTTCTGGCCATAAAACAATATCAGGGGAATTAACAGTTAAATCAGAGCTCATATTACTTAAAATATTCATTCTTTTGATTGTCTCTTCTTTATCATAAGATAATTTATTCGAAGTATTTGGTTGAATAATAGTTATGGATGCCGTCTTTGAACTTTCAAATGTCCAATCTTTTGAATAAATACTAAAATAAAATAATAAAAAAATTGTGAGTAATGGTAAAAAAAATTTTAAATTTTTTGACCTAATTATATTAATAATAATTAGCGCAGATAAGAAAATAATTAAAGTTATGCCGTGAACGCCTATGACAGGAAAAAAATACTCAAGTGGAGAGCCTATTCCTGCCTGACCAAAATTATGCCATGAATAACCAGTAAATATTTGTGCTCTTATAATTTCAAAAAAAACCATAAGTATTGACATTATAATTAAGGAATAGTTTTCATGAAGTTTTAAATTAATTTTTAAATACGAAGATATAATTATTGGTAAAGCAATAAAAATTGATAAGTATAAGATAAAAAATAATATTATAATTATTGATAATATGTAGCCAACTTCAGAATATTGTCTAATTACATTTTCAAGCCAATATGTACCACTCAAAAAATACCCAGAAGAAAATAAAAATGCTTTTATAGTAGAATCTTTTAAAGAATCAAGATCTAGAAAAAGCAGTAATACCAAAATACTTACTAATGATAGCAGAGATACATTGTACGGAGAAAAAGAGAGTGTATACATCCAGCCAATAAAAAAACATACTAAATACTTCATATACTTGCCTTATTTAATCTTTAATATCTAATTGAATACTGTGAATTCTTCTTTGATCTGAAAGTTTTATTTGAAACTTATAATTATCAATTAATATTATATCTTGATTTTTTGGCAGTCCTTTGAATTTATTTATTAATAATCCACTTATAGTATCAAATTTATCACTACTATAATGACACTTAAAAAAATCATTAAATTCTTGCAATGTTGTTGACCCGTTAATTAAATATAAAGAATTTTTTAATTTCTTAATATTACTGTTGATTAAAACAGTATCGTGCTCATCAATAATATCTCCAACTATCTGCTCTAACACATCTTCAATAGTTATTAGACCAGATACACCACCATATTCATCTACCACTACAGCCAAATGATTTCTTCCGGATTTGAACTCACTCAATAGAACATTTAATTTTTTTGTTTCTGGAATTATTACGCTTGGTCTTATAATCTCATCAATATTAAAACTACTACTATCTTTATCTATAAATTTTAAAAGATCTTTTGCTAATAATATTCCAATAATTTCATCTTTATTTTCAAGAATTACAGGAAATCTTGAATGAGAAGATTTTATAATGAGTGGTAAAATTTCATTTATGGATGAGTTTTTTTTAATTATTACCATATTTGATCTTGGTATCATAATATCTTTTACTCTAGTTTCCTGAACTTTAAATACACCAAGTAGCATGGAAAGTAATTCCATATTAATGTATTTTTTTTCATGATAACGTCTTAACTGTAAAATAATTTTTTTTCTATCTAAATTATTTTCATAAAATTTTTGTATTAAATTTTTAAAAATTTTCATAATATTTAAATTTCGTATGGGTTAAAGATATCAAATTTTCTTAATATATCAATTTCTGTATTTTCCATATTTTCTTGATCTATTTTATTATCATGCGTGTAACCTAATAAATGTAAAGTACTGTGGATTGTTAAATGCGCCCATCTTTCTAACTTTTCTTTTTTAAAAAAAATAGAATCTGTATTAATCTTATTTGCACACATTGCAATATCACCTAATATAATTTTTTTACCTACAGATAGATTATCAAATGGGAACGCTAAAGTATCAGATATTTTATCTTTATCTCTATATAGAATATTTAGATTTCTCATTTCTTCAGGGGTTACAACTTTTATTGTTATTTCTGCATCTCCACAGTACTCTACTGAGGCAAACCATTCATCAAATAATGCGCTGTCAGGAGTATATTCATCTTTAATATTATTAATTAGAAAACTCTTAATCATTAGTTTTTAACTTCATAAGCTTTGATAATTTTTTTTACAAGCGGATGTCTCATAACGTCTGTATTTTTAAACTCACATACACTAATACCTGGAATCCTATTTATTAATGGCAATACATGCACTAACCCAGAAAAAGCATTAGGTAAATCAATTTGCGTTACATCTCCTGTTATGACTGCTTTAGAATTTTTTCCTAATCTTGTTAAAAACATTTTCATTTGTTCTTTTGTAGAATTTTGCGCCTCATCTAGAACTATAAATGAATTATTCAATGTTCTACCTCTCATGTATGCTAAAGGAGCTACTTCGATAATATTTTGATCAATCATTTTATTTAAAAGATTTGTATCCATAATAGTATTCAAAGCATCGTACATTGGTCTTAAATAGGGGTCTATTTTTTGAGAAAGATCTCCTGGTAAAAAACCAAGACTTTCCCCTGCTTCAACAGCCGGCCTAACTAAAACAATTTTTTTTACTAAACCAATTTCATAAAAATGCAAAGCTGCACCAATAGCGAGAAAAGTTTTTCCTGAGCCGGCAGCTCCTACTGAAAAAACTAAATCATTTTTATCAATTTCTTCTACGAAATTTCTTTGGCTATCACTAGAAATATTTATTACATAATTTTTATATTTAAGATTACCAACACCATTATTACTGGGGTCTCTTTTATTATTTTTTAAAACATTTGGCTGGTCAAGAAAATCATGTAATAAGTCTATTGATATATCTTTTTTGCCAGCTTCCACATAAAGCTCTTTAAGAGTTTCAGATGCTATAAAAATATTTTTCTTATTTCCTGAAAAATAAAATAAGTTGCCTCTTTGATTAATTTCAACGTCAAATCTTAATTCTAACTCTTTTAAGTTATTGTTTAGAGGTCCACATAAATTTAATAACCTATTATTATCGACCGGCTCTAGTATTATCTCTACTTTATCCATAAAATTATTTTATTAAAATCTCTCCCTTTAAAGACTTATTATTTAGTTCTGTAACCTGAATATTTAAAAGCTCACCAACAAGATTATCTTTTCCTGGTATGTTAATAATTTTGTTATTTGTGGTTCTGCCAGTCACCATGTCATTATATTTTGATGACTTACCTTCAACCAAAATTTCTACATTTTCACCAACTATTGATTTAGATCTGCTTTTAGACAGCGTATTTATTGTCTCTTGTAAAAATTTAAGCCTCAGTTTTTTTTCTGAATCACTTACTTCATCATATAATGATGCAGCCGGTGTGCCTGGTCTTTTGCTATATATAAAGCTATATGACTGATCAAACTCTACTTCTTTTATCAAATCTATAGTTTTCATAAAATCTTCTTCTGTTTCACCAGGAAAACCTACTATAAAATCCGAAGAAAATGTCATGCTTGGTCGAGCTTTTTTTAACTTTCTTATTACTGATTTATATTCAAGAACTGTATAACCTCTTTTCATTGCTGCCAATATTCTATCTGACCCACTTTGAATTGGTAAATGAAGGTGACTAACTAGTTGAGGAAGTTTTTCATAAGCTAAATAAGTCTGCGCATCAAAATTATTTGGGTGTGAGGTTGTGTAACGAATCCTTTTAATACCCTTATTTCTCGCAATATAGAATAATAATAATCCAAAATTTACTATATTTCCCTTATTGTCTTCATAAAAATATGCATTTACATTTTGACCTAATAAAATAATTTCTTTTGCACCATTATCTACTAAAGAATTTATTTCTAGCAATATATCATCTAATGGTCTACTAACTTCAGTGCCTCTTGTGTATGGAACAACACAATAAGAACAGTACTTACTGCAACCTTCCATTATAGTAACCATTTCTGAAAATTTTGATTCAGATACTACTGGCAAATTATCAAATTTTTCAATCAATGGGAACTCAACATCAACGATAGTTTTTTTTGATTTTAATGACTCTTTATAGATTTTTGGCAGTCTATGAATTGTTTGTGGGCCAATAACCATATCAACATACGGTGCCCTAGATGAAATAGCATCGCTTTCCTGTGAAGCAACACATCCAGCAACTCCTATAACAATATCTGGATTAATTTTTTTTAATTTTCTCCATTTTCCCAGTAAAGAAAAAACTTTCTCTTGTGCTTTTTCTCTAATTGAGCAAGTATTTACGATTAAAACATCCGCCTCTTCTTTAATATTTGTGCCAACAAAATCCATTTCTTTACTAAGAAGATCTTTCATTTTATCGCTGTCATACTCATTCATTTGGCAGCCTTGGGTCTCAATATAATATTTTTTTTTCATATTTTCTTATTATACTCTAATCCAGCTCCAATTTTAATTAGATAAACAACCATAGGTACGTAGGCTATAAATGTTATTACAACATTGTAATTCATATAGAAATTTGAAAGTACTGCCATAGGTAAAACCCAAAAAATATTTAAAATAATCATCCTCTTTGTTACAAATACTTGAGAATTTTTATTCGATGCTAAAAGATGAAAAGCATGCGTTAAATGAGGCTGTGTAATATTTTTTTTTGTTACAATTCTCACAAATAAAGTATATGTGGAATCAGATATAAAAATTGATAGTAGTATAAGCCATGTATATATACTGATCATTGATTCTGACGCACTATAAAAAATGAAAAATGAAAAAAAGAAACCAATAGAAACGCTACCGGTATCTCCCATAAAAATTTTTGCAGGGTGCCAATTTCTTACTAAAATACCAATACTTGATAATCCAAGACCAACTAAATATAGAGATAGTATACTATCTTCGTTATTCAAATAAATTATTAATGCTGAAGAAAAAGATACAAAGATACATTCAGAAACTGCGTAGCCATCTATTCCATCCATAAAATTATATAAATTCATCAACCACATTGATAATATAATTGATAAAATTATTATTAAAAAAAACTCTTGGTTTAAATAATTTCTAAAATTGCCATCATCACTTATTTGAAAATAATATATTATTAATAATGCTGAAAAAAATTGTGCCAACAATCTCACAAGAATATTTATTTCTTTAAAATCATCTATGATACAAACAATTGCTATAGGTAACAATGATACAAATAAAAAAAAGATTACATTATTATTTACATCATAAATATTGTGAAGAGCAGTTATGTATAATATATATGTAGCAAGCATGCCTATCCCACCTGCTGTTGGTAACGGATTTGAATGCATACTCCTATTATTAGGTTTATCTATAAATAAGGAATGTCTTGAAAAATTTTTCTCTAGTATATTAGTAATAATTAGTGAAATTATTATTGTGGAGAAAAATAAAGTTAATAACATTAGATAATTTGAATTTTTTAAAAAAATTTAGAATGGTATATCATCATCAAAATCATCTTTACTAGATGTTTCTTGCGATTTTGTAGTAACATCTTGATTCATATTATCATTAAATTGATTATTATTTGAATTAGAAGAAGATGATCCAGAACCACTTATAAAGTTAAAAGAAGACCCAATGATATTTGTTGTATATCTTTCAATTCCATCTTTTTCATATTTACTAGTCGATAAACTTCCTTCAATATATAGCTCTTGTCCTTTTTTTACATATTGATCAATAATTTCAGCTGATCTCCCAAAAAATACAATCCTATGCCATTCTGTTTTTTCTTTCTTTTCCCCTGAGGACTTATCGGTCCAATTTTGAGAAGTTGCAATACTTAAGTTACAAGAAGTAACTCCAGAAGGTGATGACCTTAATTCAGGATCAGCTCCAAGCCTACCAAGAATTATAACTTTATTTACTCCAGCCATTTTTTGAAACTCCTATTATTTATTTATACATTAACCATATATTTGCAATTAACACTATACCTTTCAATTCAGTAGATATACTCTATGCACTTATTCCATAATAATATCATATGTAAATGCAGAATATAGTAATTAAGGGCGCCAGAAGCCACAATTTAAAAAATATAGACGTAACAATACCTAGAGACAAGCTAGTGGTTATAACAGGCTTATCTGGCTCAGGAAAATCTACTTTAGCGTTTGATACTATATTTGCTGAGGGCCAAAGAAGGTATGTTGAGTCGTTATCAGCATACGCAAGACAATTTTTAACAAGAATGGAAAGACCAGATGTTGATCATATAGAAGGTCTTTCGCCAGCAATCTCGATAGAGCAAAAAACTACTTCTCATAACCCAAGATCAACAGTTGGCACTATAACGGAAATTCACGACTATTTGAGGCTGCTTTTTGCTAGAGCAGGAGTGCCAATATGCCCAAAACATAAAAATAGTCTAGAGGGAAAATCTGCCTCAGAGATTGTAGAGGATCTATATAACAAGTATCGAGAAGATGAATCATTAATAATATTAACTCCGTTGATAAAAAGTAGAAAGGGAGAACATAAAAATATAATAGAGGATATTAAAATCAGAGGTTTTGTAAGATTAAGAATAAATAACACAATTCATAATATCAGTGATCTTCCAAAAATTGATCCAAAAAAAAATAATACAATTGAACTAGTTATAGATCGTTTAAAAATAAATGAAAAATCAAAGATAAGGCTTACGGAATCAATAGAAACTGCCTTAAATTATAAAAATGATTTAGTAACAATATATTCCATTGATAGAGAATCAAATGAAAATTATTCTTCAAAATTTGCATGCCCACATTGCGGCTATAGCATTAATGAATTAGAACCCAGGCTATTCTCATTTAACAGTCCTGTAGGAGCTTGCAAAGAATGTGACGGCTTAGGCGTAAATCAATTTTTTGATGAAAATAAAATTGTAAATAAAGATCTAAGTCTATCTGAAGGAGCTATTAAAGGTTGGGATAAAAGAAATGAATTTTACTATCAAATTATTAAATCACTTTCAATTCATTATAAATTTAATATAGACAGCTCTTTTAATTTACTAAATAAAAAAATACAAAATATAGTACTACATGGCACCAAAGAAGAAGAAATAAAATTTACTTATTATAATAACTCTGGAAAAAAAGTTTCAAAACTACAAGTTTTTGAAGGCGTTCTAAATAATTTTGAAAGAAGATATAATAATACAGAATCTAATTTCGTTAGGGACGAGTTAAATAAATATTTATCAAAACAAACTTGCGAAGAATGCAAAGGGACTAGATTATCAGAATACGCAAGAAATGTATTAATTGACAACTTAAACATTTCTGATATTTCATTAATGCCGATAGAAGATTGCTTAATTTTTTTCAAAAAATTATCATTAGATGGAAAAAGAAAAAAAATAGCCTATAGGTTGGTTGAGGAAATAAGTTCTAGATTAGGTTTTTTGAATAATGTTGGTTTAAACTACTTAAGTCTTGATAGAAGCGCAGAAACTCTTTCAGGAGGTGAAAATCAAAGAATTAGGCTAGCTAGTCAAATTGGTGCTGGTTTAGTAGGTGTTACATACATACTTGATGAGCCCTCTATAGGGCTACATCAGAAAGATAATGACAAACTTATTGAGACTTTATATAGTTTAAGAGATCTTGGTAATACAGTAATAGTAGTAGAGCATGATGAATGCACAATAAGAGCTGCAGACTATGTGATTGATATTGGTCCTGGAGCAGGATCATATGGTGGTGAAATTATTGCCGAAGGGACACCTGAAAGTATTGAGAATAATGAAAATTCCATAACTGGAATGTATATTTCAGGTAAAAAAGAAATTAAAATTCCTAAAAATAGAGTTCTACCTAGTAATAAAAAGATATCTATTTTAGGGGCCTCATCTAATAATTTAAAAAATTTAAGTGTAGATATTCCAATAGGCTTAATGACATGTGTAACAGGTGTTTCTGGGTCCGGAAAATCAACACTTATCAATGAGACCCTATATAAATATCTTAGCAATAAAATTAATAAAAATAGTAACTCATACGGAAAAGTTAAAGATATTAAAGGTTGGGAAGAATTCGATAAAATTATTGAGATCAATCAAAGCCCAATAGGAAGAACACCAAGATCAAATCCTGCAACATACACTGGATTATTTACAATAATAAGAGACCTATTCGCTGCAACACAAGAATCAAGATCTAGGGGCTATAATCCAGGAAGATTTAGTTTTAATGTTAAAGGTGGAAGATGTGAATCATGCCATGGTGATGGAGTAATAAAAGTAGAAATGCATTTTCTTCCAGATATATATGTTCAGTGTGATATCTGTAAAGGCAAAAGATATAATAATTCTACGCTTGAAGTTTTGTATAAAAGTAAAAATATTTCTGAAGTTTTAGATATGACAGTAGATGAAGCCTATGGTTTTTTTGATAGTGTGCCGACAGTTAAAAGAAAACTAAAAACACTAGTTGATGTTGGGCTTTCATATATAACAGTAGGTCAAAATGCTACAACACTTTCTGGTGGTGAAGCACAAAGAGTTAAGTTGGCAAAAGAGCTTTCAAAAAGAGATACAGGGAAAACTATATATATATTTGACGAACCAACAACAGGCCTTCATTTTCACGATATAAATCAGTTGTTAAAAATAATTTATGCACTAAGAGATAAAGGCAACACTATTATCATTATTGAACACAACCTTGATGTTATCAAAACTGCTGACTGGATAATTGATATGGGACCCGAAGGTGGTATAAAAGGAGGAACTATACTAGAAGTAGGAACACCAGAAAAAATTTCAAAAAATAAGAAATCTTTTACTGGAACTTACTTAAAAAAAATATTATGAATCTTCAGTAACCTCTTGTTTTTTATCAACAAGCTGGACTATTGCCATGGGCGCTTTGTCACCCGCTCTATAACCACACTTTAGAATTCTCAGGTATCCACCTGGTCTCTGTTTAAATCTTGGCCCTAGTTCTGTAAATAATTTTGCAACTGCTTCCTTTGATCTTATTCTTGAGAACACTATTCTTCTTTTTGCTACCGTATCATTTTTAGATATAGTTATTAGTCTCTCAACAAAACCTCTAAGTTCTTTTGCTTTTGGAACTGTTGTCTTTATTTCTTCATGCTCAATAAGAGATGCCATCATATTCTTAAACATCGCAGTTCTATGTGATGATGTTCTATTTAATTTTCTACCAGAATACTTATGTCTCACTATGTTCTCCTAAAACTTTTTAGCTTGGTTGTCTTGATCTTGAAGATTACTTGGAGGCCAGTTATCTAATTTCATACCTAAAGATAGTCCATATGTTCCTAGTATATCTTTTATTTCTGTAAGAGATTTCTTTCCTAAATTAGGTGTTTTTAATAATTCATTTTCACTTCTTTGAATTAGATCACCTATATAATATACGTTTTCAGCTTTAAGACAATTTGCTGACCTCACTGTAAGTTCAAGATCATCAACTGGTCTTAATAAATTAGGATCTATTTCTGCTTCTTCTGTTTTTTGTTCTTTTTCTTCTATAGCTTTTAAATCAACAAATACCGAAACTTGATCATGCAATATTGTGGCAGCTTCTCTTATACAAGCTTCAGGATCTATAGTTCCATCAGTTTCTAATTCTATTATCAGTTTATCCAAATCAGTTCTTTGTTCTACTCTAGCTGTATCTACCTTATAAGATACTTTTTTTATTGGGCTGTAACTTGCGTCAATTAATAAAGAACCTACAATTCTATTTACATCATCTTTTCTTTGGCTAGCAGAAGAATAACCAATCCCTTCGCTCACTTCTATTTGCATATTTATAGAAGCACCTTTTGTAGTGATGTTAGCTATAACGTGTTCTGGATTTACAATTTCTATATCCCCTTTTAATTCAATATCAGAAGCTGTAACTGGACCAACTTCATTTTTTGATAATGATAATGTTGCGCTACTATTTCCATTCATTCTAAAAGATATTTCTTTTAAATTTAGCATTATATCAATTACGTCCTCTTGGATACCTTCAATAGTACTGTATTCATGCTGAACACCTTCTATTGAAACCTCGGTTACTGAAGAACCAACGATTGAAGAAAGCATAATTCTTCTCAAAGCACTTCCTAAAGTATGACCAAAACCTCTTTCTAATGGCTCTAAAGTAACTTTTGTATTATTTAGAGATACATTCTCTATATTAACTATTCTTGGCTTTAATAAATTATTAAAATTTGACACAATAAAACACCTCTTTTATTTAGAATATAATTCGACAACTAATGATTCATTTATATCTGAAGGTAAGTCCATTCTTTCAGGTATAGATTTGAAAATTCCTTCCATTTTTTTACTATCTACCGTAACCCAAGACGAAATAGTATCGTATTGATCACTTAAAGCTAATGACTCTTGTATCCTTGTTTGTGTTTTTGACTTCTCTTTTATAGAAATTACATCCTCAGCAGATACTTGGTATGAAGCAATATTTACTATTATACCGTTCACTAAAATTGCTTTATGACTAACAAGTTGTCTAGATTCAGCTCTTGTTGACCCAAATCCCATCCTATAAACTACATTATCTAGTCTTCTTTCTAATAATTTCAGCAAGTTTTCGCCTGTAGAACCATTTTGCCTTGCAGCTTTTTTATAATAAAGTCTAAATTGCTTTTCTAAAACACCGTATATTCTTTTTAGCTTTTGTTTTTCACGAAGCTGTAAACCATAATCAGACAATCTTGCTTTCTTATCTGCATGTTGCCCTGGCTGGTTGTCAAGCTTGCATTTTGAGTCGAGAGATCTTCTTCTACTTTTCAATAAAAGATCTGTTCCTTCTCTTCTCATTAATTTGCATTTTGGTCCTATATATCTTGCCACTTTTTACACTCTCCTCTTTTTAGGTGGTCTACACCCATTATGTGGTATTGGCGTAACATCGTTTATATCAGTTATTTTATACCCTATATTATTTAGTGCTCTAACTGCAGATTCTCTTCCTGGTCCTGGCCCTTTAACTAAAACAACTAAGGTCTTTAGTCCAAATTCTTTCCCTAAGTTTCCAGCTTTTTCTGCTGCAACCTGCGCAGCAAAAGGTGTACTTTTTCTTGAGCCTCTAAAACCTGACCCACCAGCTGTCGCCCAGCAAAGCGTGTTACCTTGCCTGTCAGTAATTGTAATAATTGTGTTATTAAAAGTTGAATTTATTACGGCTATGCCGTCAGTAACAACTTTTTTAACTTTCTTCTTTGTTTTTATGTTTGTTTTTGCCATTAGTATTCCTAATTATTTTCTTATCGCTTTTCTAGGGCCTTTTCTAGTCCTCGAATTATTTTTAGTTTTTTGCCCTCTTAGAGGCAATCCTTTTCTATGTCTAATTCCTCTATATGTTCCCAAATCCATCAATCTTTTAATATTAAGTGTAATCTCTCTTCTAAGATCACCTTCAATATTGTATTTTAGAACCTGCGTTCTTAGAGTTTCTACTTCTGCCTCTGTTAATTCTTTTATCTTTATAGATGGTTTTATTTTTGAGTCATCGCAAATCTTTTTTGCTCTTGTTGGGCCTATTCCATAAATAGACTGCAAAGCAATTACTGTATGCTTATTATCTGAGACGTTTATACCTGCTATTCTAGCCATTATATTTCCTGAAAAATGTTATGTATTTTAACAATATGGTTAATATGTTCAATCATTATTATCCCTGCCTTTGCTTATGTCTTGGATTTATACAAATCACACGAATTACTCGATTTCTTCTAATTATTTTACAATTCCTACATATTTTTTTTACTGACGCTCTTACTTTCATCGCTTATAACCCTGTAAGTTTGATTTTTTCATTAAACTTCCATACTGATAATTCATCATATGGGACTGTAATTGACCTATGAAGTCCATTATTACAACTACTATTATTAATAATGAAGTTCCACCAAAGTAAAATGGAACATTGAGACCAATTATTAAGAATTCTGGTAATAAACAAACTAATGTAATATATAACGCTCCAACTGCTGTCAATCTTGTTAAAACATTGTCAATATATTTTGAAGTTTGCTCTCCTGGTCTTACCCCAGGTATAGAAGCTCCAGATTTTTTTAAATTATCTGATGTTTCTCTTGAGTCATAAACAAGAGCTGTGTAAAAAAAACAAAAAAACATTATTGCCGCAGCATAAAGAACTACATAAAGCGGTTGCCCTGGAGCAAGAGTTGAAGAAATATCTTTTAACCAACCCATGTTTTCTGTAGACCCTGCCCACTGACCTAATGTTGATGGAAATAAGATTATACTAGATGCAAAAATAGGGGGTATAACACCAGCCATATTTAATTTCAATGGTAAATAGCTTGACTGAGCTTGAACCATTTTTCTGCCTTGCTGTCTTCTAGCATAATTTACTGTGATTTTTCTTTGCCCTCTCTCTATAAAAACTACGAATGCTGTAACTGCTATAGCTAATATTAAGATCATCACAACTAATGCAGAATTTAGTTCGCCTGTACTCGCTAGCTCTAATGTTCCACCGACTGCTGTAGGTAATCCAGAAACTATACTTACGAATATTATTATAGATATTCCATTACCTATTCCTTTTTCTGATATTTGTTCGCCTAACCACATCAAAAACATTGTTCCAGTTACTAAAGTAATTATTGTTGAAAATACAAAGCCTGATCCACTATACAAAGCTATTCCTTGTGCTTGGAGTGCTACTGCGACCCCTCCAGCTTGCAAGGTTGCTAAACCTAATGTTCCAAATCTTGTGTACTGAGTAATTTTTTTTCTTCCTGTCTCACCTTCTTTCTTTATCTCTTTAAGTGCTGGCATTGTTGAAGACATTAATTGCATTATGATTGAAGCAGATATATATGGCATTATTCCTAACGCTAAAATACTAAATCTTTCTAACGCTCCACCTGAGAACATATTAAACATATCAATTATTGTCCCGCTTTGTTGCTCAAAAAAAGATGCTAGTGCAGCTGGATTTATACCAGGAACAGGTATGTAAGTACCAATTCTATAAACTAGAATAGCTCCAAATACAAAAAATAATCTTTTTCTAAGTTCTTCCATAATTTATTCTGTAATTTTCCCACCTAAATCTTCAATAACCGTTCTTACACCTTTAGTTACCATGATGCCTTTAAGGTTTACTTTTTCTTTTAATTCGCCAGAAAGAAAGACCTTAACTTCTTTTGCTTTATGTGAAATTATTTTCTTCTCTTTTAATACATCAATTGTTATTTCTTCGTTACCCTCAAACTGAAGCTCTCCCAATCTAACTCTAGCTGTATCATTTTTTCTGGAAGAAAAACCTACTTTTGGAAGCCTTCTTTGAATGGGCATTTGACCACCTTCAAAACCTACTTTATGGTATCCGCCTGCTCTAGCTTTTTGTCCTTTATGTCCTCTTCCAGCAGTTTTTCCAGTGCCAGAACCTATTCCTCTACCTACCCTTTTGGCATTTTTTTTCTTTACTTCGGGTGCAATTGTATTTAGTTCCATTTTTTATTTCTCAATTTTTAATAAATAATTAATCTTATTGATCATGCCTCTATTTTCAGGAGTATCATTTACTTCAATAGTTCTATGTATTTTCTTTATACCTAAACCTCTAGCGCATGCTTGATGTGCTTTTAATCTTCCACTTAAGCTTTTTACTAAAGTTAATTTAATCTTTGACATTTTCTATACCTAGTATGTGTTCTATTGATTTCCCTCTTTTATTCGAAACATGCTGTGGTGATTCAACAGATCTTAATCCATTAATTGTCGCCTTAACTACATTGATTGGGTTTGTTGTGCCAATACATTTAGCTAAGACATTTCTCACCCCTAATACTTCAAATACTGCTCTCATAGCTCCGCCAGCAATAATTCCAGTTCCTTCAGAAGCTGGTTGCATATATACTCTTGCGGCCCCATGCCTACCAACTAAGGGATAATGCAGTGTTCCATCAATAATTGGAATTCTTGTCAAATCTCTTCTAGCTTTCTCCATGGCTTTTTGAATCGCCAAAGGTACTTCCTTAGCTTTTCCATAGCCATAACCAATTCTACCATTACCGTCACCTATTACTGTTAGAGCTGTAAATCCAAATTGCCTACCACCTTTAACAACTTTTGCCACACGGTTGACTTTAACTAGTTTTTCTAAAAGCTCTTCGCTACCTTGATATTTGTCTATATTTGTTGACATATTTATTCTCTATTAAAATTTTAATCCATTTTCTCTTGCAGATTCAGCAAGCGCTTTAACTCTTCCATGATAGTTGTAACCACTTCTATCAAAAGCAACTTCTGTAATATTTTTTTCCCCTGCTCTTTCCGCAATTACTTTTCCAATAATTTTTGCAGTTTCAATATTTCCTGTATGAAATTTATTGTTTACTATATCTTTTTCTAATGTGCTTGCAGAAGCAATAACAGCACCCTTTGGTGAACATAGTTGTGCATAAGTATGCATTGTAGTCTTATAAACTGTTAATCTATGTTTTTCACCTAATGCAATCTTACTTCTTATTTTTTTTGCAGATCTTAATCTTGCTAATTTATTTTTCATTACTATTTCTTTTTAGCCTCTTTTCTAATAATATTTTCATCACTATACTTAACGCCTTTACCTTTATAAGGTTCTGGTGGTCTAAAAGCTCTTATTTCAGCAGCTATCTGCCCAACCCTTTGTTTACTAATACCGCTTATAATAATCTCTGTTGGAGTAGGTGTTTTTATATCTATAGCTTTTTCATACTCATATACTACTGGGTGAGAAAAACCTAAAGCCAAATGTAACTGGTTATTTTTAACTTCAGCTTTATATCCTACGCCCACTAAATTTAATTTTTTTTCGTAACCTTGGCTTACACCTATTACGTTGTTATATATAAGCGCTCTCATGGTTCCAGCCATAGCGCTATTCTTTTCTTTTACCTCAACATTAATAGTCTTGTCATCCTTATTTACATTTACAGTAGAATGAACATCCATCGACATCTCTCCTTTGGGCCCTTTAAATGATATTAAATTATCTTTAATATTAATTTCTACGCCATTCGGTATTTCAACAGGTTGTTTTGCTATTCTTGACAATTTATTACTCCACTGTACAAATTATTTCACCACCAAAATTTTGCTTTCTTGCTGAGTCAGCAGTCATAACTCCTTTTGAAGTTGAGACTATCGCTACACCAAGTCCGCCCAAAACTTTTGGGAGCTCATTTTTACTTTTATATATTCTTAAACTAGGCTTACTAATTCTTTTAATATTACTAATCACAGGTTTCCCTTGAAAATATTTTAATTTTATCTTCAACCTTTTTTTATTATTTTCAATTTCTTTTACTTCATAGTCTTGTATAAACCCTTCATCTTTTAATACTGAAAGAATAGATTCTTTTTTTGAAGACATATCTGTGCAAACAAATGCTTTATTCACCATTTGTCCGTTTCTTATTATTGTTAGCATTGCTGCTATTGGATCACTCATACTCATAATTATATCTCCCTTACCAACTAGCTTTTACTAATCCAGGGATATCACCTCGCATTGCTGCTTCCCTAACTTTTGTTCTTCCAAGACCAAATTTCCTATAGAAACCTTTTGGCCTTCCTGTAATTGCACATCTATTTGTAATTCTACTCATGCTTGAATCACGCGGTAACTTTTGTAATTTTACAGATGCTTCTAACTTCTCTTCCATTGATGCATCTTGACTATTTAAAATATCTTTCAAAACCTTTCTTTTAGTAAATAATTTCTTACTAAGTTTTATTCTTTTTCTCTCTCTCATTATCATTGATGTTTTAGCCATATTTATCTCCTAAAAGGAAAGTTAAATTCTTGAAGTAATAATCTAGCTTCATCATCATTTTTTGCAGATGTTGTTATAGCTATATCTAAACCTCTAACACTATCTATTTTTTCATAATCTATCTCTGGAAAAATTATTTGCTCTTTAATACCCAAAGTATAATTACCTCTTCCATCAAATGATTTTCTAGAAAAACCTCTAAAATCACGTATTCTTGGAATAGCTATAGTTATTAGACGATCAAGAAATTCATACATTTTATCTTTTCTTAATGTTACCTTACAACCTATTGGCATACCTTCTCTTAAACCAAAGTTAGCGATAGACTTTCTTGCTATTGTTGTCACTGCTTTTTGTCCAGAAATTTTCTCAATATCACCAACAGCTTGCTCAACTACTTTTTTATCTTTGACAGCTTGCCCTAGACCTACATTAATAGTAATTTTTGTTATGCATGGAATTTCCATAGAAGATTTGTATTTCATTTTTTCCTGCAATGAATTTCTTATTTCTTCTTTATAAATTGTTTGAAGTCTATTACTCATAAATCAATTTGTTCCCCTGTTGATTTGTATACTCTAACTTTTTTATTATCTTTTAATTTTAAAACACCAACTCTATCTGGTTTTTTAGTCTTAATATTATAAATCATTGCGTTCGATGTATGTATCGGCATTTCTTTTTCAACTATACCGCCAGTCTCATTCTTATTAGGATTAGGTTTAACATGTTTTTTTGCTAAATTTATACCATCTACCAAAATTTTTTCTTCGCTAACAATTTTTGAGACTATACCAAGCTTTCCTTTATCTTTACCTGATATTATATAAACCTGATCACCTTTTTTTAATCTATTCATCTATAAACCTTCCTACAAAACTTCTGGAGCTAATGAAATAATTTTCATAAACTTTTCTGTTCTCAATTCCCTTGTTACAGGACCAAATATTCTTGTTCCAATAGGTTGTAGTTGTGCATTAAGTAACACAGCTGCATTCCCATCAAATTTTATTAATGAACCATCTTCTCTTCTAACACCTTTTGCTGTTCTTACAACGACAGCGTTCAATACTTCTCCTTTTTTAACTTTTCCTCTAGGTATTGCTGATTGAACACTTATTTTTATTATATCTCCAATTCTTGCATATCTTCTTTTTGACCCGCCAAGTACTTTAATACACTGGATCTTTTTAGCTCCACTATTATCTGCTGCTGTCAATACTGTTTGTACTTGTATCACTCTAGTTCTCCTTACTTCCTAAAACTTCTACTAATTTCCACGACTTATCTTTTGATATTGGCCTAACTTCTGTAATTGTTACAATATCCCCAATTTTACATTTATTATCTTCGTCATGAATTTTAAATTTTGTTGATTTTTTAATATATTTACCATACTTTGGATGTTTAACTTTTCTTTCAAAAAGAACAACAGCTGTTTTATTCATCTTATCGCTAACTACTTTTCCAGTTAGCGTTCTAATTTTTCTATTCTGTTCCATCAGCTAACCTTTTTTCATTTATAATGGTTTTTATTAATGCAATATTTTTTCTAGACTCTCTAACTTGCCTATGTTGTGGAAGCTGCCCTGTAGTCAACTGCATTTTCAATTTAAAGTGTTCAATACTTGTCTCATCCAATAATGTGACAAGTTCTTCAACTGTTTTTTCTCTAATTTCTTTTGTTAACATCTTTATTTACCTACATTATTGTTCTAATAACAAATTGTGTTGAGAAGGGAAGTTTCGCTGCCGCTAGCTTAAAAGCCTGCCTAGCTACATCTTCACTGACGCCTTCCATTTCATATAGAACTCTTCCTGGTTGTATTTTTGCAATCCAAAATTCTACGTTCCCTTTACCTTTACCTTGTCTAACCTCTAAAGGCTTCTTTGTTATTGGAACATCAGGAAAAACTCTTATCCAAATTTTACCACCCCTTTTTACATGTCTTGTCATTGCTCTTCTTGCAGCCTCGATTTGTCTAGCAGACAATCTTCCTCTTCCTGTAGCCTTTAATCCATACTCTCCAAAACTCACTTTTGAGCCTCTAAGCGCAAGACCTCTATTCTTACCTTTCATCTGCTTACGATATTTTGTTTTCTTTGGCTGTAGCATTTTCTATTAACCTTTCTCTTTTGTTTTTTCTTTTGTTTTTTCTTCTTCAGCTTCACCAGTATATATCCATGTCTTAATACCAATAATACCGTAAGTTGTCATAGCTTCTGCAGTACCATAATCAATTTTAGCTTTTAAAGTATGAAGCGGGACTCTTCCCTCTCTATACCATTCTGACCTAGCAATTTCTGCACCATTAAGCCTTCCAGCTATATTTACTTTTATTCCTAAAACTCCTAATCTCATAGAATTTTGCACAGCTCTTTTCATAGCTCTTCTATACATAATCCTTCTTTCAAGTTGCGAAGCAATACCCTCTGCAACTAACTGCGCATCTATTTCTGGCTTTCTTATTTCTTCAATATTAATTTTTACGTTATTAATATTTATATCCATCATTGCCGCTGATTTTTTTCTTAAAATTTCTACATCTTCACCCTTTTTACCAATAACAATACCTGGTCTTGCTGTATGAATCGTAATTATTGCAGCTTTTGTTGGTCTCTCTATTGTTATTTTACTTACCGAAGCTTGAGATAACTTTTTCTTTAGAAAATCTTTAACCATTAAATCTTTTAATAAAAATTCAGGGTATTCCTTACCTTGAGCATACCATTTTGATGTATGTTCTGATGATACTCCTAATCTAAATCCTATTGGATGTACTTTTTGTCCCATAATATTTACTCGTCTGATAAACCTATTGTGATATGACTTGATCTTTTTAAAATTTGATTTGCACTACCTTTTGCTCTAGCTCTAAATCTTTTTAATGTAGGACCAACATTTACATAAACTGTTTTTACTTTTAAAGCATCAATATCAGCTCCATTATTATGTTCAGCATTCGCTATTGCTGATTCTAAAACTTTTTTTACAATTTCTGAGCTTTTTTGTTTACTATAATGCAAAATATCTAAAGCATCAGAAACTTTTTTCCCTCTTATTAAATCAACTATCAGCCTGCATTTTTGAGGTGATACTCTTATGTATTTTAAATTTGCTTTAACTTCCATTATTTTGCCTTTCTATCCCCGGAGTGCCCTTTAAAAGTTCTTGTCATTGAAAATTCACCCAATTTGTGACCCACCATATTTTCAGATATTAATACTGGAATATGTTGTCTGCCGTTATGAATAGCTATTGTAAGCCCAACCATTTCAGGTATAACCATTGATCTTCTTGACCACGTTTTTATAGGTTTTTTATTATTACTTTTAACCGCATCATCAACTTTCTTCATAAGATGATGGTCAATAAATGGTCCTTTTTTTAGTGATCTTGGCATTTTAGTATTTACCTATTTTCTTTTTTTAATTATTAAATGATCTGTTCTTTTATTAGATCTTGTTTTGAATCCTTTAGTTGGCGTTCCCCATGGCGAAACTGGGTGCCTTCCTCCAGATGTCTTTCCTTCTCCACCACCGTGTGGATGATCAACAGGGTTCATAGCCACACCTCTTACTGTAGGTCTAACGCCTCTCCATCTCTTAGCGCCAGCTTTACCTAATTTTGCTAAATTATGCTCAGGATTTGATACCTCTCCAATTGTAGCGATACATTCTTGAGGAACTTTTCTCATTTGACCAGAACGTAATCTAATTAATGCATATGGACCATCTTTTGCCACCAATTGAACTGATGCTCCTGCACTTCTTGCAATTTGTGCACCTTTTTTTGGTTTCATTTCTACACAATGAATGCTTGTTCCAAGAGGTATTTGACTTAATGGCATGCAATTACCAATTTTTATTGGCACATTATTTCCCGAAAGGATTTCATCACCAACTTTTAATTTATTTGGTGCAATTATATATCTTCTTTCTCCGTCTTTGTATAAAACTAGCATTATATGAGCTGATCGATTTGGATCATATTCTAAAGTTTCTATTTTTCCAGGTACATCATGCTTATTTCTTTTGAAATCAATAATTCTGTACTTTTGCTTATGTCCACCACCTATGTGTCTTGTAGTGATTCTTCCAGCATTATTTCTACCGCCGGTTTTTGTCTTTTTTTCAGTTAACTTAGAATATGGTTGACCTTTATGAAGACCCTCAGTCTTTACACTGACCGTAAATCTTTTACCTGGGGAAGTTGGTTTTGATAATATAGTAGCCATGATTAACTAGTGCCCCCTAAGTCTATTTCTTGTCCTTCTTTTAGCGTTACATAAGCTTTTTTATAATTTTTTCTTTTGCCTTTAGTTCTACCGAAAACTTTTTGCTTACCAGTAACGGTTAATATATTCACCTTAATAACATCTACTTCAAATAGTTTTTCAATTGCCTCTTTAACATCTTTCTTCGTAGCTGTTGATGCAACTTTAAAAGTTTGTTGCTTGGCATTGTCTGCAATCATTACAGATTTTTCAGATACGTGTGGCATTAATATAACTTTTGATAAATTAGAAATATCCATAATTATGCTCCAAACCTTTTTTCAAATCCTTCAAGCGCGTCTTTAAGTATTAAAACTTTTTTAAATGAAAGCATGAGTGGTGGATCTAAATAGTCTACTGTAGCTATGCCAACATTTTTAATATTTCTTGCTGATAGAAATAATTTTTCATCTATCTTATTTGTTATTATTAAGACTGACTCTAAATTATGCTCTTTTAGAAGGCTGCTAACTGTTTTTGTTTTGATTTCTTTTAGGTCTATTTTATCTATCGCAACAACTTTATCATTTCTTATAAGCTCTGACATTATTGATCTCATAGCGCCGTTATACATTTTTTTATTTATTTTTTCAGCATAATTTCTTTTGCCTGATGCAAATGTTA
>ERZ807291.1093-NODE-1093-length-44700-cov-18.519588_pt1 | contig 44700 bp, 28 predicted proteins | sample MGYA00521257_ERZ807291 | MGnify/ENA primary metagenome ERZ807291 (study PRJEB31413, sample SAMN03169783) | marine metagenome | biome: Marine; feature: Water; material: Subsurface seawater | place: North Sea | collected 2011-04-28 | depth 1 m m ... | reverse complement strand
GGAGCTGCAGTATTTTCTGCTTGCTCTTCTGGTTGCTGAGTATCTTCGCTCATGGCGTACCAGTATGTATTTGTATCCTGCATTGGAACAGATGCAGAAGTGTTAAAGGATCGCCATGTTCCAGAGGCGAATAAATAGGATGGCAAAAGTAATCAATTCTCCTGAAATTGGGCCGATTTCATTTTGAAATTGAAAGAAGTCAGCTTCGGAGCTGTTCGTTCAGTTTTTCTAATGAACCAAAACCTTCTGGGTCGACTGGCCTTGAGGAGATTCAAGTCGAGCGAAATAGAGGCCAGCAGGGAGGTGCAATGCGATGCTTTGGGGTGTGAACCATTCAAGGAGAACCTTCCCGTGCGTGTCATACAGCGTCCCCGCGCAAGGAAAAAATGCGGAATGGCCGGAGCTTATTGGATTGGGGTAAATGTTCTGTTCTCCAAGACCACTTAGGTTTTCTGTCACCATGGGACCATTGGACGCATCAGGAGTCGGAATGAAAAATTCTACCCATGGCGCTCCCGCGTCGTATTGTCGTCCCCAAGATCGATCGGGCGCTAATTCGGGCAGAAAGACAGAATCAGCGACACTAAATCCATCAGGCGAACGCAAGGCAATTGATTCTCCCAATGAGCTTAACTTAAAATTCATGTGGTTCCAACCCTGTGAACCGTTTTCATCCGCAATGAGCATGAGGAACGCGCCAGGCAGTATAACGGTCGAGTCTCCCGCTGTGGTGGCAATTTGCCATTTTTGTGGGACGTCTAGTCTGTCCGACACGTAATAACCTGCAAGATCGATTGGTTCATTGGTCGGATTGTACAATTCGACCCAATCATCAAACTCTCCCACTTCATCTGCGTAAGTGATGAAATTATCGGATTGAACTTCATTCAATACTACGCTCGCAGGTGAAATAATCTGCAAGGAATTCGTTACTCGCGGAGTTGGCGTTGAGAAATCCGTCCAATTGGGAGAACCGTCTGAGATGCGCCCGCGACTGTTGTCTTCTTCTAAGCTCATGACCCAATTGATTTCGTCGATAATCGTGTTGTCGTCGTGGAGAAGACTCAACACGCCATCTTCAAACGGTACTATCCCGGTATGGTTTGCCCCTGATGCGGTGTTTCCATCCAACCAAAAAAGTTGAAACCCATTGGGTTCAATGGTGGTTTGCCACGGCGCTTCTGCGCTAAAAACATGGGACTGTGTGCCAATAGAGAGGGTGTAATTGGCTAAGTTGACTTGGTAGTCGTTCGGATTGAATACTTCGATCCACGATGAAAATCCAAATGACTCGTCAAAGACTGTTGAGGTGTTTACTGATTGGAATTCATTGATGTAAAGTGTTGCCGGTGGAAGTGCGATTGTCAAATTAGGTGCATCTGGCGTGGGTACATTGAAATACTGCCATTCAGAGCAGCCATCACAGCTTCGGCCAAAAGAAATATCGGTTTGCTGGATTCCAATGGTGATACTGTCTAAAATCGTCGTACCGTCCTCGGCGACAAGAAAGAGAGACTCACCTTCGTTGCTGATTTTAAAATTGGCGTGGTCCTCCCCTTGCTGTTCGTCGTCATCGCACCAGATTCGCAAATGTCCACCAGGGAGAATCGTGGTTAATCCTGGATTTGAAGAGGGAAACATCCACTTGTTTAATGTGTCAGGGTCGTCACTAAGATAGTAACCGGCTAAGTTTTGGATTCCTCCACCATTGTATACCTCGATCCAATCTTCGAATTGAAAAAAGTCATCGTAATCGTAGGAGTCATTGCTTGCTAATAGCTCGTTGATCACAAGGCTTTGCCCTTGAAGGCTCGCTAGGCTTAAGAATGCTGCTGAGAGTGCCAAGAACACTCGCATTGGAAGAACCAGGTTAGTACGTGACTTCAATTTCGGCTTGTTTAAATCCCTGGGACAAAACTACAGCCAAAGCATCCTGTGCTCCTTCAATTGATGTGAAATTTTCAGTAAAATAAACCGTTTTCCCTGTCAGCTTAGCCGTTTTGAGCCTGACAGCATTCCCCAAACGCAAAAGCGAAGCGACCTCTGCAGGCTGAAGCGTTCCACTGTATTCAACGATCCGCACTCTGAAATTCTTGGTGGATTCGACATTTGATGAGGCCGTTTTGTCTCTCTTTGCAGGTGTTTTTGCTGATGATTTTTTTCGAGCAGCTGGCTCCGCTTTCTTCACATTTTCTTTCGCTGGAGGATTTGAATCGTCAGAAGCATTTCCGTTTTTAGAGACTTTTTTAGTCGTCTCAACTGTATTTGGGATTTGTCTGACGAAGGCATCCGGTGACCATTTTTTGATTTGGTCTAAATGGTCCAAAGCGAGTGTCAAATCAGCGTGTCGACCAATGCCATATTTGGTCAATTTACCGGAGACCTCAATGACGAACGCTTCATCTGTAGTTTGCTCTTGCTTAAAGTCTGGTTGATTAATAAAAGCTCCTACCTGCACGGTATATATACGTTCGGTTGTTTGTTTCGTGCTAAGTGCTATTGGCAGCGTTTCCGCAGCCGGATTTTCTTCTTCCTCTTCTGCAGCCAAGACAGTGGTTTCCACTGAACTTATTGTTGCAAGTGGATTCGATTCAGACACCGGAGTGCGGTGATTGATTTCCTCTGGAACATTGGACTCGCTCACCTTTTTCGTGGCAACCTTGACCCGATTGTCCCTGCGGGTGGATTCTCCGCCAAATAAGGCGATCATTTCGTTGGCAATGGTGGAGCGCATGGCTATCGCTCGTTTGACATGGGCTCTATGCGCTTCCTGGTTCTTGGTTCCCGTGCGTATGTTATCTAATTCTTTCTGATAGAGGTGTGCTTGTTCCAAAATGGGATCATCATGTTTTACAAACATTTCATATCCATCATAATCATTGGATTGCATTGATTCGTCCGCGTTGGATTCTCGTGGTCCGAATGATTGCCACCATGCCCCCGGGCTCATTTGAGACTCTGCGATGACTCGTTCGTATTGTTCTGCTCCTGCCTGATAAGTCTCCCAAGCCAAACCAATGGCTTGTTGCCCTTTGGATTTTCGCTCGTTGATGTCTGGTATGGATTCGATTTCTTCCATGATGCCACCGCTGCGAAGAAACCATGCTTGAGAATCTTCCATGCCGGGCAAAGAATAGATGTCCATGGTCTGTAATTCCGATATGCTGTCGGTGAATGCATTCCATAGGCCGGTTTGCATGGGATGTAAAAATCTACTGGGATCGGCCTGCTGCCCTAGCGCGGTTGCAGCTTGGTTCATAGCTTGGTAAACCTCAGGCGCACTGTTCAAAACGCGAATCAAGTCGTGGCGAAATTCAGGTATTTCCAAAGGCATGGTTTCCGAAAGCCATCGTTCAAATTGCAAATGAGAATCAATCCTGCGGTACATGTCTTCTGCATGAACGACTGCTCCGTTGTACGATTTGACTTGGGCTTCGAAATACGCTAACATGATCATCCAATCCTCCGATTGAGAGCCCACAGGCTGAACGTAGTCCTCCAATTTCTGGGTCCATTGAGCCCAGTCATCTCGGTGTTTAGCTGTTTGATTTCGAAGTGAACGGGTTTGGTCTGATAACACAGCCAGAGCAGGCTCTCCATAGCGTTCGATGGCAGCTTTCACCTTCCACATTTCTGACCCAGGCGCATCCCAGCACTGTGTTTTCTCCATTTGACCTTGAATGGCTAAAGCTTCTTTTCGTGCTTGGGTAATGGTCTGTGGAATGAGATTGAAGTCTTGTAATATCTCCGCTTCTAACATGGCATTGAGCATCCACTGGGGAATGGTGTTTTGCTCCACTGTTGCGTCATCCGAAGATTGATTGGCTGCCTGCAAAACCTTTTCAATGCTAATTTCTTCAAGCCGATTCCCGTAAAGGTTGGCGAATTCATTATCGGACAGCGGCTCTCCAAATTCACCAGAACATACTTTGGCATTCATCGCAGCATAGGTCCACGATAACTCAGGTTGGTTGACCAAGGCAATGCTGGCCAATTGTGCTGAGATCGTTCCTTTCGTAGGAGATGATACGATGATGGGGTCACTTGCGATAACACTTTGGTTGTGGGAAGGGATTTCTACGACTTCACTCCACGATAACTCCCCGCTTTCGCCTTCCCATGCAATGGTAAGCTTAGATTGCTGTTTCAGAATCGTGCTGAAAGATTCTCCGGATTGCAGAATGCTCTGAAGGACGGGAGTTTGCCCGTCGGAAGAAGAGATCACGAGCGTTCCTGGTAAAGCCCCTTTGTCCAGCGTAAATGTCAAGGCAATGGGCCATGCACGCTCCCAATTGCGGTTAAAACGCCACACCTCACGTCCTTCAAAATCTTGGTTTCTATTCGTGGTTAACCACGCTTGTTCTATTCCTTTGGCATCCCAGTACAAGTGTTCGTCAGCTGTACTGTTGATTTCAAAGGGCAACTGAATCGCCATTTCTTCATGGGTCGTCGTTACGAGTTCTGATGTGAAGTCCCCCTGAGATTCGAAAATATCGAACCCACCGATGGACTCCGGTCTCGAGCTGGAGAAGAAAATCCGGTCTATTTCATTGGTGTTTCCTGGAATACAGATTGGAGAACAGTCATCGAAATCTCCATTGATAGGCGAAGGCATTTTCAATGGCTCACCGTATTCGCCCGAACCATTAACGGCAACTCTGTAAATATCTAGTCCTGTATCTCCCTCCTTACCGTAGCTCGCGTAATAGGCATACCGATGCCCAGGCAGCCAGTGCAAATGGGATTCGAATTCTCGTTTTTTATCCTCCTTGCTCAGAAGTTGTTGAGGGACCACCAGCAATCGGCCCATGCTGATTGGGAATTCATATAGGCGAAAAAAGTCTTCAGAATGCGAGATAAGCGTCTCCTTTTCTTCCAAAACAAAAGCATCTTTCGTGAATCCAATCTGATTTGTACATTGACCAAATCGAAGCTTAGCGTCATTAAGCCAATGGTCATTTTTCCCAGCCAGATCGATGGCTGTACGAAAGTGGACGGCCGCTTCGGAAAATTCGTATTGGATGTGGTGGAGTCGCCCTTTGTAATAATGCCAGCCAGCTTCATGCTCTGATTCAAGAACTCCAAGTTCTCGAGCGATTTCTAAATGCTCTTTCGCTTCATTAAGTCGCTGAGAGGTGTATGTGCAAGTTGCCCCGAATCGATAGTGCAGAAATGCTCGATCGTTGGCGACACTAACGAGGTGAGCAAAAAGACCATAAGCGCGACTCATTTCGCCGGCATTAAACGTCTGTTCTGCCCGATGAACCGACTTTGCTAAGTCCCTTTCGGACCACTCAGGGGCCTGTGCTAAAACGGGTGCAATCCCTATCCAAAACAGGACGCAGGTAAAAATTCCATTTGTGGCCGTATGGCCGAAAACAGCACGATGTTGGTCGGTTTGCATTTTCTTCAACTTAAATGAACCATTATAGGACCAAGATAAACTGCTTGACATCCATCAATTGAAGTGCCGTGAATTAGCTTTGCACATTGAATTGAACAAAAACTCAACTTTATGTCAAAAGGTAATTTCAACATTCCATACCCGATTAACGAACCCATTTTATCTTATGCACCGGGCAGCTCTGAACGGGATGAAGTCGCTCACATGTACCGCGAAATGTTCAGTCAAAAAGCCATCGACGTGCCGATGTACATAGGTGGAGAAGAGGTTCGAACGGGAGATAAACGTCCCATGTCGCCACCGCATGATCATCAGCACATTTTGGGGCACTTTAATTATGGCGAAGCTCAACATGTGAACGCAGCGATTGAAGCTGCTTTAGCAGCTCGCCCAGCATGGGCTGGTTTGCCTTGGAATGAACGAGCAGCCGTCTTTTTGAAAGCCGCAGATTTACTTGCAGGTCCATATCGAGCAAAGATTAATGCTGCAACAATGTTGGCGCAGTCGAAGAACATCTTTCAAGCAGAAATCGATGCAGCATGCGAATTAATTGACTTTTTGCGTTTTAATGCGCATTTCCTTCAGGAGATTCAATCTGTTCAACCGGATAGTCAAGACGGAATTTGGAACCGACTCGAGTACCGGGGACTTGAAGGATTCGTGTTCGCTATTACGCCTTTTAATTTTACTGCCATTGCTGCCAATCTGTGCGCTGCTCCTGCCCTGATGGGCAATGTGGTTGTTTGGAAGCCGGCTGACTCTCAAGTTTATTCGGCGCAAGTCATCATGGAAGTGTTCAAAGAAGCGGGCCTTCCAGATGGAGTGATTAACATGATTACCTGCGACGGACCTGTAGCGGGTGACGTGGTGTTCAAGCACCCCGATTTTGCAGGCCTGCACTTTACCGGATCAACGGGGGTCTTCCGTCATTTGTGGCAAGAAATTGGCGCGAACATCGGTAATTTCAAAAGTTACCCGCGCATTGTTGGTGAAACGGGTGGAAAGGATTTTGTTTTGGCTCACTCTTCATCGAATGTTGACGAGGTAGTAACAGGTTTAATACGTGGTGCATTTGAATTTCAAGGACAAAAATGCAGTGCGGCGAGCCGAGCATATATGCCATCTAGCCTATGGCCTGAGATTAAATCAAAATTGATTGAGCATTTGAACGGTATAAAAATGGGCTCCCCAGAAGACTTTGGGAACTTTGTTACGGCTGTAATTGACGAGCGGTCGTTTGATAAGATTCGAGGGTATTTGTCTTTTCTGAATGAGTCAAATGAAGTAGAGGTCATTGCGGGTGGGGCAGCGGACAAGTCAAAAGGATATTTTGTGGAACCAACGATCGCGGTCACGTCTAACCCTCTTTCTCGAACCATGGTCGAGGAGATATTCGGGCCTGTTTTGACGATTTATGTTTACCAGGACGAGGATTTTGAGGAAACCATGGATCTTGTTGACTCCACAAGCGAATATGCTCTCACGGGTGCAGTTTTTGCAAAAGATCGTTTGGTTATTGATAGGGTCACGAAACGATTGGAGCATGCAGCGGGAAATTTCTACGTCAATGACAAGCCAACAGGTGCAGCAGTCGGGCAACAACCCTTTGGTGGAGCCCGAGGATCAGGAACCAACGACAAAGCTGGAAGTATTTTGAATTTATGGCGCTGGACGAGCGCTCGTACAATAAAGGAAACCTTTGCGCCTCCAACAGATTACCGCTACCCGTTTATGGGTTAACATTGGATTTCTGTTAAACGGATGATTTTTCATCCCAAAAAAAAAGGCCTCGAGGCCTTTTTTTGTTTGCGGATATCCGCAGTTCCTATGAAGAAAAGTTTCCTATGGCTGTCCTAAGTCTTCGGCATACTTGGGAACAGGAATCTCGGAAAGATCTACCGCGCTTGGGAAAAAATTCATTTCCTTTTTGAGCCAATTTTGTTGCTCCTTAGGCAGCATTCCCTTGTCGTCCAACCATTGGACCAGAACGATGAATTTTTCTTTTTTCCCTTCTTGGTGGACCGTAGCAACTTTACCCTGGATTGACCGCAGTCTAAAGGCACTATTTAAAATGCTTGCGCGAATACTTTGATAATTTGAATTCCCACCACCATGGAGTTTCATAGCTATTTCCATGAGTTCTTTGTAGCTCATAGGTCTCTTGCATATAGCCAGCTGCTCAAGTATGAATTTTCCCCAAACACTTTTGGGACCTCTTTTTTTTGCTTTGAATCCTTGTTTGGTAAGTATTACTCCAGAAGAGTCCATAGTTCGACCTGAAATTTTGCGGAGAATTTTTTCCACATGCCTTAATTGGGCTTGGATTCTTATCTTCTCTTGATTGTAGAAATCAGCTAATTCCTTGGTTTCGGCTTCATTAAAATTCATTGATTCAATATTCTTGACGCTAATCTCTGAAAGAATCGTCAGAAAAAACAAAAAAAAACAAGGCATTTTTTTTTCTTTTTGATGGAATCAAGACACATCCATGACATAAGCCGGATTCTGTTCGCAAAAGCGATTCATCATTTATCTATGCAACCTACCCCCTAATTCGAGCGAGCAGCTCTCAAGCATTAGTGTACATGGTCTTGCAACCCACAAGGTTTACCAAAGCCTTTGAATCACTTCAAAGCTGGTGAGCTCTTACCTCACCTTTTCACCCTTACCTGTGCCGAAGCCATTGGCGGTATAAATTTCTGTGGCACTTTCTGTCATTCAGCTTTTCAGCTAAACGCCTCCCTTTTGAGAAGTGTGGTGCTCTATGTTGTCCGGACTTTCCTCTCCCGATGAAGGGAGCGATGAATTCACATGGATGTGTCTTATTCCAATTTCTATTGATGGTTAATATTTTCTCAATCCCAATTGACCGGCAACGTTTGTGCCTCGCCTCCTCGAAGAATTGTGACGGCAGAAGTTTGGCCTGCTTCGAACTGACTTAGTGCGGTCATATAAGACATCATGTCAATCACTTCGACTGTATCGATCTGGATAACGATATCGCCTCTTTTCATGCCTGCGTTTGAAGCGGGCCTTCCTTCAGAGACACCGTCAATTCTCATGCCTTCACCAGAAAAGAGGTAGTCGGGAATGACTCCCAAGGTCACATTGAATCGAGGTGTGCTTTCTTCATCTTGATCTTTAGTAGCTGTGAACAAAAACTCGGGTTCATCATTCAGCTTACGAACAATGCGGTCCACAAAATTCACGATTTTCAACATGCCTTGTTCGTTGATTTTGTCTGCCGTATCCGATGGTTTGTGGTAGTCGGGATGTTGACCCGTGAAAAAATGCAGTGCAGGAATCCCCTCCAAATAAAAACTAGTATGGTCGCTGGGACCTACTCCGCTCTCGCTCGGAACCAGAATCAAGGAATCCGAATTGCACGCATCAAGCAATTCCATCCACCTCGGCGATGTACCCGTGCCATAAACAGCTAATGTGTCTCCTCTGAGACGGCCTATCATGTCAAAATTGATCATGTATCGAATGGAGTCCAATGAGACAGTTGGAGATTTACAAAAGTGATTTGAACCCCAAAGTCCCTTTTCCTCTCCGGAGAATGCAGCGTAGAGCATGGAGTGACCCGTTGGTAATTGGGAAAATCGCCTCGCTAATTCCAACATACCCGCTACACCTGATGCGTTATCATCTGCTCCACTATGGATTTTGGGTTCACCTCGAAAAAGGGAGTTTTCGTCTCCATAACCTAAATGGTCATAATGAGCGCCAATCACGCCCCAAAACTGAGTTTTGGCGGCTTGATGAGCATACAAAACGTTGTTCCCCATGATTTCATTCACGAGTGCCATGCCCATTTTTGTGGAGTCGCCTAACCCGTGAACTTGCATCGGAGGATGCGGTTTATAGCTGAATGTCTGAAGAGGTCCCTCTACTCCCTTTGGAGACAACCCCAGTTGATCAAAGTGGTCAGCAATCCACTTGGATGCCCTCACTTCGCCTTCTGTGCCAGTTTCTCTTCCTTGCATTGTGGAATCCGAGAGCGCTTCTACCGATTGCCGCATCAGCATGGCAGAGTCGTGTTCTGAATCGCCTTGGCATGAAATGAGAAATAAAAACGCAATCCCAATAGCAAGAGGTATTTGGACAAATTCCTTACACAGCTTTGGTTTAATGGGCAGCATTTAAAAGTAGTTTTGCGCAAAAATCGGATAGACCCATGACATTCAATCATTCATTGATACTTTTTTTTCCGTTGCTCCTGGCTTCTTGCTCAGAACAACCATCAACTGAACCATCAGAATCTGCATCTGAATCTTCTAGCATCCAGGATACGCTGCGTTACGATCAGGAAGTTCATTTGCACCACATGAAGCAATTGACGTTCGGTGGGGATAATGCTGAAGCTTACTGGTCATTTGATAGTGAAAAGCTCGTATTCCAGGCAGCGAATAATGCGTGGGGAGCGCCGTGTGATCAGATTTTCTGGATGGATCTGGAAGCTGAATTAGAGGTCAAGGGAAACGGGTTAAACCAAATCTCCAATGGTCAAGGGCGCACGACTTGCGCTTATTTTTTGCCCGGTGACACATCGGTCGTTTTTGCTTCGACTCATCTTGTCGACAGCTTATGTCCAGCAGTCCCCCCGCGTGGTCCCAATGGGGAGTATGTTTGGCCGATTTACGCGGCCTACGATATTTTCACATATGATTTGCAAGGAAACTTAATCAGCCAATTGACTACAGAACCTGGTTATGATGCCGAGGCAACTGTGAGCCCTCAAGGAGACCGAATGGTCTTCACTAGCACGCGCAGCGGTGATTTGGAATTGTACACCTGCGATTTGGATGGAACCAATGTTATCCAAGTCACGAGTGATTTGGGATACGATGGTGGAGCCTTCTTCTCGCCTGACGGCCAAAAGCTAATTTGGAGGGCAAGCCGGCCCAGGACAGAAGATGAGATTGTTCATTACCAAGAGTTGCTTTCTAATGGATTGGTGGAGCCAACTGAAATGGAGCTGTTCATTGCGAATATCGACGGATCAGACATGCGGCAGTTAACCGATTTGGGAGGGGCGAATTGGGCGCCCTATTTCCACCCGAATGGAGAGCAGGTCTTGTTTTCAAGTAATCACAAGACCGGGAGCTTTCCGTTTAATATTTTCATGATCAATACCGATGGGACGGGACTTGAGCAAGTCACATTCGATAATGCATTTGATTCGTTTCCGATGTTTTCACCTGACGGAAAACGCATCGCTTTTTCGAGCAACCGCAACAACGGAAGAACGCGAAACACGAATGTATTCTTAGCTGATTGGAAAGATTAAACGAATGGTCTACGCATTGAACAAACCGTTTGGGATTTTGAGTCAATTCTCATCAGAAGGAAACCACCCTGGAATATTGTCACTTCAATTGAATTTACCCAAGGATGTCTGGCCGATAGGCCGGTTGGATCGCGACTCTGAAGGACTTCTGCTTTTAACGGATGATATGCGACTCAGGCAGCAACTAACAGACCCCAAAGAGAATAGCCGGAAGACGTATTGGGTGCAAGTAGAAGGCGCGCCAACCGAAGAGACCTTAGAACGTTTTCAACAGCCCATGCTGCTTCGCATTAAAAAGCAGGAAATACGCACGAAGCCCGCTCGTGTGAGCGTGATGGATGAGCCTGAAGTCTGGGATCGAACTCCGCCAATTCGTCACCGGTTATCTGTGCCTACTTCGTGGATAGCGCTCGAACTGAAGGAAGGAAAGAACCGTCAGGTTCGCAGGATGACGGCGAACGTGGGACATCCAACACTCCGTCTCATTCGCGCAGAAGTGGGGGATTTGACTTTAAAGGGATTGGGTTTATCACCGGGCGAGGTGATTCAACTAAAACCAGAACAAATAGCTGCCGCACGAGCCTAGTTGCTTTTCTTTATCGTTCGCTTTTTGTCGTCATATTTGTCCTGAAATGTCATTGATTACCACCCTTATTGGATTTGTTTGGTCTGCCTTTTGTTGTGTTTTTGCGCTGTGTGTCATACTCATCAATAAAAACGCGGCGAAATGGGTTCTGATTAAAATCGGAAAAAGGATGTGGAGCAAGAACATGGTGCGGATCGTGAGTGGATCTGCTCCAAAGGTTACGTTTCATGGCACTGAAAAACCTTATGCAGACTGGCCCGACCAAGCCATTTTCATTGCCAATCATTCAAGCTTACTCGATATTAATGCCTCTGCAAGCGCCATTCCGCAACCCATCGTGTATTTGTCAAAGGATAGCATTCGCAGAGTTCCTGTGCTTGGTTTGCTGAATGAGCGAGTTGGCACCGTGTTCATTGACCGTTCAAACCCAGCTGCTGCTAAACAGTCCGTCGTTCAATTGAGGAAAACTTTGCAAAACGGGATTTCAGTTATCGTTTATCCTGAAGGAACAAGAACAAAGGATGGAAGGCTTCAGCCATTTAAGAAGGGGGCTTTTCATCTTGCTGCAAACGCTCAAGTCCCCATTATTCCTCTTCACATACATGGGACTCGGCATGCGCTTCCTTCCGGCCGAATCCGCATCAAGCGAAATCCCATACACGTTCGATTTGGCAGGCCTCTTCTACCTCCGCCCGTATCCAACACCAAAGCACTCAATGAATTCGTGCAGCAAGGCTTTGATTCCGTGCAAGAGATGAAAGAATGGCACACATCTCACCTGAAAACTCCGGACTAATCGGTTGATTTATTGAGTTCTGTCGTGGTCAAGCTCACTTAATGCGTAAGCCAGCTCCAGACCTTCTCGAATGGCGCGTTGTGCGTCTAATGCTTTGGCATTTGATGCGCCGCCAATTCTGTGAACCTCGACATTGAAGCCTCTCAGCTCATTTTCTAGAGGATAATGAGGGACTTGTCCGGCACAAACAACAATGGAGTCCACAGCCAAACATTGAATCGCACCGTTTTGCATGTAGTTGAGTCCAGCGTCATTCACTTCCACATATTTCACGTCAGCGTGCGTTTGCACTCCACTTTTCCTCAGGTTTAACCTGTGAATCCATCCGGTAGTTTTGCCAAGCCTTCCCCCTACTTTGCCTGGAGACCTCTGAAATAAATGCACCTCATGCTTAGAAAGTGTATCGGTTGGAGGAAGCACGCCACCGCGTTCATCCAAATTCCGGTCGATACCCCATTTTTTATAGAAATCAGCCGTTTCCGATTCGCTCGAGTGCAGAAGGAAATCAGCGACGTCAAAGCCGATTCCGCCAGCGCCGATAATGGCTACGACGCGTCCTACCTTCACACGCCCTGTTAGGACATCGATGTAGTTGCTGACGGGAACACGGTCCATTCCTGGAATTTCCCATGTTCTCGGTGTCACACCGGTAGCCAACACAACATGATCGAATTCTTTGAGCATTTCAGCTGTGGCCTGTGTGTTGAGGTGTACCTCGACTTTGAGCTTGTGCAGCAAGAAATTAAAATAACGGAGGGTCTCATAAAATTCTTGTTTACCCGGAATTAATTTGGCCAAATTGAATTGACCGCCAATCTCCGATTTCTTTTCGTACAAGGCCACTTCATGGCCCAAACGAGCCAATTCGGTAGCAGCACTCAAGCCTGCAGGGCCAGCGCCGATAACCGCTATTTTTTGGACTGAAACCGCTTTTGCGTGGAGCGGCCATTTACCTTCGTGGCTTGCACGTGGATTGACCAGGCATGAAGCGACTTTCCGCTGAAAGATGTGATCTAAACATGCTTGGTTGCAGCCAATGCATGTGTTAATTGAATCGGCTTCGTCCGCTTTTGACTTGGCGATGATATCTGGGTCTGCGAGGAACGGACGTGCCATGGAGACCATGTCTGCGCATCCCGATTCGAGGGCAGCTTCGCATGCTTCGGGTGTATTCAGGCGATTGGTTGTAATCAGCGGAATAGACACCTCTCCCATGAGCTTTTTCGTCACAAATGTGAAGCCACCTCTTGGAACCAAAGTGGCAATTGTTGGGATGCGTGCTTCGTGCCAACCAATCCCTGTATTAATGGCGTCTGCTCCCGCTTCTTCTGCGGCTTTGGCCAATGCCACTACTTCATTCCAATCGCTACCATCCGCTATCAAATCAAGCATGCTGAGGCGATATACTATTGCGAATTGCGGTCCAACAGCGGCACGGATTTCCCGAATGATTTCAAGTGGGAAACGGATGCGCTTCTCAAAAGAACCGCCGTATTCATCCGTGCGATGATTGGTCGCAGATACAATGAATTGGTTGATGAGATATCCTTCAGAGCCCATGATTTCGATGCCGTCATACTCTGCCTTTTGGGCAAGTCGTGCCGCATTGACATATGATCGTATGGTTCGCTTTACCCCCCGAGTAGAAAGTTCGCGGGGTCTAAAACGATTGATGGGTGCTTTTAAGGCGGAAGGTGCAACGTTGAACGGATGATAACTGTACCGTCCACCGTGTAGGATTTGCAGAAGGATACGACCTCCGGCTTCGTGAACTGCCTTGGTAATTGGGAGGTGTTGCTTCGCGTGTTTTGGCCTCTGCATGCGCGCTCCGTTGGGGCCTAGCGCCCCCTCCCGGTTCGGACTAATTCCTCCCGTAACAATGAGTGCTACACCTCCTTTCGCTCTCTCTTTATAAAACTCCGCCAACTTATGAAATCCACCTTTCTCCTCTTCAAGTCCCGTATGCATGCTCCCCATCAAGGAGCGATTGGGCAACAACAAAGGTCCCAATTTTAGCGGGGTAAAAAGATGAGGGTAACGTTCGTGTGGAGTCATTCGAAATCCCGATATGTGTCCACCAAGTTATCGCGTCTTTTGCGAGATGCCATGTATTGGAATAAAATGGATTGGCCATTTTTGAGTTTATCTCGGCGCTTATCAGCCTTAAGTCCGGCGAGCAATTCATAAAATACCATATCACTTGTAGTCACATTCATCTTTCCCTCCGTCCCATTGGTGAATTTGTAATCGTGGTAGTACCAGTTTTCTTCGTCCCCATGAAAGTAAAGTGTAAAGGCGTCGCCACTGCGGCTTCTTCTCAACTCTAGCTTCCCTTGCGTTTCCATGAACAAGGCCTCTTTTCCAAGTGTCGCCAAACCAAATGAACTGGTAGAGAGCCAGGCCTCTTCGGAATCGTTCCAAACCAGATCTACATTGGTAAGTACAACGCCATTCTGCATGAATTTAGGGACCTTTTTAAGCTCGCCTGTCATGGCCAAATCATTGATTAGTAACTGGCTATCCTCCGGCCCCATCCAACTGCTCAGTGCCATCTCATAATTCGTGCTTTGAATATCGATGGGTGAGCTTTCCTGCCAAGATGGAATTTGAAGAGCCATCCGTTCAAACAGAGCTTTGTTGAAATGATAATTGATCATACACGTCCCACGGAAATGGAAGTTACCGCGTTTGTCCAAATCAAAATTCCCAACCATTGTGTGGCTCGCCATGCCATAATTCAGAGGGAAATCGATTGATCCGCTGCCGGATAGTTTACACGTAGAAACATCGAGTGCGATAAGGTTACCCGGGTCTGAGGCATCCTCATATTTGGCTAAGGTGGAGATAACGTAGGATTGGTCCCGGAATCGAATCTCACCTTCAGGCGCTACAAGGTAGATGTCGCTCGCCTCACCAAGTGGATCCAAAAATGCTGGATACACGTTAAATGGTGGCCGAGAAGACGTCATGACACCGCAGGCAATCGGTTCACCATCTATATCCTCCAAGCCGTCCTTGATTGGAATGGCAACAGCGTTCGGGTCTATGCTGGCTTGGAATTTAATCCAACTTACCTTGAATTGGTCACAGGCTTGGGTCATCCTTGCGCCGCCATCAAAAACAAGAAATTCTTCACTGGCGATCATATTGACTACGCCTGCGAAAGAAAAGTGAGGACTTAAACGAAAGTTATCACGTGCATATATGCTTCCATCTGCTTGAGTTTGAAATTTGTCGTCGACAAAGATGTGGTCGAGAATAATTTCTTGGACTCGCTTTTCGCCGTCTGTATATTGATACGCGCCCGTTCCTTGGTATGCGTAGCGTCCTGAAACTTCGATCTGAGCCTTTTCTATGAGGTGATGCTGTGTGGCTGAATTGGCGATGACGCGCGCATTCAGAAGAGGGTCCAATTCAGCCTGTTGCCGGATGGTGATGCGGCCGCTATCCGGATAGATGCGAGCATCGGCCACGGCTATTTCACTGACGCCATTGCATTGCACGATATCTTCTCCGACTAGATATGTGGCATAAGTGCTCAAGAAATGAAGAGAATCCTGTGTTGGATGTGTGCTGATGAAATTAGAGTGAACTCGGTTTTCGCTAAAATTTATAGGCAGTACAGTAATGTCTCGATCTGAAATCAGGTCAATTTCATCCTCATCGATGAACCACCTGAATTTATCCATGTAGCAGCGGTATTGCTGAATAGGGAGTTCAATGGCTGTTTCTCCTGAGTTTGGCGTGAATTCTCCAACTCGATCATCAAAGTCTATAGAACATTGAACATCATCCGTCGCAAATGCAGAGATGGACTTATTCTTCCCTTGCAGAACAAATGCGGCATGCTGAGAAAGCGTTTTCTCGGATTCAAACGTGAAGTCACTGGCCTTAAGACTTGCCTTCGTCAACTCCAATAGACCGGCACCTTTCATCCCCGTATCCGTTACAGTTATGCTTCCTGTAAGGGCTGCTTGCGCCTCGAATAATTCAAAAGGTCGTACGTCGCTGCTGAGGGTTAAAGTTCGTTGGTAAGGTTCAAAGCGAAGGCGTCCGCTTTCACCGGTTGCAAAAGGCACATTATCGATTTCATTCCAATCATGTCGCATGTTCGCAAATGAACCAATGATAGAATCTGGTAAGAATACCATAGCCTCTCCATCGACATGGGCATTTAAAAAGTTAACGACACCATCACCTCGCAACCCCGAGCCATCTAAGGATAAGGTAGACGTGAACTCAGCGGCACCTCCATATAGCTCGGAGCCATTTGCGGGAGTGATAGCGGTCATTCCGAGAAAGTTATCGGGCATAACAATCAAGGGTCGAGTGATATCAGGAACAATGCCTGCAGAAACGAGGGTGCCGGCTAATTTTAGGTTTTCACGGGTGAGTTCATCCAAGCCTTCAATCTTGAACGGCTCTACTGCATAATAAAATCGGTCCCTGTTGTACGCTGCTTCATATAGTCGGGGTTGATCGTAATAGACAAAGCTGGTTCCCTTGCTGGTGAATTCTGGATAAGACGGGAAACTTTCCGCTTTTTTCCCAGAGCGATTCGTCGGATGATCGATCGCCAATTGCCCTGAAATATCCTGCAAGGCGTTGTTTAACCATATCCTGCGTGGTCGCCCAATTACGTCTGTGGACTCGGTGTCATTTATGCTCAAGCGAACTTCCTCGATTTTATTGAAATCAATGGTAAAAGTCTCGTACGAAAACTCCAGTCCATGGCCGTTTAATTCAATGTTCCCCGCTCTGACTCTTCCATTAAACACCATGTCACGACCTGACTTAACCGTCACCACTGCATCATCGGGATCTATGGATACGTTTCGTCGATTGCTCAGTACCACGTTTTCCACTCCACGAATTTCCATAAATCCATTAATCAGGCTCCAGGTGGCGTTATCACCCATTTTTGGGGTAGAGTAAAAGCGAAGCTTGTCGTAGTCTCGTTTGCCTGTAGCATAGGCCATGTGTCCAAACGTTTTGGGCTGAATAGTTGCAAGTCGGTCCTCGACATCATACGAAAGGAAACCATCATTGGCTAGGTTCATCAGGATCGCTCTCGCTTGGATTTCACTCAGTTTAATGTACATCGAATAATCCATCGAGGTAAAGACTCTCAACCCGGTTTCACGTGTGAACCGGTACAATTCGACCACAGGGTGAATGGGATCGATGCCTTGAATGGCGTCGAATGCTTGTTTTTCAAAATAGTTGAAGCTCGTGAATTCGGCGGCATTGGCTCTAGCCAAAAGAGGAGATCCAATCTTTATGAGAGGTTGCCCAATTTCCCATGAGAAGCCTTCAACATCCCAACTCAATTGATGATGGCTATCCTTGAAAGCCTGCTGCCCAATCCCTTCCATTTGTCGAGTGACCGAAACAATGTTGGGAGCAGTTTGATACCGGACATTGCAATCTGGGTGAGACAAGGTGTCACCGCGGTAGTGAACCTCACTCAAAACATGCACCGCGCTCCACCCGGATTGCCTGATAATGATTTCGTCTGCCGCAAAGTGCATGAACACAGTGTCGGACTGCATAAGATGCATGGTGGCTTGTACTGAGGAGCTAGAAATTCCTCGTATTTGAGATCCCCGAACCTGCAATCCTCCAGAATAGCGAAAGGATTGAAACAGGCTGTCCAGGACCAAATTGTTCTCCCTGCACCGAATGGCAGGATAGGATTTTGAATCGGGTGTTTTCTGTGGCTCAAGTTTGGCGCTGAAGTTTCCAGTTAATGGAGTAGATGAAAACGAAGAATAAAACAGTGCATTTGGACTCTTGTAATCATCTTGGTCCAAGTCGATTGTACCCGCTGGCAGCATAGCATAGGTTGCTTCGGGGTTAAAGCTTGTCCCATACCATGGAAATCGACTTTCGGATATCTGGCAATCTCGGCTGGTCAGGTCCCATTGACCCGCAACGTTTTCAAAGCGCATCGTATCGCCTTGGAAATGAGCGAAAACGCTGCACGAATCAAAGCGCAACATGGGCTTGTTGTCAATGATTTCGAAGTACCAAGGTTTTCCATTGAGTTGCCATTCATGCCGGGCTCCCGAGCTCAGCACATCGTGCAACAAAAGATTTTCAGAAGCCGCTAAAAAAACAGCGATTTTTTTTCTCTGCCTTTTATCCTCCATCATAGACTGGATGATCTGATGCCACGAGTCCCAACGAATGAGTTGATTTTTCTTAATCAGCGCTTCCGCCGTGTGCAAGTAATCGAGCAATCCCTTGTTTGCAGTGATACGGTGGGTATCAAATAAATCTAAAACGGCCACAATATCTTCTCGCTGAGAATTTGAGGCGTCAGGTCCACAAATTGACAAAGAGAATTCTTTTCGAATCCACTTCGCTTCTTCCTCTGAAGTCTTGCGCACTTGTTTGGCCGTTTCTTCGAGTATAGCAAGGCATGTTTCATCCTGTGCCTGAATTGGGCGCATCAATGTCACGCTCATGAGCAGGACACAAGCGAGCTTGAGAGAGAAAATGAAATCGACCTTGATCGCGGACATGGCTTGAAAGTACAACGTCTACCTTATGAAATAGTGTGCAAGTCCTTTGTCTTTGTCAACAGAAGACATGCCCAGTCTTCCCGCGATAGTTCGTGCAACAAGTGCATGCCCTGCTCCTGCGCGGCGGCTGAGACAGCTTCAATATCGCTTCGGAAAAATCCGCTCAGCAAAAGATGTCCATGATGCGTAAGGTGTTTTGCATAAAATGGCATTTCTGCGATGAGGACATTTCGATTGATATTAGCCAAAACCACATCAAAAGGATTGAAATGCTCGGGTAGATCCTGAATGCTTCCTTGGAAGGTGATGACTTGGTTGGCCATCGCATTTCGCTCCAAATTGGCTAATGTGTTTTGATGAGACCATTCATCAATATCAAAAGCTACAACCTGCGATGCTCCTAGCTTCTTTGAGGCAATGGCGAGGACGCCTGTTCCGCATCCTACATCCAACACGGATTTGTTCTTCATCTTAATATCCAACAATCCTCGCATCATTTGCCATGTGGTCGGATGATGACCCGTTCCGAAGGACATCTCTGGTTGAATAATGATGTCCAATCCTGATTTTGGTGGGGCGTGGAACGGAGCTCGCATAAGCATCCTTCCTTCTACGTCAATGGGCTCATAATCTTTCTCCCACTGGGCGTTCCAATTCTCAGATTTCACCCAACTCTGTTGAGAAGAGACGGTCGCAATTTCACTCAATGAGGCAATGACAGGCGCAATGCCTTCCTCGTTCAATTCGGATTCTTTTGCAAATGAAACAAGTCCCTGTTCGTAGTCTTCAAACATGCTAAACCCTAAGCCGTCTAGCCAAGCAATAGCGATTTCACGAGCCGGCAAGACGGGGCTGAAAGTCAAGTCAAGACGAAAAAACCGATCCGATTTATCTATCATGCCTTCGCAGCTGATTCGGATGCTGCTACAATGGCCAAAAAGGAAGTCGCATCCAATGCTGCTCCACCGATCAAGCCACCATTGACATCGGGTTGGCTAAAAATTTCAAGGGCATTGCTTGGCTTGCAGCTTCCGCCATATAGGATTTGGCAATGTGTCGCTGTGTGTTGGTCGTACAGATCCGCCAGTAAATTTCGGATGAACGCATGCATTTCTTGGGCTTGGTCGGAAGAAGCGGTTTTGCCGGTCCCAATCGCCCAAATGGGTTCATATGCGATAACGACCTGGTTCATTGTAGCCTGAGCAACAGAATTTAAGGCATGTCTCAACTGGGATTCGACCCATTCAAAATGTGCGCCTGATTCTCTATGTTCAAGTGGTTCGCCACAGCACAAAATCACCTGCATCCCCGACTCAATGGCTTGGCTCACTTTCGCCTGTACGACTTCGTTGGACTCACCATAGGCCTCCCTCCGCTCTGAATGGCCAACCAAGACAGCATGTACCCCTATGGACGTTAACATTTCTGCGGTGTGCTCTCCGGTGTGGGCTCCCATGGATGACGCACTGCACGTTTGTGCGGCCAGTTTCATATTGCTCTCTACTTGAGCTAGTCGGGATAAATAGGGCGATGGCGGAGCTATTAGGACTTCCGTATGCAGGAGTGCTGGGAGGCCGCTGTTTAAGCCAGCCATCAACTCCAGTGCCTCGTTCATTAATTTGTTGCTTTTCCAGTTTCCTGCTACGATGTTCTTCATGACCTTTGGTTCTTGAGCGCAAGTTCGCTCATCTATGGGTGATTGGAAAAAGAGGAATTGAAAAAAATAAACACCATTCAACACGAGGTTATCCACTCCTTGCTCCAGAAACATTGGGGATACAAGTCGTTGCGTCCGCATCAAGAAGGCCCCATTGCCTCCCTGATTGCAGGAGATAACATTGTTGCAGTCATTCCAACAGGAGGGGGAAAATCGATGTGCTACCAATTACCGGGATTGGTGCGCGGTGGACTTACCGTGGTCGTGTCCCCGTTGATTGCTTTGATGAATGATCAAGTGGATGACTTGAAGCAACGCGGAATACGAGCGTTTTCATTGGGAGGTGTTTCGGACAAACGTCAGTTTGAACGAATTTTAGACAATGTAGAACGAATTCCATCTGCATTCTTATTCGTTTCACCAGAGCGCTTGAATCACCCGGATGTTGAAGCGCGGATGAGCAACTGGGACGTTCGGACGATTGCAATTGATGAGGCTCATTGCATTTCGGAATGGGGACATGATTTCAGACCCCAGTACAGAACGATTCATCGTTTTGTTTCCCGCTTCAAGAATGCCGTGTGTGGATGTTTTACAGCCACTGCTACTCCAGATGTGATGAGGGATATAATAAGGAGCATCGGCCTGAAAAATGTCCATCCTTATCGGCTATCTCCGCGCAGAATCAATTTGGAATATGCTGTATGTGATGTACAAGATCCAGACGCACTGCTAATACGCGCTGTCCATGAGTCCACTGGAACGGGGTTGGTCTACGTGGCTACCCGGTATGAGGCAGAAGCTTGGACAAAGAGGCTCAGAAATGTCCATGGAGGCGTTGCTGCCTATCACGCCGGCCTCGATGCTAAGACGAGAGATCAAAGACAAAGGCAATGGATTCGCAATGAGATCCGTGTGATTGTATGCACGAGTGCTTTTGGAATGGGCATTGACAAGCCGGATGTTCGGTGGGTCTTTCACCCTTATCTGCCTGAAAACCTTGAATCTTATATCCAGCAAGCAGGGAGAGCCGGTCGAGATGGAAATAGGAGTCAATGCATTCTTTTCTTGAATGACACCAAAATAAGAGAGTCACAAGAACGTGTCGAGAGAAAAGCTCCCAATTTAGAGCGCATGCGATCATTGTATCAATACATCTCAAATCAGGGTCAGGTGGCCATTGGGGAGCAGCCGCATGATGCATTGAAATTTTCGCTCGCGACATGGGCATTAAAGGAAGGTGTGCGCATGTCAGAAGCGAAGGAATCAATCGCTCTGCTGGAGCGGTCAGGCTACTTCGGATCCGTTCAAAACCTCGATAGATTGTCCTTTGATATTCGGGTCAATTCTCAGGCCCTTCCCGCATTGAGGAGAGATGAGACCATGTGGTCCACACTTCTTTTGAAGTCAGCAGAGCAAAATCACTGCACCTGGACCTTGAGGGACTTTCGATACTGGAATGTATCTGCGACTCAGGCCGAAGCTGCGCTGAACCTATTTCAATCCAGAGGATGGTTGAAATATGCAACCGTACAGGGCGAAGTGTCCTTGAATTGGATTCGTCCCCGAGAGGCTACATCTCATGTTGTCATCCCCGACCAAGTCGGTGTGATTGCCCACAATTATCGGCTTCAAAGAAGTGCTAAAATGACCGAGTTCATCTCAAGTTCCTCTTGTCGGCAACAATTCATAGATGATTCCTTCGGTTTTCAGGACTCAGATCCATGCGGTGTCTGTGATGGATGTAAACTGGTTGACATTGAACGCCGCAAACAGGATTGGTTGAATGAAATCCCTCTTGCGGGTCTGAATTGGGAAGCCTGGCAATCTGCCCAAGCGATCGGAGAATTACCCCTTTTTATTGCAGCGATGAAGCAAGCCTATCTGGAATGCGAGGTGAGATTAGATAACGGACGAATTTATCAAACGACCTGATGATGCTTCGTTTATCTTCGCTCGCATGATCAGTGAAAAATCTGTTTTTTTAAAAGCTCGGAAGGAAGAGAGCCTTCTGCGCAAGCATCCTTGGGTGTTCAGTGGCGCCATAAAGCGACTAGAAGGTTCTCCTGTGACTGGTGACTTGGTCGCCGTGCATGCGAATAAGGGCAGACTGCTCGGATATGGTCACTACAGCCATAACACATCGATTGCAGTGCGCATGTTGTCGTTTGAAGAATCTTCCTTAGATCAAGATTGGTGGAACAGCCGGATAGGCCAAGCTGTTGGGATTCGACGTGACTTGGGCTTGTTGGTTGGTGAGGGTCAGAATATTTGCCGGTTGGTCCATGCAGAAGGAGACGGACTGTCTGGATTGATCATTGATTATTACGACCGAATTGCGGTGGTTCAAACACATTCTGTTGGAATGCACTTGGAGCTTAAACGCATCACTGTGGCGCTTAATCAGGCGTTGCCAGAATTGGTTGGCATCTACAATAAATCCGCAAAAGTCTTGCGAAAGTCAGGGGCTGATCATGATCTAGATGGCTTTATTCACGGCAACGAGCCCAGTGACTGGTCACCAAAGGAAAGGGGGCGATCATTTATTATTGATCTTGAGCAAGGCCAGAAAACCGGATTTTTCATTGATCAAAGAGAGAACAGAACCCTTCTTTCCTCGCTTGCAAAAGGTCGAAGCGTATTGAATGTTTTTAGCTACACAGGGGGCTTCTCTGTAGCAGCTTTGCAAGGTGGAGCCACAAAAGCGTGCAGCTTGGATAGTTCATCCCGCGCGCTGGAGCTTGCACAAGCAGCGGTAGATCAGAATGCATTTCTTACCGGCGACCACGAAAACATCGAGGCGGATGCCATGGAATACTTAAAGGGCGGTGTTGCTGACTTCGATATCGTTGTTCTGGACCCTCCTGCATTTGCAAAAAGTGCTTCTGCTCGACATCAAGCAATTCAAGGCTATAAACGGATCAATCAGCGAGCGATTCAATCCATGAAACCTGGAGGTCTTCTCTTTACCTTTTCTTGCTCTCAGGCGGTGGATGACCGGCTCTTTACGCATACGATAATTGCAGCGGCCATTCAGTCGAATCGCACAGTGAGGATTATACACCGCCTGCACCAGCCAGCAGATCACCCCGTCAGTGCTTTTCACCCAGAAGGAGCCTATCTGAAAGGGCTTGTATTGCGTATAGATTAGTGCTAAGAGCACCTTTTATGGATCGACTCGATGCTTCGTCCACGTTTTCTCTGATTCGGACCAACGATAGCAATAGCGCTGATGCAGTCTGCTAGGACGTCCTTGCCAAAACTCGTATTCGATTGGTTCAATATCAAAGCCCCCCCAAAATGGAGGTCGTGTAATTTCGGCTTCGTTAAATTTCTCAGTCAACTGAGCCAGTCGACCTTCTAATTCTAATTCAGTCCCTTCTTGGCTCTGCTTGGACGCCCAAGCGCCTATTTGACTTGACCGCGGACGGCTGTCAAAATAAAGATTGCTGACCTCCTCTTCACTGCGCCTAGCGCAGCCTTTGATACGAACTTGGCGCTCGAGTTGAGGCCAGAAAAATAAACAAGACACATGCGGGTGAGCGGCAATCTCTCGTCCTTTTGTGGATTCATAATTGGTAAAGAACCGGATGGTCCCCTCTTCTATTCCTCTGAGTAAAACAACTCTTGAATTGGCACCCTGGCCTAACGCGCGCGTTGAAAGCACCATCGCATTGTAGTCCTCAGGATCGCATTCTTTGGCACTTTCCAGCCATTCTTCGAGCAATGCGCTGGGACTAGCAGGCAATTGGCTGAATATCAAATTAGCCCGGTGATAATCCTTCCTTGTTGTTTCTAGTGAATCAGCCATGGCTAACTTAAATGTCGATGTAACCTTTTATCACTGCGGAGAGTATAGGACGGGTAAAGATCATTGAATCATGCGAAATTTAATCATTAGCTACCGGAAGTTACCAAGTCAGGTACTGGAAACGTTAAACTCCACCTACCCTCATGGATACGACGACCATACGTTTGAATTTGAAATTCCCGGTCGTCAGGTCATATGCAAGGCCATTCGGGTTACCGCTGAAGGTGTGAATTACCTGATTAAGCTAGAATCTCGTCCTAAGCAAACTGACTTTTTACTCGACGAGGACTGGTAACATCTCCTTTTGACCGAGCTCATTGAGCAAGATCATAGAACCGATGTATGGAATTATTTGAGAGCATGTCGCTCTCCAGCATAGATGGACCGTGTCCAAAGCTGTTCACCCTGCTGATCCTTTACGGTTACCTTCATTATGCGGTTCTTTCGAGGGCCGCTAAATTGGAGCGTGGCATAATTTCGGATTCCGACCATTGTGTCCTCTACCCTGAGTGTATTCGGTTCATCAAGGTGGTCATAACTCCCGCTTGTAAGGGGGCTCACAGTTAAATCGTAAACCCAATTCCCCTTGGGAAGTTGGAGTTTTGTCAATTCACTGTTGTGACGGTCTCCCGTCAAAAACACAACCCCGCGGACGTCCAATCGGTCTAATTCATCTAAGAGATAGGCTCGTTCCTCAGGGAATTGGGCGAAATTCTCATAGATCGCCGCATCACTGAGCATTTGACCTCCTACGGCAACCAGCTTGAATGGAGCACGGCTGTTTCGCAGCCCATTTAGCAACCACTCCATTTGCACGGATCCTAACATTTGTCGCTTTTCACTTCCCATACCATGGTTGATTCGGTGCGTCCTATTATCCAGTAAGAACACCTGCACGTCATTGAAAAGGAAGGTCGTGGCATTCAATTCGGGTGCGCCAGGAATTCCGGATTCAGGATTGGCCCAGAATGCATCAAACGTGCGCTTCGCCCAATCTTTATGGATCCAAGAACCATCACAGTCATTGGGTCCAAAATCATGGTCATCCCAAATGGCATAATGCACTCCAGACGAAAGTAACTCCTGGATTTCAGGAGTGGACCTTGTGTGATTGTAGCGATGTATGTAACCGTGAATGCTGCCTAAATCCGCTTCGCGTAGGTAAACATTGTCACCAAGCCAAAACATGGCATCTGGGGCCTCCCTTGCAACTGTTTTGAAAATGCCATACTCCCCACCGTATGGTTTTCCTGGGCGATCAAATTGGGGTTCGTTTATGTACGAACAGCTGCCAAGAGCTATTTTAAATCCAGGAGGATCTGTCCGGTACTGCCAAAGAGCCTGTGTGCTTATCGCGAGTGTGTCACTTATAGCTTGATTATTGCTGGTTAAAATCATGTAATAATCCTTGCCTGGCATCAAATCATGGACATGGACATGGTAGCAATTTGCCAGACCAGCCGAAGTGGGGAGGAAAACTTGGGTAGCAGTGGAGTCACTCCATACTTCCAATGAGATTTCTGGATTGGTCGCATCCTTGGAAAGTTGAAACCAGAGTGTAGCCTCCCGCATGCCAACGTTTCCATAAAATGGAGTGGAAGCAAGAGTTGGTGTGGTTTGTCGATTCTGTTCGCAACCAGTAAAGATGACCACTGCACTGAGGCCTATAAGAAAACGAAGCTTCATGAATTACTTTTTGGCTAATGTAGTCGGTTCGTGTAGGGCCACAAAAAAAGGGACCCCAAAGGGTCCCTTTTTCAAAGTCTTTCGTTTCGACTTACTTCGACACAACAATGTTTTGAGCGTCGCTGAAGTTTTCGTGCTTTACAGAAACCGTGTAGTTACCAGCAGCTAAGTCGTGCTTTACAACGATGCGGTTACCTCCAACAATGTTCTCTTGAGCTACTTCTTGAGAAATAACAGCCTTTCCAGACATGTCAGTTACTTCCAAGATGATGTTCTCACCTCCCAAGTTCAATTCACGATCGAATTTCACGCTGAACGTGCTTTCGAAAACAGGATTTGGGAAGATGTTCCAAGCAGTGTTGTTGTCAATGTTAGACAAACCATGGCTATCGCCATTGTTCTCTCCAAAGCAAGAACCGTCATTGTATGTAGCGTCAACGTTGAAGTTGGCAGCATTCTGCTCAGTGCAGCCGAAGACTTGTGCGTCTGTAGAAGAGAACGTCAAGTCATATGCTCGCCATGCAGCGCCGTCAGCATCCCAACCTTGAAGGTTTAAAATACCTGTGGCAGTTCCGTCAGTCGTCAATTGCATCAACAAAACGCGGTTACCCGCTTCCGTTGCAGCTTGAACGTCTGTTGGCACTACGAACCAAGCACCGTCAGTTACGGTCAATTCAGAACCTCCGAGGAAGTTATTGTAATCAACTCCTACTGTCCAAAGGTTGTTGTTGGAACTATTAGTAGCTCCGATCGTTACCCAGCTATCGTAAGCTAGTGAACCTTCTAAGGCTACAATTTGGTCGTTCACGTCCAAAGACGAAAAGCTACCATACTGGTGTTGGTAGAAGTCAGAAGTTGTAGCTACGTTGAGTACGTGCTCGCCGTCAGCGAAAACAGCATGCAACGAATGCTCTGCTGAAGGCAATACGGCGTAAACGCGGTACGTATTTCCTTCAACTTGGCCGCCGTTGTCTACAGCTTCAACGACCAACTCAACATTGCTGGCACTCGCCCCTAAGGCGAGAAAAGAGGCCGCAGCCAGTGTGAAAAGGTTCTTCATTTTAATGAATTAATTAGATGTTTCTGGTCAAGATTTGATGTCTATTGGAGCTAAGATAAGACTTTTTATGGTTAACGCCAAACTTTCTTTGTCGAAGTTAATAAAAAATTCATAGACGTATAGTCATATCTCAGCGATGAATCGAATTAACGGCAATATATTCATATTTCCTAATTCTCACCCTCTCGAGGAAAGTACAGGCTCTTTTGCGGCTGCGTATATTGCAATCTAATTTTGCACTATGAGTTCAACACCTCTTCAGCATTTTATCTCGGAACGTTGGCAAGCTCCTAGCTCATCTGATGTGCAGATTATCCAGCATGCTATTCACGGCGGCGCTATAGCTTCTGTCAGCAATGAAGCCATCGACTTTGAAAACGTTCTGAAATACGGCCGAGAGACGGGGAATGCTAAGCTTCGCAGAATGACTTTTCAGGAACGTGGCCTGATGCTTAAGAGATTGGCGTTGCATTTATTGAAGCACAAAGATAAATTCTACGAAGCGAGCTGGGGAACGGGCGCCACACGAACCGATGCATGGATTGATATTGAGGGTGGGATTGGAAACTTATTTAGCTATGCCAGTCTACGAAGACAATATGGTGACCAGCCATTTGCAGTAGATGGTGAATACATCCCTTTGGGGAAAGAGGGTTCTTTTGGCGCACATCATATTCTGACACCGAAGACAGGAGTTGCGATTCATATTAATGCATTCAACTTCCCTGTTTGGGGCATGCTTGAAAAGGTTGCCGTTAATTGGTTGGCTGGAATGCCCGCTGTAGTGAAGCCGGCATCTTCTACTGCATTCTTGACTTCTGTAGTTGTTCAAGAGATTGTTAATTCGAAAATCATTCCAGAGGGTGCTCTTCAATTGATATGTGGACCAGCTAGGTCCCTTTTGGACCATGTAGATGAGCGTGATGTGGTCACATTTACCGGTTCCGCGCAGACTGGAATGAAGCTTAAGTCCAATCCACGTATCCTCTCCCACTCCGTGCCATTTAATATGGAGGCAGATTCATTGAACGCATCCATTTTGGGTGAGTCGGTGCAAATCGGTGATGCTGAGTTCGATTTTTTCATTCGTGAAGTTCGAAAGGAAATGACCGTTAAAGCGGGACAAAAGTGCACAGCTGTTCGTCGAATCTTTGTGCCGAAACATCTTATTGATCCTGTTCAAGAAGCATTGGCATCGTCGCTCGCCAAGTCGGTGATGGGAGATCCACAAGTAGAGGGTGTTCGGATGGGCTCCCTGGTCAATGCTGCGCAGAAAAAAGAAGTGCTGGACAAAGTAGCTGATTTAATGTCCGAATCCGAGTGCGTTTACCGCTATGAAGATGCGCCTCGAGGCGATCAAGCCGTGGAAGACGCTTTTCTCGGAGCTGTTTTACTCCGAAACGACAAACCCGGAGCGTCAAGTAAGTGTCACAGCACAGAGGCCTTTGGTCCCGTCGCGACGCTGATGCCTTATCAGCACATAGAAGAAGCTATTTCCTTAGCGAACATGGGCAAGGGATCTTTATGTTGTTCGCTCGTTAGTCATGATCCAAAAGAATCTCAAGAGTTTGTTCACGGTGCTGCGTCTATGCATGGACGCATTTTGGTGTTGGACCGCGATTGCGCAGCTGAATCTACTGGGCACGGTTCGCCTTTGCCCCAATTGACCCATGGAGGACCCGGGCGTGCAGGAGGAGGCGAAGAAATGGGCGGTAAACGCGGCGTCAATCACTATATGCAACGAACGGCCGTGCAAGGTTCACCCACGATGCTCGCAGCCATCACTCAGTCATATCATCCTGGAGGTAAAAGAGTAGAAGCCAGCCCCCATTTATTTCAGCAGCATTTTGAGGATTTAGTGATTGGTCATACCGTAACTACTGCTAAACACACAATTACAGAGACTGATATTGTCAATTTTGCGAATGTCAGTGGCGATCATTTCTATGCTCATGTGGACGAAACAAGTTTAGAAGGCACCATATTTGAACAGCGCGTTGCCCACGGATATTACCTTCTGAGCAAGGCTGCAGGTTTATTCGTAGACCCAAAAAAGGGGCCAGTTTTGCTGAATTACGGTGTGGAGCAAGCTCGATTCACGAAGCCCGTTTATCCAGGGACAACGGTTGGCGTGCGGCTAACCGTTAAGGATAAGGTTGAACAAGAAAAAAAGGATGCAAACGACATTCGAAAGGGCATTGTTAAGTTTCATGTTGACATGTACGATGATGAAGGAGAAAGCGTGGCCATTGCTACGATTTTGACCATGGTCAAATTCAGGAATCAATCGGTATGAATCCACATATCCGGCTTGGGATGCTGTTGGTTTTATGCCATTATAGCTTCCTTTCCATCGCACAACGTCCGAGCTCACCTGCAGTGGATTTTTTGACAGGTGATCAAATTCACCGGGATCTTGATTCACTTGAGGCCTGGATCCTCCGTATTCACCCCTCTCCTTTTGTCCACTGTTCCTCCGTTGACTTTGAACAAGCCTGCTTGAATTCTCGCGAGACATTTGAAGGAGGAGGCTCCCTGTTTGCCGAAGCGCAAATGGTAGCGCGAATTTGCAATACGCTGAAGGATAGCCATACTGGGCTGAGTTTGCGTTCGTTTTCAAATCAATTGGGCGAGACGTATGGTCATTTGCCATTGGAAATCAAGACCGTTCGTAATCAATTGAGAATTTCACGTACATACGGAGATTCAAATTCAATGGGTCAGGAGGTGGTAGCGGTGAACGGCGTCCCTGCTCGCAGTATACTTGGGAGTTCACTTCCATTGGTGTCGCAAGAAGGCGATGCCAAAGTAGCTCGGCTTCGAGTCGCGGAAAAGTTGTGGAATGACATTGCACCTTTTGTTACCGGCTCGAAGATTGGAGACGAAGTGACAGTCCAATTGAAGAATGGACAGTCCTTTGAATTGCTGGTCCAAACGAATGAGGAAATGCAAGAATTGCAACGCCAGAGTGCGGAGGCAATTCATTGGACCGAAATGGTAGATGAAGCGAACAACGGAACCTCTATTCACTTAAAGATCGGGCATTTCCACCCAAAGAACCTGCGTCTTTTTCGGCGAGAATTGCAGCGGTGTTTTAGAGCGGTAAAGGACCTGTCAGAACAAAACCAAAACTTCAAGGGGCTCGTTTTAGATTTACGCGGGAATTCTGGCGGTCACATCTCCATCATGGCAGAATTGCTTCCTTACTTAACCTCGGAGGCCGTTCGCATCCCATATGGTGTGCAGATAAAAGTGAGTGAAACGGCTAAGAGCCAACTACTTAAGCGAAGAAGAGGCTGGTTCCTTCGAAAGGAGAAGTATGACAAAAACCTGCAGAACTTGAATGAACAACTGGGGCAACTTCCTTTGGATACCATCGCTTTTGTGCCGTTTTCCGTTCCGATTACTCCGGATAGTCGACTGAACTATAATGGGCCTGTTGCACTGATCATGGATGGTTTATCGGCCTCTGCGTCCGTTTCTATTGCCTCATGGTTTGTGAGATCAGGGAGAGGAATGACGTTTGGGGAGCCCCCGATGGGAAGCATCAGCGGCACATTTGGTAATCCAGTCCAAATCAAGCTTCCCGAGTCAGGTTTGCTTGTAAACATAGCATCTGCTCGCTACTTCACTCAAAATCCCATGCAATGGGTATCGTTGCCTCTCCTGCCCGATTTCCCGGTGATTCCAGATGCGGAGCAAGTGCTAAGGAACATTGATGCCCCGCGTAATCGGGCGCTTGAGTGGCTGAATGACATTGATTAATTGACAACCATGACACGCTGCATACCCCTGTTTTTGACGCTATGCTGGTCCTTACTTTTCTCAGGTTGCTTAACCTCGGAAGAGAGGAAGAGCGCTTTGGTTAACCCCTTTATTGGTACAGGCGGTCATGGCCATACGTACCCTGGCGCAACAGTCCCTTTTGGCATGGTTCAACTCAGTCCAGACACTCGGCTCACCGGTTGGGACGGTTGCGGAGGATATCATTACTCCGATACCATCATTCACGGATTCAGCCACACACACTTACAAGGAACGGGCGTCTCCGATTACGGGGACATCCTATTCGCGCCTTGCACACAATTCAATCCAGAGGCCAAAACATGGAGCGATCGCTATGCAAGTCGATTTTCCCATGAAAATGAGTCTGCCCATGCAGGATACTACCAGGTCTATTTACAAGACCAAAAGATTCAAGTTGAATTAACTGCAACTGAACGCGTCGGTATTCACCGCTATTCATTGCAAGTAGAGGATACGTTAACCCTGATGGTGGACATGGCCCATCGGGATGCGTTAACTCATTACAGCATCTATCCGCTGAATGATTCGATGCTGGTTGGGCACCGCGTGTCAGATAACTGGGCAAGAGAGCAGCACACCTATTTCGCAGCCAAGTTTGATCACCCGTTTGAATGGAGAGATCAAATGAGTGAAATCACCAATACAGGGCTCAACGACCAAGGGCATCAAATACAGGATTTGGAATACGTTCCTGTATTTGCATGTGACTTTGGAGTCATTAAGGAGTTGAATGCCGAGGTTGCCTTGAGCTTTGTTAGCATCGACGGCGCACTTGCAAATTTAGAAGCAGAGGCCATTTTGCCCGATTTCGAATCTTATCAAACAGCAGCAGAAAACAGATGGGATGAACAGCTTGAACGGTTGGAGGCGAAAGGAGGAACGTCGGAAGAGCGCGAAACGTTTTACTCCGCCTTGTACCATTGCTTCACGACTCCTAATGTCGCCAATGATGTGACCGGAGAATACCGAGGTACTGACCTGCAAATTCATCGGCTTGAAGCGGATGAAGGAGAGCACTACACGGTTTTCTCCCTTTGGGATACCTTCAGAGCACTGCATCCGTTGTTGAATTGGATCGAGCCGATGCGTTCACGGGATTTTGTCCGGACCATGCTGCGTATGTATGACCAAGGAGGACAATTGCCCGTATGGGAACTTGCTGCGAATTACACCGGGTGCATGATAGGTTACCATAGTGTACCCGTCATCGGAGACGCCGTATCATGGGGTATTGATTCGTTCGACCAACACAAGGCCTTGCAGGCCATGGTTCAAGCGGCTGATAGCGCCCATTTAGGACTCCCCTCCTACGCTGCATTAGGATACATCCCATTGGATGCTGAACATGAATCAGTCTCGAAGACATTGGAATATGCCTTTGATGATGCGTGCATCGCCCGATTTGCGGGCCAAATTGATCAAAAGTCTGAAATATCTCATTTAGCTGATGGCCCGATGGACTATTCGACTGTTTCCCGTCGTTTTGGTCTACGAGCGCTCAACTACCGGAACTTATTTAACAAGACCTCCGGCTTTTTTCAGCCTAAGCGCTCGGCTGCATGGCTCGAGAATTTTGAACCGCGCGAGGTGAACTTCAATTATACGGAAGCCAACGGTTGGCAGTACAATTTCTTTGTGCCTCATGATATCCAAGGTCACATTCAACTCATGGGCGGTGCAGATGCCTATCGTTCCAAATTGATGGAAATGTTCACAACAACGAGTGAAACGACTGGTCGAAATCAAGCAGACATCACTGGCTTAATTGGTCAATATGCACACGGAAACGAGCCGAGTCATCATATGGCTTATTTATTTCCTTTTGTAGGCCGCCACAGCACGACATCCGAACTTGTTTCCCAAATCCGAGATGAGCTTTACAGCACCCAGCCTGATGGCCTATCAGGGAACGAAGATTGCGGTCAAATGAGCGCTTGGTATGTTTGGAGTGCTCTGGGAATGTACCCGGTTTGTCCAGGAGAGGATAACTTGGTGATTGGCACTCCTTTATTTGAAGAAGTGATTATCCGTCCGAACGCTGCGCATTCATCTCATTCGAAATTGACCGCGGTGAAATTGCTTCGAAAGGGAGACGGCAAATACGTTAAAGACGTTCAGTTTAGCAAAGTAGATTCTTCTTTCACAGCTTTGCAGACACCCGTCCTATATAAGTCGGACCTGCTCAACGGCGGTGTGATTGAATTCCAATGTCAGCAAGAACCTACCGAGTTTGGCATGAATAATTCGGATTGGCCAAACTATGAGTGGAATGACGAAGATTTCGTTCCCGTCCCTGTCATTGAGGCGCCTCGAACTTTTGTGGATTCATGCGAAGTTCGTTTGACCCTGCCTATGGCCTCTAGAGCCCTGCAAGTGCAATACCAACTGACTCCATGCGATCAAAGCTGGTCGGAGAATGACTGGGTCAGGTATGAAAGTCCTTTTCAAATCGACCATGAAGCAATGATTCATGCACGAACCCTGCGTGAAGATGGATCCACATCGAGCACAGTCCAACATCGGTGGACTCAAGTGAATCATGGATACGTTGTTCAATCGATCACCCCTTTCGACGCTCAATATGCAGCCGGTGGAGACCAAGCTCTGCTCGATGGAATTACCGGGGGGCATCAATTTCAAACGGGAGATTGGCAAGGGTATTGGGGAACAGATGTGGTCATTGATATCGATCTGGGTGGCATTAAAAATGTCACCCAAGTTTCCGTTGGAGCCTTGCGCGATATCAGACCTTGGATTTTTTATCCCAAAGAAGTGAAAGTTGAGGGAAGCTTGGATGGCGTCAATTGGACTGCATTCGGAAGAAGCGCAGCATCGCCGGGCAATGGAGATGCCTCGGCTGAGCGCCATTCTTTTGCTATTTTAGGACAAATGAGTGCCCAATGGATGCGCATAAACGTTGTGAATTCCGGACCGCTGCCAGTTGGGCATTTGGGAGCAGGAAATCCCAGTTGGGTGTTTCTTGATGAAATTAACATCTCAGCTTCCCCGAACTTATGATGGATTCGCTGTTGATCGATGGTTTAGCTCAAACGACGTTGCATCCTTTGAACGTTCGAGTGAATAGAGCTAAGGGCTCGTACCTCCATTTAGAAAATGGGCGAAAGATTTTGGACTTCATCTCAGGGATTGGGGTAAGCTCATTTGGTCATAGTCACCCCGATATTTTAAAGGCCATTCATCACCAGGTAGATCAACACCTCCATGTCATGGTTTATGGAGAGTTTCGGCAAACCGCCCAAGACAGCGCTGCTCGCAATCTTCTTTCTTTACTCCCTGATGCCCTAGATGCTGTTTACTTTCTGAATTCTGGCGCAGAGGCCATTGATGCTGCAATGAAATTGGCCAGAAGAACAACGCAAAGGCAAACCATTATTGGATTTTCTGGAGGGTACCATGGGAATACAATGGGTGCCTTGAGCGTCAGCTCGAATGCCGCTCGTAAACAACCATTTCAGCCATTGGTGGGCGATGTGAAAATCTTGGAATGGAACGATCCGCGTTCCATCCCTCTGATTAATGAAACCGTAGCAGCCGTCATTGTGGAAACAGTACAAGGGGACGCAGGAATCCGTATACCGGATGCAGAATGGATTCAAAATTTACGGGAACAGTGCACTAAGGTGAATGCGATGCTCATTTTGGATGAGATCCAGTGCGGGATGGGAAGAACGGGTAGACCGTTTGCTTTTGAGCACTTTGACATCGTTCCAGACGCTCTGTGTCTTGGCAAAGCACTCGGTGGTGGCCTCCCAATGGGCGCTCTGATCGCGTCTAAAGTCGCCATGGCTCAATTCGCTTCAGGCCCTTCCTTGAGCCACATCACCACGTTTGGAGGTCACCCAGTGCCTTGCGCCGCCTCTGCTGTAGCCACTTCATTGCTCTCGCAAGTCGATTGGGCAAGGATTGAACGGATAGGCAAGGCCATTGAAGTCAACCTTGTTCGATTCAAAATGGTTCAATCCGTGCGCCGCATAGGATTGTACATCGCGGTGCAGCTTGAATCAGATGAACAGGTTCAATCCGTAGTGCATGAAGCGCTCAATCAAGGCGTACTCATCTTCTTTTTCTTGAGCACGCCGGATGCCTTTCGAATCGCTCCTCCCCTCACGATAAGTGACGAAGAACTGAATGATGCATTGGAAGGGCTTAACCGAACGCTTGAGATCGTTCAATCATAAGGAATCGACGAGTGTCTTACTCATAAAGGCCGTCATTCCCTTGATGCTCCTTTTTGCCTCTGGCAATAAGTCCGGGAATAATTGCCAGCCGTGCAAAGCATGCGCTTCTACTCGACCACTAAAGCGCTCTGGTGTTTTCGCAAAAGCTTTGCGCATCCTTTCGTAATCGGGCCAGAGATACTCCATTTCTGATGCTTCCGCATAAATCAAAGGCAAATCTGATAGGTCGCGAACGAGGGGGTTACAACGCGGATGGTAAGGAGGTGTCCCCTGCAAGTAGTGTGTTGCATACTCGATCATATCCAATCGATCAAAAGGACTTTGCTCCGTATGGCTTGCTCTGTTGCTTTTGGAGTTCGGAGTGAGATCCAACCAAGGGGATAAAAGCATAAGTCCTTTAGGAGAAGCCCAGCCCTTTTCCGCGGCATCTAAGCAAAGGGTCATGGCCAAATTCCCTCCTGCAGAATCACCGAGCACCCAAACATCTTTCGCATTGGATGAAAGGTGAGCGTATGCCTCTAATACATCTTCTAAAGGCTCTGGGAATGCATGCTCTGGAGCGAGTCGATATTCAGGTAACCAAACCTCGCACTCCATTTCAATCACCAAAGCAGAAGCCAAAGCCCGATGGGTGCGCGCTGAACCAAAGGCAAACCCACCTCCATGGATCAATAGAATATGCTGGTTTAAATTGGCATTTCGGGGATGCTTCGGGTACAGCCGTGCCGCAGGAACACTTCCCATGTGCGTTGACTCATAGCCCACACTCATGTGCCCAGGATACAACCGGGCAAATCCGTCGAGCGTCTTCCTTATTTGCTCCGGTGTCATGCCAATAACGTCCCTGCGCAAAATTCGCCCCATTTGATGAGTCGCGCTCAAAAACCGTGCTGGGAAATTCCAATTGCTGGAGTGGATTCGATTCATTGGCAGGGAAAGATTTATCGCATGGATTGATAAACTGGATACCGATTTACGGATCCTTCAAAATGCTTAGAAGCTTTATAGAGCCAATTTAATTGGGCCTTTGGATTGGCCCTTAAGGCTGAGTCACCTTGCAGTGCCGATTCAAAATCGCGCTGCAGGACCGGAGAGTTGCTGAGCATTTGAGCCGCCGTTTCTTCAAAGACGTAGGCGCTGAAATGCTCCTTTTGTTGCATAGCACTGTCGAAGAAATTCCAAACAAAAAACGAGTCATGCGCTCGTGGATCAAGAACTTCCATCATGTACCGGATATTCGGCTGATCCGTTGAAATCATATAATCCCCAGCGTACAGCTGGATAGGCTCTGTTGCAAATCGAATGGAGTCCAAGGAATTAACATGGTGCCCTTCATACGGGAGATTCGTCGACCGAAAGCCCTCCACGTACATCACTTTCAAAAACGCCGTCGTATCCTGGGAAAACCGCGACATTTCTACCTGATTTCGCTCCAATCGTTGAATCACCTCAGACCATGCTTGAGGGATAACAAAAAAGCTGGGCACCTCAGCAACATCCGCAACGCGGTAATGATTAAAAAACGGGATTGTCCTCGTCCAAGGCTTAGATTGGTCATATTTCAGGCGAATGTCACCTGTTACTTGACTCACTTCTCGCCGAGCCTCAAACCCTGAAAATTCAAGGGGAATCGTCCTGTCTGCATCCAAGGTCCATCGAACGGCCAATTCTGAGGCATTTTGACAGCGATTGAACTCCTCCTCCCTAACCTGGTGCAAATCTGATGAGCGATCCATCATAAAAGCCGAAACCGATTCTATTAGGTCCAAAGTCGCTTGTACACGCTGTGAAAATGGCTTAAGCATGTGCGCTTCTGCTGTAAATCCGATGCATCCAAAAAGGGAAGCATAGCCCGTGCTGTAGCGCGGAGTCTCCAAAAAGCCAATTATTCCTTCGTCGGGTGTCTCTCCTTTAGAGTAAACGTAAGGGCACATCGGCTGATTTTTAGCTTCCATGGAAGCATAGAGAAATGGCTCAATTTCTTCCCTGATGAAGGGTCCGAGCACGGGGCCCGCCTTGTCTGGCTGAGTAGATATCAGGGTCATGGCATAGGGATAATCCGCACCGTTGGTAGTGTGGGTATCGATCAACACATTGGGGCGAAACGCATGAAATAGTTCAGAAAAGGCGGCAGCATTCCGGCTGTCCATTTTGATGAAGTCTCGGTTCAAATCGAGGTTGCGAGCATTGCCCCGAAACCCATATTCCTCGGGTCCATTTTGGTTGGTGCGCGTGCAGCAATTGCGATTCATGGCTCCACCGACATTGTACATGGGAATGACAGCGATGTCCATGACGGATAAAACAGATGCAAGTGCACTGGAGTCTGCTACCAATCCTCTCAGCCATGCGATGGATGCATCAACTCCACAAGGTTCGCCTGGATGAATGGCGTTGTTGATGAGCAGCCCCAGACGCTTCCTACCGTCAGACCTCAAATTTGTCAAACCTTCCAATGTCAACTTTTCCGTGCACTGCTCGCTCAGAACAAATGCATGCAGTGGTCTGCCAACATCACTGGAGCCACATTCAATCATTTCTGCGTAGGCTGAACTTTCAGACAACCGTTCGAATGCAGCTATTGTCTCAGACCATGTGGGTGTTCGGTTGTCAAATGGAATCACATCAGGGTCAGAAGGTTCAGTCTGACCTGGGGCTACATTCGAGAAAACCAACAACAATATCGCGAATAGAGTGCTTGTTTGGAGGTTTTGCAGGTATCTGATGTGCATGAGAACTTTTTTATTCTTTACAAAAGTCGGAACTTTGCTTTGATGATCCGGTTTACTCCCCCATCTGACACGGTGCCTGAGCCTGGCAATATACTCTTGGCAGAACCTTTCATGGCAGACGCCCATTTCGGTAGAAAAGCCATTCTACTTTGCGAACATAATGAAGAGGGCTCTTTTGGTTTTGTGTTGAACAGCTTCATCGAAGTCGGGTTGAATGAGTTAATTGACGACTTACCCAACTTTGAATCGAAATTAAGCCTTGGAGGGCCAGTCAAAAAGTCCAATCTGTTTTATTTACATACCATCGATGGAGCGCCTGATGCGATTGAGATCAAACCCGGGCTTTTCATGGGAGGAGACTTTGAATGGGTCAAAGATGTACTTGAAAATGGCCGAGGCAATGGCACCAACCTTCGTTTTTTCATTGGATATTCCGGGTGGACTCCGGGACAGTTGGAGGAAGAGGTGCATAGCCATTCCTGGTTTATAACGGATGCCTCTGTTGAAACGATTATGAAAACGGGATACGATGAAGAATTGTTTTGGCGTGACCTCGTTGGTGCCATGGGCAGCGGGTTCGAGCACATTGCGAATGCACCATCCGACCCTTCATTGAACTGAGCCCGCGTTACTACTCGGTCAAAATCCTAACCCGGAAACCACTGTGGCGACGAACATTAAACACGGTGCCGCCGTCAAAAATCAAGTATTGTCCTTTTATTCCGGTCAATCTTGCTGCAATGAGGGGTTCTTTGAGGAGTGTAACCGACTTGATTTTAGTTGGGTATTGGATGACGGGATAGTGAAACGTTTCCGCCTTTGTTTCATCCAAAAAAAACGGTTCATATTGCTCTCCCAGCTGGTCAAAGCAAGCTTCACGCCAGTCGAATAGCTCGTCCACGTCAACTTGGACATTGGTTAGCATTTTGCGGTAATTCGTCTTGTCTGACATAACCTCCTTCAGGGCAACTTCCATCTCGCCTGCCAATTGCCGATAGGGCACCTCGGCGATAACTACAGCCCCCACTGCACCCTGATCATGCCAACGATGTGGGCGATTTGTGCTGCGGGTTACCCCAACCTTAAAATTGCCCGTCTGACTGATGTAAAGCAAATGAGGCTGATTATGATGCTTCTGCTCCCATTCATGATCCCGCAAGGCGATGCCTTCGTGAATGCGACTAAGTTCAGGTCTTAAGACACTTGGCACAGAAGCAGGATCCTCCATCCAAGCCTGGTAAGACAGCCCTTCACCGAAAGTCTTGTTGATCCGTTGACCTGTTGAACGGCAGTGGATTTCATTCAGAAATTCAATTCTTAAATTTTTCCCAACCCATTCATTCATTTCCAATGCATCCAATGGCTCCAAAACGTTGGCTCCACGCAAGTGATACTGCACTTCCCCTTTGGAATTCATGTACAACTCCGTATTCATTTTCCGCAAATTCCCAGTCCATTCCATGATGTAAAACTAATCGCAGACCTGAAGAAATGGAATTATCAAGAAAAAACAGTAAATTGCACCAACGATTAATCACACGATACATGAAGCATTTTTTACTTTTTGCAGCTCTGGGACTCAGTTCATTGGCTATCTCACAAACCCTTTATGAGGAAAACTTTGAGAGTTTTAGTGCTGGAGATTACGTCTCAGACAGCCCTGTTTGGATTACTTGGACGAACGGTCAAGAAGGTTCGACTGGTGATGCGCAGATTTCTGATGAGCAAGCTCATTCTGGAATGAACTCCGTTCATATTTATGCGGCGACTGCTGAAGGAGGACCAATGGATGTGGTCTTGCTCGCTGGATTAGATGAAGGTGTCTATGACGCTTCTATGTGGATGTACATCCCCGACGGATCTTCTGCGTACTACAACGTCCAGGAAGACCAGTCTCCAGGAGTTGGCTGGGCCTTTGAAGCTACGTTTGCCTTTTCTGGTGATATGCAAGTTGTCATGGATGGTGCAGTTGTTGCAACCGGCTCTTTCCCGCTCGACACGTGGTTCCAAGTTAGTCACTTGATTGACATGGACAATGACGTGGTTACGTTATCCATCGATGGAACGGAAGCAGGCTCGTGGATGTTTGACTCTCCTTTTGGAGGTGTGAACTTCTTTGGGATGGGCGACGGAACGACTGTAGGAAATTACTTTGTTGACGATATCATGGTCGCAGCTCCTACCGAAATTACAGAAGTGGTCAGTGAAATAGATTTTTCATTCGGTCCGAACCCTGCTTCAGCGTTCATTAACTTGCAAGGTCAGCCCAACGAGGCTGTGATTCGCATCCATGCTTTGAACGGACAACTTGTCTATCAGCAGCAGGTAAATAACATGAACCGAGGTGAATTCATTGAATTTAACCTTAACAACGGAATTTACTTCTTAGAGGTGACTGCTGACGGAAAGCGCTCTACCCAGCGTCTTGTTGTTAGCCAGTAGTCCTCCCCTTTTTTTGAAAGTACTAAGGCTCGCTTCGGCGGGCCTTTTTTTTGTTCCTGAATTGAGGTACGGTTATTGCCATTTAACTGTTGAAACAGGTATTGCCCTTGGTCTTGCTGTGAAATGTCAGGCCTTAAATTTACGGGGTGTTAACTGAATGAAACTTTATGAATAAAACTGTAAAATGAAGGGTATAATTCAACTCGTCACCTTGATTTGCTTCGGCAGTGCTGTGTCTATGCCCTCGGGGTTGGCGCAAAACGGTACGCCGGCCAATTCCTCCTTGGATTATACAATCGATGTGAAAATAGATGGACTAGTCAATGACACGGTGTACCTCGCGCATTACTATGGGAACAAGCTGTACTATTCGGATACCACTGTTACAGACGACGCGGGAAATCTCAGCTTTCCAGGGCGCACCTTTGAGCGCTGCGGAAAACACGCCATCGTCATTCCAGGACCCAAGTACTTTGAGTTTATGGCGGTGACTGAAGACATAAAACTTCGAACAAAGGCATCGGATCCCACTCGATTTGTTGAAGTCATCCAAAGCGAAGAGAACAGAATATTCTATGACTTTCTCGGTTTCATACAAGATCGTCGTAAGCTGGCCATTCCGCATGAAAAAGTACTTGGGGACTCCACTGCCACAGATGAAGCAATAGCAGCGTCGAGAGACGTATTAACATCCTTGGGTGAGGAAGTAGGCTTGGAACAAAAAAGGATATTGAAAGAATATCCGGAATATCTTTTCGCGAAATACCTGAACATGGTTTTGGAGCCTGAAATACCAGAGGTGCCCGAGAACATTGTGAATAAACAGGACTTGCAATATCGCTGGTACCGTGACCATTACTGGGACCGAGTTGATTTTGACGATCCGCGCTTGGTACACGACGGTAGCTTCCATCAAATTCTCGACAATTACTGGACTCGTGTGCTTCCTCAAATGCCAGATTCTATGATTGTAGAAGCGACACGATTGCTCTCTAAAGCAGAAGGCAACGATGAGATGTTCAAGTACATAACACACTATATCACCTTCAATTCAGAGTCTTCGAAAGTCATGTGCATGGACAAGGTATTTGTTCACATGATTGACACGTATTACAGCACAGGTAAAGCGATCTGGATGGACAATGCGCAGATTCAAAAAGTAGTGGACCGAGCGAATGAGTTACGAGATAGTCAATGTGGCAGTGTCATCCCCAATATTATTCTACCAGGGCTAGATCAGAAAACCTGGATTTCATTGCACGATGTCAAGGCCAAATACACGGCTGTTCTCATCTGGGAAAGCACGTGCGGGCATTGTAAGAAAGAAATGCCTGTTTACAAAGAGCTGTATGAAAAATGGGCGCCTAAAGGATTGGAGATTTTTGCAATAGGCAATGATTTTGAGCCTGAACCTTGGCAGAAATTTGTGAATGAGAAGGGATATACTGACTGGATCAACGTGAGTGATAACCCGCTGATCAATGCCCAAGACAGTGCCTCCGTGCTCATTTATTCGGGAATAACAACATTGAAGAGCCTCAATTTCCGGACCACTTTTGATGTTTTTGCTACCCCCAAGGTGTTCTTGCTGGATGAGAACAAGAAGATTGTAGCGAAGCAAATTGGCGCAGAACAAATGGGTGAGATACTCGGGAAATTGGAGGATATGGAGAAGAGAGGAATCCCTTATTGATTGAGTGAATTTCCGGATACTAATTCTGGTGAAGGCAATAAAAAAAGGCCCGCAGAGCGGGCCTTTTCTTTTGTTAAGTTGGTCCAATGACCCAATTACTCAGCGCAAGGCAATCCGAAGGAACTCAATAAGATGAGTAGGTCCGAAGTTCCTACAATGTTGTCGAGGTTCAAATCTCCCAAGCAAGCAGGTGAGTAATCACAAGAGCCGTCGTCGTTGATGGCATCAGGCTCATAGCTCGTAGCATTCGCATTGGTGCAACCTGAAGGGTGTGTCTCATCTGCAATCAAAAGCTGTCCTGCTTGGCTGGTATTTGCACACACATCCGTTACGGTATAGACCCGTGTAACGCTGTAACGTCCATCAGCCAAACGACCTATGTAGTCTACGAACGTCGTTGATTGGACTCCGGTGTCATCGCTGCTTGCTCCAGCAAAATCTGTTGATGACCAATCGCCCACGGCGACAGCTGTTTCAACAACACCAGAAAGGCTCAAATGCGGTTCGTTGAATTCTCCTACACAACCGGCAGGCTCGTCAAAGTCGCATATTCCATCATTGTCACTGTCTGTGCAGATTGTTTGATCACAATCATCCCAACCCTCAGGGATGTAAGTGCATGTGACGTTATTGCTCAAAGTAGCTGTTTCATCGTAGTTACAAGCTGTTGGAATGGTGCAACCCGCGCACGAGCTGAACTCACATGTTCCATCATTCTCTGTAGCTTCTGCCGAATAGTTGCAAGCACTAGCAATATCGCAACCAAATACCTCGAGTTCATCGCAAACGCCATCCTCGTCTTCGTCAGTCGTGCAATTCCCATCACAGTCGAGATAGTCCTCACTCGGGTAAGTGCAAGAACCATCATTATCTGTCGCGCTTGCACTATAGTTACAAGCCGATGAATCTGTGCAACCTGGCACTTCAAACTCGTCACATATTCCATCCGTGTCTGAGTCATTATTGCAAGTACCAGAACAGTCGTAACCAGTTTCGGCATAAGTGCAATCAAGAAGCTGGTTCAATGTAGCGGAAGGATCAAAGTTACATGCTGACTCATCCATACATCCTACGCAAGAAGTAAAGTCACATCCGCTGTTTTCTGTCGCTGAAGCGTCATAGTTACATGCCGCGCTCTGGGTGCAACCCAAAACTTCATTGGCATCGCAGACACCATCACCGTCGCTGTCAACCCCAGTACCTCCGCATACGCCACAGGCGTCAAGTGAAAGGCAAGAGCCATCATCGTCCGTAGCCGAGCTGTTGTAATTACAAGCTGACGCGTTTGTACATCCGCCGACCTCGTCCGCATTGCAAACGCCGTCGTCGTCAGAATCGCCATCCACGACGCTTCCTGTACCATCTGTCTCACCAGAGCATGAATCACAGCCTGTTGCATAAACACACTGAAGCAATTCGTTCAATGTCGCTGAGGCGTCATAGTTGCATGCACTTGAATCCATGCATCCTACGCAAGAAGTAAAGTCACATCCGCTGTTTTCTGTCGCTGAAGCGTCATAGTTACATGCCGCGCTCTGGGTGCAACCCAAAACTTCATTGGCATCGCAGACACCATCACCGTCGCTGTCAACCCCAGTACCTCCGCATACGCCACAGGCGTCAAGTGAAAGGCAAGAGCCATCATCGTCCGTAGCCGAGCTGTTGTAATTACAAGCTGACGCGTTTGTACATCCGCCGACCTCGTCCGCATTGCAAACGCCGTCGTCGTCAGAATCGCCATCCACGACGCTTCCTGTACCATCTGTCTCACCAGAGCATGAATCACAGCCTGTTGCATAAACACAAGAGATAGGCTCGTTCAAGGTTACACTTGAGTCGTAGTTGCACGCACTTGGTGTGCCGCAACCGACGCAAGAGGTCACTTCGCAAGAACCATCATCGTTGTTCGCTGCAGCATCGTAGTTGCATGCACCGATTGTCGTACAACCTGAAATAATACATGAACCATCGTCAATGGTAGCGGGATCTTCGGAATCATAATTGTCCGCACTTGCATTTGTGCAACCATAGCATGAATAATCACACAATGCCGGATAAAGGTTGTTCACATCATAATCGCATCCAGCTGTATTCATGCAACCAACACAAGATGTGAATTCACAAGTGCCTTCTTCTTGGTAGTTACAGGCAAATTCATTTTCACAAGTTGATAGCATTCCAACAGGTGGAGGGTTACCTCCTACATTGCCACCTGAGCAGGCCGTGCTTCCACCACTCGCCGGTGAACACATACTGTGAACGTGAGTGCAAGCCGCAGGGTTATAGTTACAATCAGATCCAATGGTACAACCCTGGATATCCGCCAGACATGTTCCGTCGTCATCCGTAGCTAAGGGATTGAAATTGCATTGCGTATTGTCTGTGCATCCTTGAACTTCGTTTGCGTTGCAAACGCCGTCATTGTCCGTATCGCCGTCTACGATGGTTCCTGAGCCATCTTGAGCTCCACTGCAGGTATCGCATCCGGTTGCATACGTGCAAACGTCGAGACTTATTGTAGCAGAGGAGTCATAATTACAGGCTGAGTCTACAGTGCAACCAGCACAAGAGGTAGATTCACACGCTTCGTTCGCACTATCGTTGTAGTTACAAGCTGAGGTATTCGTGCAATTATCTACATCATCACAAATCCCATCATTATCTGCATCTGTGGAGCAAGATCCACCGCAAACTCCTAAAGCATCTAAGCTCGCGCAGGAGCCGTCGTCATCCGTGGCTGCTGAACTGTAATTACATGCACTGGTTGAGGTACAACCGGGAACTTCGTCTGCATCGCAAACACCATCATTATCGGAATCCCCGTCAACAATAGTTCCTGAGCCATCTTGTTCACCGCTGCATGATTCACAATTGCCCGTATCAGCATAAACACATGTGGGTGAAGAAATCGTAGCGCCTGAATCGTAATTACACGCACTTGTTACAGTACAGCCTGCACAGGAACTTAAATCGCACGCTTCGTTCGCACTAGCGTTGTAGTTGCAAG
>ERZ807291.1084-NODE-1084-length-44831-cov-38.294153_pt1 | contig 44831 bp, 34 predicted proteins | sample MGYA00521257_ERZ807291 | MGnify/ENA primary metagenome ERZ807291 (study PRJEB31413, sample SAMN03169783) | marine metagenome | biome: Marine; feature: Water; material: Subsurface seawater | place: North Sea | collected 2011-04-28 | depth 1 m m ... | reverse complement strand
TACACAAACCAATAATACTACAACAGAATTTTCATGGGAAAACACATCACCTGGTCCTGATTTCAATTCATTAAGCTATACCTATAATAATTCTACAACCAACATACAAACAGGAGTAGTTAATATTAATACTTTTGTATGGGATTTCGCTGAAGATTATAACAGTGCTGTCACAACTACAGAAGCCGGAGTAATTAATAATTGGACAAGAAGATAAATTTTTTGAAGTTCAAAAAACAGAATCCTCGTTTAATAGCGGGGATTTTTTTGTACCATCGTTAGCTCAATAATAACCTGAAGAGCTTTGTAATTAAATTTAGTGGCGTTTCTTTTAAACCACAGTCATATCATCTTCAGCAAGTTCTACAATTCACTTTACCAAGAATGGAACAAGTTACAAATGAAGTAAGTGAAGTCTTACCATTGTTTGTGTGATGGCTTACTCTATATTCTTGGTATATTAACCCTAAGTTATTCATTTGAAAAAAGTATTATTCATACCTATCCTTTTATTGGTTCTTTTTAGCTGTTCACCAGATGAAGAAACACAAGCACTAACTAATACTGCTCAAACTATAACTCCAGAGCCTGAAGCTGAAACTCCCGAACCATTAGTTGTTCAATATACTTTAACTATAACAGCAGGTGACGGAGGAAGTGTAACCGATGGCGGAACATTTGGTGATGGAACAGAAGTAACCATTACTGCAATGCCTAATGAAGGGTATCAATTTATAGGATGGGAAGAAAGCGCTTCAGTTTCAGAAACACTCATAATAACTTTAGATTCAAATAAAATATATCAAGCCTTATTTGAGTTAATACCAACGGCCAATCCAATAAGTGAATTAGATATAAGTAATTTAGAAGGTATTCAAGGAAGGGATGGGTATAATTTTTATTATAATACAAGTGATAATCTTCCAATTGATTGGATTAATGAATTTAAAATAATTTTGGGAAATTTAAATTCAGTTGTTCATATTACCCCAAGAGTAAAGATATCTCCGAGAGACGGAAAAGATGAAATGCACATTTTTGCTTGGAGAGAGAGTGAAGTTTTACCATTTCAGGATATTATTGGTAATAATAAGGGCTATTCTATCAGTGGTAACGAAAATTCTCGCTTTATGGTTTTAGAAATCGAAAACCATGAAATTCAAAATAATACTAATTTTATATTTAGTGTTATTGCCCACGAATATTTTCACGTATATCAAATTAATGCTTCAATAGTTGAACCGCCTTATTTAAAATATTTATTTGAAGGGGGAGCATCAACTTTACAGAGTATATTTCCAAAACAATATTATAATTATAATCGCTTTACGACTGGTGCATTTCCAAATGTAACAGAAGTGGCTATATCTTCGCCTGTTCTTTTTGAACCTCGAAATACTATTGAAGCTACTGACCAAAATTATTCTAATTCTGTTTTTATTTTTCTTGCATTAGTTAAAGAATTACAAAGGCAAGGAAACACCGAGATTGAAGCATTTAAAAAAGTATTTATTGATTGGTGGAAATCAGGAAGAACAGATGTTACCAAAGAAGTACTTTTTGAAGAAGTTTTCGGATTCTCTATAGATTCTTTTTATTTAGCTTTAAAATCATACAACCCTAACATTAATAGCGTTTTACCCTCTCAAAGTATTAGATTACAAGACATCTTTACAGAATAGACCAAATCAAGCATATCTTTAAATACTAACGCCACTAAAGTTAATTAGTGACGTTGGAGTTTAAAATAGGATTGATATAAAAAGAAAATATTCCTAATGAAATTGGTTATAAAGTTTATAGTGCACTAAGGGTATAAACCTTTTTGTTGGCTAAATCTTCTCCTAATGAAAGTGCAAATTTCTCAAATGCAGGATCTGTCATCATTTCTCCTAATTTTGACATATCTACATCATATAAATAAACAGAAACTTTGTTTGGATCTTTTACATCTCTATGGACAAGTGTTCTAGAATCATCACAAAACTGTTCTCTATTCTTATTGTCTTTTATAAAGCCTTTATACCATGTGCGATAACCTTTGGTTAATGGAATTACAGCAACAACATCTACCAAAGAGTTTTGGTTTAAATCAGCTGCATTATACCATTCACTTTGGTGATAAATTTTGCCTTCGTCATTAAAGAACAATACAGCATAATAATCCATTAATACTGGTTTTTTTGTGACAGAATTTAACGATTCCCATGTTCCATAAACTCTTACATCTCCATTGGGTTTTTGATTGTCATCTAAGCCAGCAAAATAAAGTTGTTTAGTGAAATTAATTTCTTCGAATCCAGCATTAAAACCTTTCATGGTATTGTGCCAAGTATCAATGTCAAGCGAGTCAACTCCAGTTGGTGGAGGTGACCACGTAAAGTCTTCGGTCACATAGCTTTTCATTTCATCAAGTTTTTCATCAGAAAAGGCTTGGAAATATTCCTTAGTTGTTAATACGTTTTTCTCAAAATTGATCATCTCAGCTGAGTTTGAATCGCAATTAATGAACAAAAAAGAACAGAGTAAAATAGTTATACTTTTTTTCATTTTAAATAAGATTTATTATATGAACACAATATACAAAACTGTTTTTAAAGCTTGTTTTTTTATTTAAAGTGATGGTAGTCTTGTTATTTTTGATTTATTAAGCAGTGGTTTTCCTAGGTATACTTTTAATATACAGAGGTGTATTACAAACTCTCCTATACAGGGGACTTTCTTTTAAACTAGGTTGAGAAAGAATTATTTTTAATTAATCTAAATACAAACTGCTGTATAGCAGTAGTTTACGCAATAATATTTATTAATTTTATAAAAAACAATATTATCATGAAAAATATATCTTTAAGTAATTCTTGTGTTAACTGTGTTAACCATATTGAAAACAGATGTTCTGTGCACGAAGTGGAAGTTACTGCTTCTAACACTTGTGACACATTTACAAACGCATAATTATCCGTTTCTGAAATACAATCAACATCACCCATTAAAATAGAAGTGTCGCAGTAAGTTAGATAATAACCGCTAAAGCCAGTGTAAAGTTTGCAATAAATCTTTGCAGCTTATAAGCTTTTGTACATGTATGACTCCGGGAAAAATTTGTCATGGTCTATCAAAAAAGATAATAATAAAAAGGCAATTAGAATTTTTTTAAACAACTAATATTTTCTTGAGTTATAAGTGCTTAAAACGATCGATCAAAGGTCTTAACCAGGTTATGTGAGCTATTTTTGTTTACATTTTGGTGAAAGTACAGGGTTATAGATGAAAGGCTACTTTCGTTAAATCAAAAAATTTATTTCTTGATTTTTTTTATGTTTGAATAACCCTAAATATAATTATTCTTGAAAAATTATTTTTTTTATCTTTTTTTTTATTTTATCTCTTTACTTTCTTTTGGACAACAAGGAAAAAATATTGATCTAGATGAAGTGGTTAATACCGCTGGCGCTATCCCAAAAATTTATTTAAATGATGATGTCTATTCCTTTAGGGAAAGAGATACTTTAGTGAAAAAGGTACTCAGATTACCATTTTGGAAAGGCTTTACAGAATTTGAAATTCCTTTAGAAGATTATGAAACTGGAAAAGCATATTCATTTGAAAGTAAAGGACCACTAAGAATTTTTATAAATAATAATGAACTGACTAAAAGGCATTTGTTCAAAACTTTAACTTCGATTAGAGAACTAAATAGAAAGATAGAAAAAGTTGAAATTAGAACCGAACAAGAAAAAAAGACTGTAGAAACTTTTAAAACAAATTATATAAATGAAAATAAAGTTTTTAGCAATTCCGATTCAAAAGTAGTTCCTGTTACTTATGTTAAAATCACTGCTAATTTAGACTCTAAAACTTTATATAATCGAATCCCAAAAAAAGAGATAAAACTTACTCAAGAATTTGAACAAGCTGGATCGATAGCCCTGGATAATATCGAAGTAGTTCAAAAAGCAACAGATGATGGCATTGTCTATTCACCTAAATATATTGATGGAAAAATAACTTTTGAAAAAAATAATGAATTAACAGATTTTGCAAGAAAATCTAAACGCTATCTAGAAATGGGTTTAAATATGTGGGGTATTGATGTAAATGCAAATACATGGGCTGGCGCACTTAGGGGCGTTATCGGCGCAAAAGCATCTGGTGGAATGACCGCAGGCGATCCTCCAAAAGGCGGACTACCCATTTTAATTAATAGTATGACATTGGGATCATTTAGTCCATTGCCCTTATGGGTGATTGATGGAACGCCGCTAATGGAACCGCCAGTATCAGTTCGATCTCTTTCACCATTAATTAGAAAGGTAAACGTTTTAAAATATGCAGAAGCTTCTTTTTATGGTACGAGGGGAGCTGCAGGTGTGATTGAAATAACAACAGCAGGGAATGGATTTAATAATTCTTTAAATAAAAAAAGAAGTTTTAACGTTAAAGGAAAGAAAAACAGAGAATTAATGATTGAGTATCAAAAACTTGAAAGTCAATTCAAATTAAAAATGGAGCAGTTAAAAACACAAAGGAAATATGCTTACGAAAATGAAAATAAAATTAGGATGGATTCTTTTCAAAAACTAATTGATAATTCAATTACCAAAAGTTATTTATACACAGCCAACTTTGTTTTAACATATGCAAAATACGAAATTGCACCATATTTAGCTTACACAAAAATAGGTGATGCTAATATTTTATTGTTGGATTCAATTGCAAGAACACTCTCACCTAAAGCGAAGAAATCAAAATATGGGAAAAAATTTCTTGCTCTAATAGGATCAAGAAAAACAATTCAGAAGAAATAAGCCCTGTAAATAAAAATATAACTCTTAATGGCAATTCTTCTATAAATATACACCTGAAAATACTCTAAAGACAATACTTTATATTGAAAGTTATTGCGGAGAATTTACAATTATAACGTTTAAATAGTAAAACATAACACTTAATAATGCTTATGTATATTTACGCTTAGTAATAATAAATGATGCCTAAAAGAATCAGTTTTTTGTTATTTATAGTATTGATTATTTCATTTTTAAATGTTAATGCTCAAGATATTTATGAACCAAACAAAGTTAAGGTTGATCAAATTGTTATAGATGGAGTATTAAGTCCAGGAGAATGGGAAAATGCTACAGAAGTTATAATAGATTTTGAAGTAAATCCAGGAAATAATATTCCCGCAAAAAGTGAAACCAAAGGATATATTAGCTACTCCGACACATATCTTTTTATTGCATTTTATGCGAAAGGTGATCCAAATAATATTCGTGCATCAGTTCGATCAAGAGATGATTTTGGAATGATAGGGGATGATTTTGTTTTAGTAAGGTTTGATACTTATGCAGATGGAAGAAATAATTTTCTTCTCTTGTCAAATCCCTTTGGAAGTCAATTAGACGCTAGAGCAACAAATGCTCTTACTGATGAAGAAAGATATGATGTTAGTTTTAATTTAGATTATAAAACGGAAGGAAAAATTGTAGAGGATGGATATCAAGTTGAGTTTAAAATTCCTTTTTCATCTATTCCTTTCCCTAGTGGTAAAAATCAAACCTGGAACTTTAATCTTACGCGTCAGTATTTTAAAGATGGAAATACAATCGACACAAGAAGTCAACCTTTTGACAGAACTAATACATGTCAGGTTTGTCAAACTACGGATCTCCTAGTGTTAAAAGATATAGTTTTTGAAGGTCGAATTGAATTATTACCATTTATTGCCGGAAGTCAAAGTGGTGAACGTTTTAAAAGGAATGGCGTTTTAAAATATAATAAGTTTAAACCAAATGCAGGCTTGGGTCTCAACCTAGATCTAAATAAAAATAGTTCGCTTGAGCTTACTTTAAATCCTGATTTTTCTCAAGTTGAGGCAGATGTTTCACAAATTGATATAAATTCTTCTTATGCTTTGGAATATCCCGAAAGAAGACCTTTTTTTAATCGCGGGACAGATATTGTGAAATTTACTAGTGGAGCTTTTTATTCAAGATCCATAAATAATCCATTGGTTTCATCTAAACTTCTAAGCCAGGGGAAAAAGTCAAGAATCTATTTTTTAAGTGCCTTAGATCAAAATTCTCCATATCAAATTGCTGGAGAAGATCGCTCCTATTTTGGCCAAGGAGGGAGATCTTTAATAAATGTTTTTAGATATCAAAGACTTATAAATAAGAACACGAGACTTGGATTAATTTCTACTAATAGATATTACAATGGAGGAGGATATGGAAATTTAATTGGGACCGATGGTTGGTTTTTATTCGCAAAAAATTGGAGATTGACTTATGAAATTTTAGGAAATTTTAACAAAGAACCACAAGCTAATTGGATAGATAGTGATGATCAAATTTCTGAGAGAAGCGTCAGGCTAAATGAAGATCGTTATAAAGGAAGTGCCTTATATCTTCAACTCTATCGTAATACAAAAAACTGGAAGTCCTACTTTTTTTTGAGAAATATCTCTCCAGAATATCAAGCTAATGTTGGCTTTGTAGTTAAAAACAACCGTCGTTGGCTAACATTATATCATGAATATCAGAATTTTTTCAATAAAAGGGGGTTGCAATTTTTTAATTTAGGCACAAAAGCTGATATAAATTACACCTTTGATAATAATTTGAAAAACATTAGTCTTGACGGAATTTTTAGTATAAAAACATATTTTAATACAGAATTAAGTTATACCTATGATTGGGATATTTTCAAAAATTATCTTGGCGTAAATTATAAATATCTTGGAAAAAGTGAATTAAATTTCAAAACTAGCCCAAATGAATTATTTTCTTTAACCCTTAGAATGACATTTGGTAAAGATTTAGCCTATAATGAGCAAATTCCTGAAGTAGGTAAAGAATTCACTTTATATGCTATGCCAATGCTTCAGTTAGGTAATAAGGTTAATATTTCACCTTCTATTCGTTATGCTCGCCTCAAGAATTTAGAAAATAATTTGGATTACTTTAATGGTTATATTTCACGTTTTTCCGTTCGCTACCAATTTAATAACTTTTTAAATATTCGACTTGTTTCAGAATATAATGCCTTTACAGAGCGTTTTTTTGTTCAACCATTAATTCAGTGGAATCCAAACCCTTCAACAGTATTTTATGTGGGTGGAAATCAAAATTCAATTGAAGATTTCAATGATGAGTTTTATTCTCCATTTAGAATAGATAAAACACAATTTTTCTTAAAGTTTCAATATTTAATTGGTCTTTAATCATTAATTATACCCATAAGGGATTAGTAAACCAGGAAAGTATAAAAATCTTCAAAAGTTTTGAAGACTTTCAATTTCTTGTTTTTGAAATCAAATTTTTTACAAATGATTTTCTTTCAGTTTTAAAAAGTCAATGTCTAAATAGCCTCCACTAGCATTGTCATCAGAAACTATTTGAGGCTTACCTTTAATTATTTCAATAGAATTTTGGTGAATATGCCCTGCAAAAATGCCTAATAGATTAGGTGCATTAAAAATACTTTGATAGAAATTGAAGGTTGTTTGAGTGTGTCCATTTTCTGGCCACTTCGGACGTCTTTCGAGTTTATAATTGCGGTCTGAAGCTCCACTCCAATTGGGATTTGCACAACCATAAGAAATATTTTTTCCTGGAGCATACATAGGAATATGTATCAATAAAACAATAGGTATTCCTGTAGCAATTTGTTCATTAAAAAAAGTAAGTTGCTCATCATTTATTTGATACGTTGAATTATCTATAGCTAAAAATCGGATTCCTTTAATGTCATACTTAGCCATTAAAGGATTATTTCCTTGATACAAAGGGAGAAGTCTATTTTTGATCCATGTGCTACGAAGAGACTCCATTGTACCTTCCATTCCTTCATAATGCCAGTCATGATTTCCTGCCACGAAGATGTATGGAATATTAATAACATCCAATTTATGAAGTACCCACTCAATTGCTAATTCAGATGGAAAACTGAAAATATCACCAACTAAAGTAATTACATCAGCATTAACTTCTTTAGCATATGCAAGTGTTTGCACAAATGAATCTTCAGGCGTCGTTTTTGATCTTGTTAAGAAATGTGTTGTTTGATTATATGCTTTTGCCATTCGATTACTATATTTTTCAAATGGAATTCCTCTCTCATCATCTTTAAATAAGTGCGTATCAGCGATGTGAATAACCTTTAATGATTCATTAATTCCCTCTGCAAAAAAAGACACTCTATGCTGATCAATTGTAACAAAAGTTTTTAATGGATCATATCTTTTTTTAAGGTCTAGATTTGTGAAATAATTATTAGAGAGTCCAAATGACGAAATAGCAGCAGTTCCTCTTTTTATGAATGATCGACGCTTCATTAGTATGAATTTTTATAATCTATGAGAATTTAATATACAAATTTCACTATCAAAAGCAGTCCTTTTATTTTATACAATGGGTAAAGCAAATTATTTTAAAGTGTTCAATAACAACCTTAACAGTAACTCTTCCTGATTTGATTTAGTATTAGCTGATTTTTGTATAAATAAGACACTTAATAAAAATAGCTTTGGGGATAAAACAATTTTTTTTATAAATTCTACTTATCTGCCTTAATCTTACTATTCATAATGAGCCCAAACACTTGATTTGCCATTCGAATGAATTGCCAATACATCATAATTAGCGATTTCATTATTAACCTCCATTCCGGGAACATTTATTCCTGACGGCATTCCAGGAACTGTTAACCCAATTATACCATCAGGATTTTCTTTTATTAATCTTTTAACATCATTTGCTGGGACATGTCCTTCTATAAAATAACCATTAATTAAGGCAGTATGACAAGAAGCTAAATCAATTGGAAGACCAGCGTTAATTTTTACATCATACATGTTGGATGTCATGTTTTTTTCTAAAGAAAAATTGTTGCTTTCCATATGCGAAATCCAGTCGTGACAACATCCACAATCAGGTGACAAATAAACAATATCTTTCTTTTTAACTTCCTCTAAACATGAAAAAAGCATTAATAATGTGATTAGCAGATAGTATTTCTTCATATTATAAATTTACAAAAAAAAATTTCGATTAAAAAGGGTAAAAGTCTAGGTTTGTATGAAATTCTAAAATAGCCTTACTTACTTAATTTCTTTGAGCGCATTTGTAATCAAAGTATTTAAAAGAGCTCTGTGGGCGATACTGGCAATATCTCCTTTTGATCTTTTGGTACGCTTTTCAATCTTATTTAGATGATAAACAGCCAGTGACTTTGCTGGAACTTTAAACTTATTGGCACTAGTGCCTGTGACCATCTCAATGAGACGCCTTACATAGACTGCTTGTAAATTTTGTCGGAATGTGTTAACACTTCCCTTGATATCTACTTTAAAGATTGCATCATTAAGATCGTTCATAAAAACGCTCAATCCATATTGATTTCCATACAATTCTGAGTCCATAATACGTTGTAATGTATTTGGATGCATTAAATGAGAAAGTACTCTGGTTTGATGTCCAAGCACAAGATCATGAATTTTGGGATCTTCTGGGCCGCTTCCAAAGTCTTGCCCACGCCTTTGTCTAGCTAAATAATCATAAACATTATTAGGTGAAGTAAAAGCATTTGGGGCAAAGACATAATTCTTGATTGCATTCATAGCTCTTTTTTGATCCGAAAGGCCCACAGGAGTGTAGGGTTTAGTTGAACCTTTTTGGTCTACCGTAGATCGGTCAACATATACTCCGCCTATAAACCGAGAAAGTACAACGCCAGCACCAGCAGCACCAGAACTTAGAGTATAAAATGCTCTTCTAAGATCTTCATAGTTCTCTCCTTCTTTTGTCATTTTATTTTTAATTTTTTTAAGCGCATTATTGACTATTTTAAATCGGTCAATAGAATAGGCTATTTGATCCCCTGACAGATCCCCTGTCATAACTCTGGGGTCAATACCTCGAGAAGAAGAGCGCATATCATCAGCATCATTTCCGAAAATTAATTTAGGCTCAGTAGAGCGAAGAAGTAGATCAGTTAATTCTTGATCGTTTTTAAAAGGAGTATACCCAAATTGGATTGCCCAAATGTCGTAAGGACCAATTGCCATATCAAAATACTGTCCTTGCTTTTTTCGATCTAGTGTTAGATTAATGGCAGCATAATCCATCACAGAACCCGTTAAGGCTTTTCCTTTGATAAAATCAGCGTCAGCCAACTGTTCTGGAGAATAAACGACACTTGCCTTCATGTTATGATTTAACCCTAAAGTATGCCCAACTTCGTGCATAATTAAAGCCTTCATCCCTTCTCTTGTTATTTTTTTTAATTCATCTACAGAGGCATCACTAATCTCAAGAAAAGCTCTCCCAAGCATCATGTTTTCATGCATTAGGCTTCCTGAAGAACAATAAATAGGAATGTTTTTAATCGAGTCGGCGGCCAGTGCGGACGTTTCTAAAGCCATATTTTTAGTGGCATCTGAATAGAGTTTATCATAAAAGATTCGATAGGTAAAATGAATAAATTCTAACATGATATCTGCTCCAATGATCTCCCCTGTTTTAGGATTGGTCATACTTGGTCCGTATCCACCAAAAGGAGGATTGGGAGAGGAAGTCCAGCGCAGCACATTGTAGCGAATATCGCCTGCATCCCAAGTAGCATCATCAGGCTGAATTTTAACTACTAAAGCATTTTTGAAACCTGCTTTTTCGAAGGCTTCATTCCAGGCCAGTACCCCTTCTTTTATTATATCCCTCCACTCTAGAGGCGTTGAGTTTTCAATCCACCAAGTAATTGGAGTTACTGGTTCAGAAACAGCTTGGGTAGGATTTTTTTTAATTAACCTCCAGCGATGCACTAAATCATGGTAATTGGTTGTTTCTATTGAGGTCATATCGTTAATTTTTGTGGCAAAATATCCAACTTTTGGAGAATCTAAACGATGTTTATAACCTTCTTCAGGCATTTTTAAAAAGCTGTGGAAGATTTTTATAGAAACATTTCTTCCATCTTGAATTGCACTGGAACCACTATTAAGTACAGAAGGATTTTTATAAACATATTCTGTTTTAATATTGGTGTTTTCAGGATAATTTTTAATGGCCTTAATTTTTGATTTATTCTTATCGAAACTTCCAAGGCTAAAAGCCGTTGGACTAGCTCCTGGACCTCTAGGGGATTTAACACGCGTTAGAGCTTCTGATAGAAAAAGATTGTTTGCATCAATTAAATATAGCCCAGTTTCTTTGTCATGAGCCAATATTTTATTGCTAGCGATTAAAGCATCTGAAGTATTGGCATTTTTAGATTTTGATAATGGGTTTTCGGGATCAAAATAAAAATTCGTGTTGGGAGCAATAATTTCAATTTTATTAAAATAGCGTTTTATATTAAAAATGCTAGAGCCTTGGTAATAACCTCTAAAACTTCCAGCCTCTGTCACACCATCTGCTATTTGTGAAAAGTAAATAAAATCTTTATTAAACTGATTTTCTTTTACAACCATTTTTATGCCACCAGAAATAGTGTCTTGATAAACGGTAAAAAGACCAGATGTTTTTTTGCTTGATTTAGTTAAATCAGCAATTGTTTTTTCTGCCTTTTCTTTTTTATCAGAATCGTCTTCTTTCTTTTTTTGGGCGTTCAGAATACCAAGAAAAAAAAACGGAATAAGAAATAGATATTTTTTCATTTTAATATTTTAGAAGTGTAAAGCTAATACAAAAGATGAAAAAGTAAAACAATGATCATTTTTTAGCCTAAAATTTATCTTATGCACTAGGTTAGGTTTGTGTTACGATGAAAAACGTAATTGATATTTTAAGTTCAAAAGGGATAGAGGGTACTATTGGGCTTAACATCGACATACAAGGACAATTAATATTTATTATTCGAGTGTTACAGGCTCCTCTTCTGAGGCTTCATATGCCTCACCTAGTCTTATGCGAAATACAAGTTCATGAGTTTTTAAGTTTAGCTGAGAAAGACCGCCATCAGTTGGAGTTTCATAAGCATAACCTATATCATACTTTCCTAATGAGATTATTGAAAGTAGTGAAAAAGCACTATTTGAACGTAAAGAGATCCCCACATCAAAAGTGTTTTGCCAACTTAACATACCCGTTAGGTCAGTTGTAATTGAAAGGCCTTTTATTTTTCTTAGCATAAACAAGGGCTTTAGCTGAAAGTTTTCACCAACATTAAATACTGCTCCAGCACCAAGGTATGTATGTACTCGGTCTTTGGCAGTAACCACTAATTCGTCATCTCTTGTGCTATTTATTAATCGTGGGATTGAAAAAGACACCCAGTAATTAGAGGACTTATAATATGCACCGGCTCCAATATTTGGATTAAATCTGCTTAAAGCAATTTGAGTGGGATCAGAAACTGGATCGTAAGTATTTAATAAAGTAGGGTCAGCTCTGTAAAAATTCCCCCCTCCTTTTAAGCCTAAAAATAATTGTGAATCACTACCCAATTCAAGTTTATATGAAAAATCAACATAAGCAAAGGTTTGATATTCGATAAATATCTTGTCTGAAACAACAGAAACTCCAAGACCAACATTATTTTTTCTAGCAGAAGAAAAAGCTAGAGCAATAGTATTGGGCGCATTTTCTATTGAGGTCCATTGTCTTCTTGAAGTTAAAGACAAGATATTTGGCGCATCTGCACCTGCATAGGCAGGATTAATGACATTCATATTAAAGCTGTACAGCGAATAATAAGATTCCTGTTGCCCAAATGAAAAAAGGGGCAAGAATAGAAATAGGAAAAAAAAGCGCTTCGCCATAGTTAAAATATAATACAAATTTAAGTAAAAGATCATTTACTATTTGTCATATCCAAGTCAGAACCCTTTTTTAATATTTAAACTAAAATCAAAAATCCAGAAACTTATGTTTAATCCTTTCATCAGGAATTTTACAGTTATCATAGTTTCCAAACCATCGGTATCGATTGGCAGCTATTTTAAAGTAAAAAACGTCAAGAATTTTAATAGGAATTTTTGAAAGAAACAGGTGGAGAAATTTATAGCGTGTTGTTTTTAGAAGCAAAAAAAGCACAGCCTGGCTGCTTTTTAAATAGAGTCCATCAGATGTTAAAATAGAAATAGCTTCTTGAGAAATAGGAAAAGATTGTTGCTTTGCAAAAGAACTATTTAAGTGAGAAAAACGAAAACTATCTTCGAAATCATTTTTAATCAACCAAAGAATTGATCGGTCACAAAGGACACAAGTGGCGTCATAAAAAACAATAGTCGAGTCTTTAGCCATAATTTTAAAATTACTTAATTTATTGAATAATTTTTAATTAATTCTTTTGTTTTCTTTTTTATGTGATTTTTATCTAGATGAACTATTGCTTTTAATAGAAGGAATTCATCTTCATTAAAAACTAAAATTAAATTTCCTTGATTTGTTGGGATAGGAATGTTTCTTTTACACGCAGTAAAAGAATTAAATTGATTTTTCCAATAATTTAGATCTATAGAGTTAATATATTCTAAAAAATATCCAAATTCTTTTTTTGTAAACTCCAGATGAATATTTTTAAAGCACAGAAGATGTGTTCCACATTCGCACAATGCTAAATGTCCGTCAGGATGATTTATTAAAAGTTTACTTTTTGAACACATACATTGCTTTTTCCCCTCTCTATTTTAACGAATCAATTTTTTAATATTCTAATAATAGATCTTTTGTTAATACTTTTTTGCCAGATTGATTCATTGAAAAAATTGATTTAAGCAGATTGATGGAATACATTATAATTTATATTGAAGGGTTATGTAATAAGTTCTTGGGGCAGAGGGAATAATTCCAGGCCCGGGGTATCCGGTTGCTCTGCGATTAAAATATTTTGTGTTGAGCAAATTATTTATTCCAGTTTCTATTCTAATATTGTTTAATAAATATGATGTTGAAAAATCCATAACACCATAGGAAGGAATAATGCCAATAAGCCCACTTAAATTTCCATTTATAGCATTTGACGAATCTGTAAACTGTTCAGATAAATAACTGTATTGCAGATTCATTAATAGATTTTTATATCCAAATTTTAATCCTGTTTTCAGGTTTTTATTTGGAACAAACTCTACTTTTTTTCCCTCAACACCAGCTTCTTCTGAACGGATATATTCGGAATCAATATAGGAGTAGTTTACAAAATAATTTAATATGAAACCTCTATTAAGCCTTGACAAAAGAGATTTCAAATTAAACTCTACTAATGATTCAACACCATAAATTAGAGCATCGCCAACATTTCCTCTTTCACTTTTTATATTCCCGTCGGGAAGGACTCTTTGAATAAAGCCTATTCTATTATTATATTTTAAATTAAACAAACTCAAGTCATATGACAAAAATTCTTTTATAACTCCTCTTAAACCAATGTCTGCAGTATATCCTTTTTCATCAGTAATTAAGGGGTTAATTGTATAAGCTGGATTAAAGATGCTTATATCAGCAAAAGTTACAGATCTAAAATTCTGAGAAATATTCAAATAAGATTCTAAATATTCAGAAATCTTGTAGCTTGATCCTAGCCCAGTTAAAATAAAAGTTCGTTTTCGGATATCATTTTCAAGAACAGTTGAATCAAAAATAACATTGCCTGCCGCATCGCGATTTATTTTTTTATAAAACCCGTCACTTTGAGTTTTTATGTACTCTAATCGAATACCAGGTGTAATTGACAATCGATCAGTCAGATAAAAAATGTTTTCTGAAAAAAGAGCAATATTCTCATTTGGATATTCGTAAGTAGATTGAAAGCTATAAAACGGGAATAAATCATTTTTTAAATTAAAATCAGCATCAGTGCCACTTGATCCAGGGCCCTGCAGAGAGGTGTTAAAGGATCTGTAATATTTTGATCCTATTAAGAGGATAGATTTCTTTTTAGAAATCAGATAATTTTTCACCCAACGTCCTTCAGCGCCAAAATTATTGAAATCACCTTTAATTAAATCTCTTTCTTGATTTGGATCTTCTTGACTCACCCGATTACTTCTAAACCCGATAGAATTTCGAGAGGCATTTAACCCAAAAAAATTAAAACTTACATTCGAGTTTTTTGAAAATGAATGTTTTAATTTTATACTGTAGAGTAGCCAATCTAGTTCAAACCAATTTCGAGATCGATTACTTTGAAACGGGTTATCTGAAAACATACTGTCTGTAAGTCCACCACCTTGTTGAGCAAGATAATTTAAGTAAGTGATTTCAGATGAAATTTTAGTTTTTTCATTAAATGTATATCCTACATTTAAAAATAAATTTGATGAATTAAACTTTGAATTTTCTCTAAACCCATCACCTTTTTTAAGATTAAAAAAGGCCATGTAATCAAATTTCCCAATTGTCCCGTCAGTGCTTGTGAAATTGGTGAATAGATTATTGGAACCAATTGTGTTTCTTATTTTAAGCGTAAAAGGTTTTTCAGGATTTGCTTCTTGAAAAACAAAATTCACCAATCCACCAAATTGAGTTCCATATTGTAACGAAGCAGCACCTCTTAACACTTCAATTTTACTAAGGGCCTCTGCAGGAGGGGTATAATAACTCTCAGGATATCCAAGCACATCAGCACTTATATCATAACCATTTTGGCGGGTATTAAAATTAGATGTTCTATTTGGGTCCAGCCCTCTTCCTCCAATATGGAGTTGTAATCCAGCATCATCGTTTTGATAAATGTTTAATCCAGCGACTTGACTAAATACTTGCCTTGAGTTACTTGTAGCAAGATTTGCCATAGATTGTTGGAGATTAATCACTTCATTTTTTTTACCTGCATAAATAAAAGTTCCACGGTAGTCTTTAAGACGAGATAAACCAAATTTTTCTCTTTTTTCAGAGTTTACAATAACTTCAGTTAAGTTTTGAATTCGACTCAGAAATTCAATTTTTACAAAAAGTTCTTTGGAGAGATTAATTTTTTTTTCAACAATAGGGTAGCTATTGGCAATAAAAATCAAATCAACCACATCTTTATCAAATGAGATTTCAAATTTCCCACCTAGATTTGTGCTCCCAAGATACCCCAGGTCCTTTTCATAAATCTCAACGACTTCCTCTAAAAAAAGCGAGTCAGAAACATAAATTTCTCCTTTCAATAGATTTTGACCCATAATAATTCCTGGAATTATTATAAATAGTAGCCCGCTAAAAACCTTTGATTTCATCATTTAGTGGGATCACCCATTTTTTATGTTTAAAGGACTCTTTTTTTGTAAATAAGTTAACTTTAGGATCAATAAAACGTTGACTCAAACGGCCATTTAATCCAACATAACTATCAGCAAATACCTGAATATTTTCATGTCCTTGTCCTTTGAAGTGATTACCAAGAAAATGAGCATATTCTAAGATGAAATCTGGCTGAAAACTCATCTGTTTTTCTTGAAATGCAGTTAAAAAGTCACGATTATTAACGTAGAAGTACTTTTTTGATATACTATCTGTTATTTTAAAATCAGTAGCACCCTTTTTTTCCACTAGCATTACTCTCCAAGAAAACCGGTAACCCTCTTCATTCCAAAAAAGTTCACCAGGATAAAAAACATATCGAAATGGAAACAATAATTGAAAAAGAAAAAAGCAAATCAAAGCAATTTTTGAAATAGGCGACAGATGAAGTCTTATAAAAGAAACTGATTTTATGTTTATATGTTTTCTCGGATTTTTTTTAAAGAGTCTTAAAAACGAAGAGATTTTTTTTAAAATTTTCTTTTGCAAACCAGAGTCAAAGAATATTAAAGCACTAAAAATCATTATATAGGGAAACATTCCTATCGGGAAAAGAATTTTTGTTAATAGATGGAAGATAATGACCATTATAAATGCAAATGGACGGGTTTTTTTATTTAACAAAAGAAACGGAATAGCTAAATCATAAATCATCCCCCCCCAGCTCATTAAATAGTGCACCCATTTTAGCTGCATGAATGTTTGACCAATTAATGGAATATCATACTTAGATGGAAGCCAAATCGCTAAAGGCATAGCCTTTAAAAGCCAGTCCGAATTGATTTTAGCTAAACCAGCATAAAAATAAACTATGCAGATAAGAAGCTTTATACTGTCAACCGTCCATTTTGGGATTTTTTCACAGGAAGTTCCATCTAGATAATTGTCCAATGAAAAAAATTTATTTGCTGGTAAAAAACACATTAAGAAGGACAAGACACTCACAAAATAATAATGATTTAAATAAGTGGTTTTATCGATTAGTTCAATATAAGTAAAGGATAAAAAAAAGATTATAATTGAAAATTTATATTTGAACCCCAATGCAACAAATAATGATGCAATCGCACAAACAATAAACAAGAGATAGGTATATGAATCTAAACTTTCAACCCATTCAAAACCATAATATTTAAAGTTAAACTTTGGGTTTATATAAAGGGACTCTATCCATCCTTTATACCAAAATCTAATTAGGCTAAAAAGCATAAGTAATCCAAACAAAATCCTAAAAACTGCTAAGCCTGAGGGATCAGTGTGGGTATTTTTAAAATAGAAATTTATTTTTTTTAACAACATTTTTTCTGAAAACTAGTATAATGAAATTAATCACCATCAGCATCAACATAATCAACATTGATATTCAATGTTTGGAGCATATCCACTTTAAGGAGAATAACAACTGACTGAATTCTATCAAAAGTGAGTAACATCGTGTTGTTATCTGTGTTAATTTGAGATGTAAAGTCATCACTTAATTCGGTGACACTTGAAATTGCAGTATCTAGTTTTGAGAGAATTAGATCGCTTAAACTAGTGTCATTTTTTTTTGCATTTAAAAAAGTCAGATAGGATTGAAAACTATCCCCAACTAAAGCATCATTTTCAAAAGCCTTTCCAATAAAAAAGTTTTTAACAGCATATAAAGATTCTAAAGCAAGAGTTTTTGAGTATAACTTACTATAATAACCCTCAACCTTACTAGGAAGTTCGTCAGTGGAAAAAACACCTGCAGGTATCCCAAATTTATTAGTACGTAATCCTTTTTCAAAATAAAAGATGAAGTCATTGGTTAATTTATTAATACTTGAGGTCGCAGTGTTTTCAGTTGAAACCACAAAAGTGTCTCTATATGAATCCCAATCATTTGATACTGTATTGGTTTTCGCTTCCATTTTATTAATTACGCTGACTAAATATTTCGAATAATTATTATCGGAGGGCTGATACTTTTCTAGAATTTCAGCATCATTTTCTCCAAGACCAAATAACAGGTAGTCTAGTGCAGGAAAACCTTGAGAGGCATAATTGTTTGGGTTTTCAAGATCATAAACACCAGAATTAATATTACTTGTTATACGATCCTCGTTAACAGGATAAATATTCATGAAGGATGAGAGATATATTTCTTCTGCTTTGCCAATATTAAACATTTCAACATGTTGCCACGTTTTATAGGCAGACAACCATTTTTCCCTTACAATTTCAAAATTAGCCTGAAGAGGCTCCTCATTAAAAGAGGCAATACTTTCTTTTAAAACAGAAAGATCATCTTTTAATTTTTTATAAGCAGGCATAATAAAATTATCGGCCCAAAAAACCAACATTGCACTTCTATCGAAACCTAAAGTGATATCATCGTTAACCACTGAATCAAAGATTTCAGATGAATTACTTAAAAAATCACTTTGATTGTCATCTTCAGAAGAACAAGAAAAAGTGAAAATAAATATAAAAAGGGCAAGAGATATTTTTTTTATCATATTAACTATTTTCAATGATCATTCTGCTTGATTTTTAATGAATTAGTTTATGGTTTTCTAAAATTCTAATCTTCTAAATGAAAAATAATTCAAATTAAAACCAAGCAAAAATAATCAAAGTATTTCTATCTAATTTGTTTTTGGTAAACTCGTTGCAGCATCAATTTCACTTGCCATTGCTTCAAGTTCAGCCTCTGTTCTATCCCAAAGACCGTTTCCAGCCATTAGTTCACTTAACATAGAATTAACTTCAGTATTTGACATATAAGGGACACCATCTTGATCTTGAGTGAATTGAAGACTTAAAATAAAACCATAACCTTCAGATAGCGCGTGAAAAGCATCTGCTGTTTTGCCAGCAGTTTTTTTGGCACCACCACTTCTTAAATAATAAGCAGCTTTATATCCAATCACTTTAGATAATTCAGCTTTTACGATTTGAGCTTGCTCATCACGCAGTGTATAGTTTTTAGCAACTATCGCAGCTCTCCCAAGAGCAAAAGCATCGTATATTTTTTTTGCAACACCAGGCTCGTCATCTTCAACTTTTATTAAATATTTATTTAAAAGAACCCCTTTTCCAAGCTCAGGATAAGTTTGATTATCCAATCCATACAAATATCCAAAACCTTCATCCCAATAATGTTCCATTTTTGTAACATTAGCTTCAGTAGCATTTGGAGATGTATAATGCAATACTCCAGCATCGTTATCGTCTTTAGCTCCATCTAATTTTGAATTAGTTAAATAATTATTTATTATTTGGTCTGCAGCAAAAGCACCAATTAATCCCTTCATAAAAACTTGATTGAGCTCTAATCCTTTAGAATTTACTCGGACTGTTCTTCCACCGTCAGCATCAGTAATTTGTCCAGCTACGCCAGCGGAGGCATCACTGTTCCATGCAGGAAAAACATTTGAGGTAGCATCAGTAATCCATCCGTCAAATAAAGGTTTTATTGTTGCTGAAGAATAGGTCGATGCACCCGTTTTATTTCCTACTTTTTTTCCGGATGTATCTAAAGTTGAATTGGTAAACCCATTGCCATCATTAAACATTGTATTTATTTGGGTTTCTGTAAAAGAAGAAGTGTTTAAAGCACTCCCTAATTCTTTTGCCATTTCTAACCTTGCAGACTGACCCGTGTAATACACTGTGGAAACGCCATCTCTAGTGAATGAATAGGAGTCGGGCGCGAGTGGATTATTAACTATTACTGTTTCAGTAATAGTTTCTCCAGGCACTTCAACCTCAATTATTTTTTCAATTGTTCTGTATTCAATTGTTGCATCTTCTTTAGCACAACTAATGGTAATGAAAAGAAGTATTAAAAGTGAAAATGTATTTTTCATATTATGGTTATTTATAATTAGTCTAAATTAATATTAGGCAAATATATATTTATTTTTAAATAAAAAAAAATTATTTAGATTAATTATAAATAAGCTCTAGTGTGACTGGTTTAATTGATTTTTTTATACAATAAAATAAAAAATGCACACTTTTTATATCTTTAAATAGTGTACTTTTAATTTAAATCATCTCAGTTATGAAACATTTATTATGGTCTCTTTTTTTGGCAATGCCCTTATTTGGGCAAGATTATTTCACAGAACGATATCAGCCTTTTCAAGAAAATATTCAGACGCCTAAAGATTTTTTAGACTATGAAATTGGATCACAACACACACGCCATGATCAAATTGTTTCTTATTTAGAACATTTGGCAAAAGTTTCAAATCAGGCTCAAATTATATACTATGGGAAAACACATGAAGGAAGAAAACTTCCACTACTTATTATTAGTACCCCTGAGAACTTAGCGAATTTAAAAAGTATTCAAAAGGCGCATCTGGACTATGCAAAAGGCTTGCTATTAGAAGAGCCAGATATCCCTTTAATTTTAAACCTTGCCTACAATGTTCATGGCAACGAACCCTCAAGCTCTGAGGCAGCTCTTTTGTCAGCATATACATTAACTGCCTCTAAAGACAAACAAATTATATCATTCAGAGAGAATGCCATTATTTTTATAGATCCTACGATTAACCCCGACGGTCGTGATCGCCATACTCAGTGGGCAAATTCCTATAAAGGAAACCCTTTAGTTTCAGATCCAATGGATGCTGAACACAATGAGGTCTGGCCAGGGGGAAGAACAAATCATTATTGGTTTGATCTAAATAGAGATTGGCTTTTGGCAATAAACCCTGAAAGTCAAGGAAAATTAGCCTGGTATCATCAGTGGTATCCTAATGTAGTTACTGATTTTCATGAAATGGGAAGTCAAAGCAGTTACTTTTTTGAGCCAATGAAAGCAAATGGATCTTTAGACCCCATTATGCCAAAAGATAATTACATAAAACTCAACGATTTATTTGCTTCATACTTTTCTAAAAGTTTAGATAGTATAGGTTCTCTTTATTTTACTAAAGAAGCCTTTGACGGAACCTATCCAGGTTATGGCTCTTCTTATCCAGATCTTCAAGGAGGTTTAGGATTACTTTTTGAGCAAGCTAGCTCAAGAGGACACAAGCAAAAAACAAAATATGGATATATTACATTTCCTTTTACTGTAAGAAACCAGTTTGTTTCTAGTATGGCAACTGTTCAGGCAGCGGTTGAAAATAAAAGCACCTTACGAACCTACCAGAAAGCATTCTTTAAGAGTGCCATTGAAAAAAGTGCCAAGAGTAAAATTAAAGCCTACACTTTTTCTGAAAAAGATCAGAATAGAAATAAAGCGTTTATCGATAAGTTGATTCGTCACAAAGTTTCTGTATTGAAAACAGGAAAAAACACTTTCGCTGTACCAACAAATCAACCTCAATACAGAATGGTTCAAACCTTCTTTGAAACCTATGAATCATATCATGACAGTGTTTATTATGATGCTTCTGCTTGGTCTGTCGCAAATTTCTATAATATTAAATTTGCATCATCAAATAAAACAATCAGGGGAACAGAAATTAAGTCAACAGAAGAATTAATAGCATTAAAACCATTGGAGCTTTCATCCTATGCATATGCCGTTGATTCTAAAGACTATAATCTACCAGCTTTCATTTACGAGGCACAGCAAAATAAAATTGTAGTTGCAGCATCTTTCAAACCTTTTGTGATAAAAAATAAGACCTCTTTTTCATATGGGTCATTAATGATTCCGGTTGCGTCACAATCGCTTTCTGAAAAAGAATTACACACAACGTTAAGTGCTCTTCAAAAAAAGTATAGCATTCAAATTCATAGTGTGTCCTCTGGTTTTAGTTCACAAGGAATAGATTTAGGGAGCAGAGCAATTCGCCCTTTAGACAAACCAAAAGCACTAATGATTATAGGAAAAGGAATACGTTCTTATGAAGCGGGAGAAGTATGGCATTTATTAGACACTCGCGTGGGGATGCCTATTACCAAGGTAAGGCAAAATTATTTTGATCGAATAAAACTTGAAGACTATACCACTTTAGTAATGGTTTCGGGTAGTTATGTCTGGAGTAAAAAAATAATAGATAAAATCAAAAACTGGGTAGCTAAGGGAAATACAATAATTGCTATTGGAACGGCAAATAATACTCTAATTAAACATAAAATTATTGATGAGAAAAGAGTAATTCTTAAAAAAGATTCCACCACTATTGCCACAAGAAGACCTTATGTGGAGGCTTCAGAAAATTTAGGGCGAGAAAAACTAGGAGGTGTTTTCTTGAAAGGAATAGTAGACCACACCCATCCTTTAGGGTTTGGTTTCACTCAAAAAAGTGTGAGTTTGTACAAAAATAATTTAGTATGGTTTGAACCAAGCAAAAGCAATTATGGAACACCTGTAGTATATGCTAAAAACCCTCATATTGATGGCTATATTTCAAAAAATATTCGCGAAAAATTCCTTCCAAAAGCTGCACCTGTAGTTGTAAGTAAAGTAGGGAAAGGACGTGTTGTTTTATTTGCTGAAAACCCGAACTTTAGAGGTACAGCCTATGGGACGAATCGTTTATTTTTAAATGCTCTTTTTTTAGGAAGCCACATTGGTGTTCCCAGAGAACAGATTATCTCTTGGGATGAACAATAAGAAAAATCTAAGGAATTAATAGGGTCCGTTTATAGGTAACAGATCTTATTTTTTCTTTAGAATAATAGACTGGGAAATACTGGTCTTCTGCCCAACCTTTAAAAAGATTATCATAAAAGGGACTTTCTGGATTTCCTGACTGTCCAGGCGCATTGGTTCCAATTGCAGCATCCCAATCGCCAGTATTAACAATCATTCGAAAACTGGCTCCACTACTTTGTCTATCATTTTCCCCTGTAGATCCAGGAGTATAGGCATTTCCTCCCCTGGGTAGGGGCCCTAGATTAAGCTTAGAGCTAACGGCATCAGTACCAATACCCCCTAAAGCGTGCTCCATAAAGCTATGCTTAAACTTTGTTTGTCCATAACGCCACTCTAGAGTATCTGGTCCTAGGCGCTTTTTTAAATTAGAGACTCCTTCTTCAAAGGTCATTTTAAGAAAGGCATCACGACTCGATATACTACCAAAATAAGTTTCTTTAGGGTTTTCGATCCAATCAATAATTTTTTTTAATTGTAGGGTCGTTATATAAGGCTTTGCTATTTCAGGCACAAATTGTTTATGGGCCATTCGTTTAATTTCATTCTCCCATTCAACATAAATTGCGGCTTCAATGGAAGAGGATTCTAAACGAAAATTCCAGTTTAAAAGACGGTTTTTTTGTTCTGTCTCAAACTCTTCAAAATCGATTTCTCCTAAAAAAGGAATTATAATTTTTGCGGGTAAGGAGGTCATATCTACTTGAAGATTTTTCATATCCTCCTGATTTAATTGATCATTCTTTGCAAGGACTTCATTTACTCGATCTCCACGATAAGGATCAGACCAAGAGTATCCTATTGCATTCCAATTGTCGTATTCATCAGGGGTTACATTTTGATTGGCTGTTGCAATAAATCCCTTTTCAGGATTTAATTCATTAGGTTTTTGAATAATGGGTAAATAACCCGCCCATTCATATCTTCCATCTCCTGGGACGGGCACAAGGCCACTATAATTATTTCTTACAGGGGCAATCCCGACAGCTTGCCAACCAATATTTCCTTGGGTATCAGCCCAAATCATATTTTCTCCTGGAATATTACTGTAGGTACAAGCCTCTTGAAATTCCTCCCAAGTTTTAGCCTGATCCATTCGTAAAGAAGCTAAATAAGGAGATCCACCAGTCTCAAGCCAAGCACATCTTACAGCAAAAGCAATATGTTTTTTTTCATTTAGATAGGTTACAGGGCCATGATGGCTGTAATAAAGAGCCACTTCCTTTGAAGGTGCTCCTTTTACTGAAATCAACTCTTTAATAATTTTAAAGTTCATCCAAGCTCCCTGATATTTGTATTGCAAAGGGTTTTTAGGGTTTAATTCATATTGGTAAAGATCTTCACCATCGGTTCTAAAAACAGTTAACCCCCATGAACCAAAATTATTGTGACCAATCGATATTCCGGGTATTTCAGGCTCACCCCCACCAATAACATTCCATCCAGGGGCAACTAAGTGAGCCATATACCTTAAGGAAGGTATTGCTATTGTTCTATGCGGATCATTAGCCATATAGGTATTACCATCTTTAGTTTTAGAACCCGAGACAACCCAATTATTACTCCCTAAGTCTAAAGAATCTCTTGAAAGATCATTATAGCGATCAAGTATAGCCATAGCGCCCTTTTTTTGATAATCTTTCTTAAGATGTTCTGATTTAAAATGAACAGGTTTTCTAAAAGCGAAATAGGGCGCCAGAATATCTTCAAATAAAAGTTTTGAATATATTTTTTTATCCAAATTAATATCAGGTTCTTGAGGGTGAAACCATAACAACTCTTTTACTTTTTTAGGACCTAAAAGAGAAACTGCTCTTCCTATCTGTAATTCTTGACCAATATTTCCTAATAAGCCTTGATGTCTTGAAATTACGACTTCAGGGGTCCAAAGCTTTGGTTGAATTGCTAACATTTTAAAGGGTAAAGGAAGCTCTTCAGGGGTTTTTAAAACTTCCTTTATATAACTATTGACTCCTGCAACATAGGACTCAATAATGGCTTTTCCCTCAGGATGATAATGACTAAGCTCAGTGTTTAAATCACCTCTAAATTGAAAAAGACGAGTTCCAATATCACGAGCTAATTCATCAGGCCCTAAGATTTCAGCTACGCTTCCAGTAGCTTGTCTTCGCCATATTTCAAATTGGAATAAACGATCTTTTGCAGCTGTATAACCTTGAGTAAAAAAAAGATCTTTTTGATTATTGGCATAAATATGATTTATGCCCCATTGATCCCTTAGAATTTCCACTGACTCTTGAAGGCCCTCAATTTTTTTTTCTTCATTTAAAAAGCTGTTTTTGTTTGAAGTACAACCTATGGTTAATAATAAAAGAATACTTATGAAGAGAATTCGCATAGCTTTATTTAAATTATAGGGTATTAGAGGCAGGAATCAAACGGGCATTTAAATTAACTGAATCCATGTCTTTGTCTAGAGGAAACATCGGTCTTTTAATATGTTTATACTCTAAACGTTCAAGGTCTTGATCTACTCCTCCCGGAGTAAGAGCCATAATCCAATCACCACGAATATCATATAGCTCAGGGACAAGATATCCTATTTTAACAACTAAGACATCTGCTACTCTAGGGCTTAATCCAAGTTGAGTAAAATCCTTTTCATGATGATAGGGTTTACGTTTTTTAGTAACAATTACTTTGATACTTCCCACGCGAACTACAGCCTCTATCTCTGCATGAACATCACCCTTATAAATTGCTTCAACTACACCCTTTAGTAGTATTGGAGGTGAAAAACGATTATCAACTAAAGCTCCTACATGGGCAGAAACCATTCCCCCAACACCAGCAGCTAAAGCAGCTTCAATCATTTCTGGCCCAGGAATAGAGGCATAAATAACTGTTGGGCCAGATTTTTTTTGAAAAGCTTTATTGGCTAAAAGTTCCCTAAGGGTCCATGTAACATCTCCCGCTCCTCCTGCAGTTGGATTATCACCCATATCACTTATGATGAAAGGCTTTTTTTTAGATTTTAATGCAAGTTCAATACTCTTTTCTAAAGTTGCAGTAGGCGCCACAAACTCAAACTGTTTTCTTACGTCCCAAAAAGCTTGAGCAAGGGTCTCTGCACTTTCTGTAACGGCTAGTTTGTCATCTCCTGTCACCATAACTACTGCACGGTTTCTTGGTTCATCTGCCCAGGCATATCCAATCCAAATTGCAGCATCGATGACTCCTTCTTTTTCTGTTTCAGGTTGGACTTTTGCATAAAGGCTTTTACCAGGTTCAATTCGAGTACTTGTTTTTTCTCCTGGCAAAAGAATAGGGACAGGTATCCAAGCTTTAAATTTTGGTCTTCCTTTTCCGCTAATAAGACGTTCTAAAAGATTGTCTACTGCGCGTTGTTTTGATTCTAAGGCATCTTCATGTGGAGCCATTCTATAACAAGTTATAAGATCAGAATGTCGTGCAAGACGCTCAGAAACATTTCCATGTAGATCCATGGAGGTTGAAATTAGCGTTTCAGTTCCGATAAGCGCTCTAATCTTAGCGATAAAATCTCCTTCAGGATCTTCAATTCCTTCCACACTCATTGCTCCGTGTATGTCAAAAAACAGCCCATCATAGGGCATTCCTTTTTCTAGAAGTCCTAGCGTTTTTCCAACCAAAGAGTCATAAGCTTTCTTAGTTACCATACCTCCTGGGAGTGCATGACCTCTTAATGTTGGAACCCAATCTGCAGCAATTCTTTGTTCACTTTCTTCGGACAAAAAAGGATAATATTTAAAAACATCTTTTCCTTCTCGCGCTAAAAAAGCGTCCACTCCAGATCGTGCAGGCGAAAAAGTGCTTGACTCTATTGCTAAACCAGCAATAGCGATCCGGGGCTTTTTGATTTTCGAGATATTAGAGTTGCATCCATATACCAAAATTGCACAGAGTATTAGGGGAAGTGATTTATTAAGAAGAGATTTCATCGGTTTATTTTTATTAAATATACACAACTTTGCCACAAGGATTTATAACTCCAAATTCATATTGCACCTAGAATTATTTATATATTTAAAAAATCTGGAAATAAAAGAGTTAATGGAAAAATAAGCTTTTCAAGACTTATAAAATTTCTTCATCAGATTTTTTAATTTCCTATCTTCGAAATTCAAACTTAATAAATGAGCTTTAGTTTTCACAAAGTAACACTTAAGAAACGCTTTCCTCTGGCAATTAGTCGTGGGATCCGCTACGATTCGGAAAATCTTTTTGTTCGCTATGAAAAAGACGGTTATGTTGGCTGGGGAGAAGGAGCACCAGGAGAAACTGAAGGAGCTTCAACTGCTGATGAAATTCAAACAGTCTTAAAACAGTTTATTGCAACAGGAATTGAGGGTTTTTCGATTCAAGAACTATATGATCGCGCAAGTGAAATGCGAATTCCACCCTGTGCTTATGTAGCCTTAGACACTGCATTTTGGGATTGGAAAGCTAAAAAAGCAAACCTTCCATTACGACAGCTTTTGGGTTTTTCTAGACCACACACCCCCACTTCAGTTACTATAGGAATCAATTCACCGGAAGTTGTAAAAAATCGTGTTCCCATTCTACTAGAGGGGACAACGGTGCAGTCACTTAAAATAAAATTAGGTTCTCCTCAAGGAATTGAAGCGGATAAGGCAATGTTTGAACAGGTAGTTGAAAGCACAAAAACCTACGACGTTAAACTAAGAGTAGATGCAAATGGTGGTTGGGACGTAAGTCAAGCACAACATATGATGAAATGGTTGGCAGAAAGGAAGGTTGACTATATAGAACAGCCATTAAAAGAAGGGGAAGAAGATGGATTAAAAACATTATATAATGGTAGGGCATTGCCCATTTATGTGGATGAGTCATGTCGATTTTCACATAATATTCCTGCCTTTGCTCCTTATGTAGACGGGGTAAATATGAAGCTAATGAAGTGTGGTGGGATTACTGAAGCTTTGAGAATCATTGGAACAGCAAAAGCTCATGGACTCAAAACAATGATAGGATGTATGAGCGAATCTTCTATTGCTATTGCTGCTGCTGCCTCATTAACGGGAGGCATTGATCACATTGATTTAGACTCTCACTATAATTTGGCACCCGATCCAGCGGAAGGAGCGCCTATGGTAAAAGGGGTAACGCTTCCACTTGATATTCCTGGACATGGTGCTATTTTAAAACAAGAATATTATGCTTAAGAGTACTCAAAAGATAGCTGTTTACATGGAAGGTCATATTGATAGCGATTATGGTAAAATGGGTACAGGGGTGGTTCGCTATTTAAAAAATCCAATTGTAGGAGTTATAGATAAGAAGCTTGCAGGAAAACAAATGAGAGAGTTCATGGACACGACCAAAGAAGTGCCCATTTTAGCAACACTTAAAGAAGCAATTTTAAAAGGTGCTGAGGTATTGGTTTTGGGAATTGCTCCTTCTGGTGGGAAAATACCTGAATCATGGAATCCTGTTATTGAAGAAGCGCTAGACAACGGACTGTCAATTGTCAACGGACTTCATGATGTATTAAATGAACGGTGGAGTCAACATATAAAAAATCCACTAAAACAATGGATATGGGATGTTCGCATTCCCCTATTTACTCCTGAAATAGCCACAGGAAAAGCTTCTCAGCTTCAAAACAAACGAGTGCTTTTTATTGGTACAGACATGGCTGTTGGAAAAATGACCGCAGGGTTAGAATTGTATTCTTGGCTATTGGAGCACAAAAAAAAAGTTGGTTTTGTGGCTACAGGACAAATTGGAATCACCATTGTAGGAAAGGGAATTCCTTTAGATGCTTTTAAAGTTGATCATGCTTGTGGTGCAGTAGAGCAAGTTGTTTTAGACCAAGCCGACAAAGATATAATTCTAATCGAAGGGCAAGGATCATTATTACATCCGGGAAGTACCGCAACCCTCCCACTTATGCGCGGAAGCTGTCCAACACATTTAATATTGTGCTTACGTGCCGAAATAAAGACACTCAGAAGCCCAGAACATATTAAAATCCCAGATTTAAATGATTTTATTGCTTTAAACGAATCTTTAGCCAGTGTCTTTGGAACTTTTCCTAGGTCTAGAGTAATTGGTATTGCTGCAAACACAAGCATGCTTTCAGAGAAGGACGCAAAAGCCTATTTAAGTAAGACATCAAAAGATACGGGTCTGGTCACTACAGATCCTATTCGTTATGGCATAGCCCCAATAGGAGAACAAATATTAATGTCTTAATACATCTTTTTACGATCTATTTGGTGCTTTAATGGAAGGCCTTTTTCTACCCTTTCAAAACTTTCTAAAACCTGATGAATTCCTTCTTCGGGATACGTTAAACTGGCTATGTGTGGGGTGATTTTAATTTTTGGATGATCCCATAGGGGACTTTCTTTTGCCAAAGGCTCTTGTTCAAAAACATCTAAAAAAGCTCCCGAAAGTAATCCTTTATCCAAAGCTTCAAGAATATCCTTTTCTACCTGAACAGCACCCCTTGATACATTAACAAGATAAGTAGGATATTTTAGCTTTTGAAACAATTCATAATTTAATAACCCGTGAGTATTTGGTGTATAAGGAACTGTACATATTAGTACATTTATTTGACCTAAAAACACATCTAGTTCTCCTTCAGAAAAGGAAGGAAATAAAGTCTCTTTCGGGGAATTGCTGTATCCAAAAACTGAAAATCCAAGCTCGTTAAGTTTATTAGCAGCGTCCATTCCAAGATGACCAATTCCAAGGACACCAATTTTCAACTCTTTTTCATTAAAGACAAATTGAGCCCAGTGTTTTTCTTTTTGTGCTTGTTGAAAATCATAAAAAGCTCGGTGGTGATTTAACACTCCCATCAAAATATAATTTGTCATGGAAAAAGCCATTTTAGGATCTACTACTCGACACACTGGAATATGGTTAGGGATAGAAGCATCTAATAAAACATGATCTACTCCAGCCCCCATTGAAAAAATTAATTTCAAGTTTTTAAATTTAACTAGCGAACCTATAGGCTGTTTCCAAACCATAGCACATACAACGTCTTCTGGTGTATCCGTATTTTCACCAATAAGTAAGGGAATCTTTGGCGCAATTCTTTCAAAGTTTTCTTTCCATCTTTTTGTAGGAACATCTGGAGCAATTATGGCAAAACGCATAGAATAAATGTGTAAATCAAGAAATATAAAGATAGACGATTTAAGTAGGTTAGATGTCGATGTTAATTTAACAAAAAATGATTTTTTTCACGAAGTGATTTATAAAAAGAGAATTACCTGCAATGATAATCTGCTGCACGGGTAGCAATTTGATTATTAGGCTTAACATTTACTTTATATCCAAGGGAATTTGCCCATCCTTTTGCAGCAGAAATTAATTTATGAGATTTAAAGTTCTCGTCCTCATTGTAATCCATATCAATTTCTATTTTAAGGCTTATTTTTTGGGTAATCCATTCGGCTAGATCAATACTAAATTCTGCTTCACGCCAAAGCCTAGTCCACATGTCTCTAATGATGGAATAGGTGCTTTTACTTAATATATAATGTACGCCCCTTGATCCTAGACGATATGCAATTACAGTAGTATATCGCGTTTCTTTATTAATATTTTGGGAATCAGTTCCTATATGAATTTCTGCATAAGGGTATTGCTTGATAACCTCTAAGGTGTGATTTACAGGATCAATTCGATTGCCACGAATGTCTTTAAATAATAGCATTATCTTAACTAAAATATAAATACTATTTTGGCTTTCAATACTTTAATGTGTTTTTTATGACTTCTATTTTATTTGACCTTTGTAATACTCTAATGCTTTTAGCATGGGTTTTTCTACTTTTTGTACCAAAGTGGAGCTTTACACAACGCTTAATTACTTTTCCATGGATTCCTTTAGGGGTCAGTTTTTTTTACACCTATTTCTTAATTGTATCTGGGGGTCTTGCAGAGGCAGATTTTTCTTCTTTAGAAGGTATTACCAATCTATTCCGTCTTGCTTCGCCAGAATCTGCAGCTGCAGGTTGGCTTCATTACCTAGCATTTGATTTTTGGGTAGGCACTTGGATTATTCGGCACAGCCGAAGGTATCAGATTTCACATTGGGTAATACTTCCTGCTCTTGCTTGTACTTTTATGTTAGGTCCAATTGGAATTATGGTATACAGTATTATTTATTTTATAAAACGCCAACTTAAGAAGGCCAAATAAAACGAATGTTTTGTTTTAGGTCAGTATTCAGTGAATTAGCTACTGGACAGCTAAGCGCTGCTTTTTCTAGTATCTTTTGAGTTTTTTGATCGAAAGAGTTTACCATAGTTACAGTAATATTAATTTCTGAAATTCGCCTTGGAGTAGATCCCATGACCTTGGAAATCTTGGCAGTAGTGCCCTTAATTTCAACTTCCATGTCACGCGCTTTTATTCCCATAATAGTAAGCAAACAAGATCCTAAGGCCGTTGCTACAAGATCTGTTGGAGAAAACGCCTCACCCTTTCCTTGATTATCTACAGGGGCGTCAGAAAGAATGTTTTTTTTAGAAGCTAGGTGGATGGCGGTGGTCCTTAGATCCCCTAAATATTCAACAGTACTGGTCATAAAAAAGTTTTTGATAAATTAAATTGTCAACAAATGATCCAAATCTCAAGACACTCCAATAACTAGTTTTACACTGTATTTTTTCAGCGAAAAGGGTAGTAAAAACAGTAGTTATTAATACTGTAATTCCAATGAAATAATGACGAACCATGTTCAAAAATAAACAACTTTAATTTGTAATGTGTAATTTAGAAACAAAGTATACCAATGAAATTAAGATGGGTAATTAAATGTTTTTTGTTTCTCTGCACCATATTGTGTTTTGTTGTTGTGGGAATCATGTACAACAAGCTCTCTTTTATAGATTGGCCCTATGTACTTGGAGGATTCCTTTTTTTAATAGTAGGCCTAATTATTCCATTAAAAAAGAAAATTTAATTTTTAAATTTATAAAAATGAAAAAATCAATATATGTCTTACTAGCCCTGGGATTGGTATTCTCAGTTAAGGCTCAAAACAAAAAAAGTCTTAAAAAAGAAGTAATCGGCAGTGTAGAAACTCAGAAAAATGCTTTGATAGATATTAGCGATACCATATGGGGTGCTGCTGAAATTGCTTTTCAAGAAACGGTTTCTTCAGAAACGTTAATTGCCTATGCAAAAGCAAATGGTTTTAAGGTTGAGGTTGGAGTGGCAGAAACCCCTACTGCTTTTGTGGCAACTTACGGCTCTGGAAAACCAGTGATTGGTATTTTGGGAGAGTTTGACGCCCTGCCAGGTCTTTCTCAAAAAGCAACTCCAGAAAAGACACCTTTAGATAAAGGAGCTGCTGGTCATGGTTGTGGCCACAACCTTTTTGGTACGGCTAGCTTAGGGGCTGCTGTAGCTATAAAAAACTTAATTGCCACAGGAAAATTAAAAGGTACTGTGAAGTTTTTTGGGACTCCTGCTGAAGAAAAATTCTTTGGTAAATTATGGATGGCAAGAGCAGGATTATTCGATGATTTGGACGCCTGTGTAGACTGGCATCCTGCAGATCAAACTGAAGCAGATGTGCAAAGTTCTCTTGCGTTAGTAGATTTTAAAGTTGAGTTTTTTGGTCAAGCAGCTCATGCTTCAGCGGACCCATGGAATGGTCGCAGTGCTTCGGATGCACTTGAGTTATATACCCATGGGATTAACTCTTATAGAGAACATGTAAAACCTACCGTCAGAATTCATTATCATATTCAAGATGGAGGACAAGTTGTAAATGTGGTTCCTGATTATTCTCGTTTATGGGTTCGTGTTCGAGATACAAAGAGAGATGGAATGAATGAAGTTTACCAGCAGGTAAAAAAAATGGCAGAAGGAGCAGCTATCTTAGCAAATGTGGACTATAAAGTAAATTTGATTTCTGGAATTCATGAGATTTTACCAAATAGGGCTGGTGGTGCTGCGATTCAAAAAAATCTAGAGCAACTAGGTGAGATAAGTTACACTGATGAGGAACAAAATTTTGCCTATAAAATTCAAGAAGCTACCTTTAAACCGACGATAGGAATTGACGGTTCAATTAATCCATTAAAAGAAACAGCAGAACATCCAATGGGAGGTTCAACGGATGTAGGAGACGTCAGTTTTCTAGTGCCTGTTGTTCGCTTAGGTGTTACAACAGCTCCAAAAGGAACTCCATGGCATTCATGGGCAGTAGTGGCATGTGGGGGAATGTCTATTGGACACAAAGGGATGGTTTATGCTGCAAAAGCACTGAGTATGACCATGGTAGATTTATTTACTGACAAAGCACTTCTTGAGTCAGTAAAAGAGGAATTTAAAACAAGAAAAGGGGACTATCAATACCAAGGATTACTTCCGTCTGGACCACCACCTTTGGGGGAAGAATAAATTTAATAGAGAACGCCATTGATATATCGAACTTATAATTCTCTTGAAGGGAATTTATAGAGACCTTGAATTCAATTGCTCTAATGCCAACAAAACCTAAGTCTGCTCTAATTGTAATTAGAAGAAGTTCTTTTTATATATTCGGAACACAAACTTTATGAAGAGACTAAAACAATTATGTTATGTTACAATATTTTTAATTGTAACAGGATGTGTTAAGAATGATGCTAATAATAATTCAGAATTAGGTTATTCAAATACAAATGCTCAAACAATACCGTATGATGGCATCAATAGAGAATATCTACTGTATATACCTGATTCTTATGATGGAAAAACTTCTGCTCCATTAATGTTAAATTTTCATGGTTTTGGAGGAAGTGCAAGTGAATACATGATAGAAGCTGATATGCGTTCATTGGCAGAATCTGACACCTTTATCCTGGTTTATCCACAAGGTAGTTATTTGAACGGTTATCCCCACTGGAACGCATGTCCAACGGGAGGAGATAACAAAAGTGATGCTGATGATTTTGGATTTGTCGAGTCTATGATTAATGAGATTTCATCTCAGTTCAATGTCGATATGAAGAGAATTTATGCGGCGGGATATTCAAATGGTAGTATGATGGCATATGGCCTTGCGAATTACAAAAGTGAGTTAATTGCGGCAGTAGCATCTGTTTCTGGAGGAATGTTAGATTGTACTGGGGACACAAGTCATCCAATGCCTATATTACATTTGCATGGAACCTCTGATGTCATTCTTCCTTATAACGGGAGCTTTGGATGGAATTCAGCACAAAGCACTTTAGACCATTGGATTAATTTCAATAACACGACCACAAACCCAAATGTAAGTAGTTACAATAGCGAGGGAATGACAATTGAGCATTATGTTTATGGCCAAGGGGATAATTCAGTTTCTGTTGAGCATTACAAATACATTGGAGGAGACCATGAATGGTTTAGAGCGGCTTATCAAGGTCAGAGTACGTCTGAACTTATTTGGAATTTTGTATCAAGTTATGATATCGATGGATTGAGATGAAAATCACAATACAGCGAATGTTTAAACTAAGTTACAAATCAAAAATGGCTACACTTTATATAATTATAGCTGTTTTATTATAGATTTAGCCGGAGCTAAGCTATCCATTTGCGCTCGCGCATTTCTTTTTTCACATGTTTTGAAAGATATAAAATGGCAATCATATTGGGAATGCACATCAATGCAAAAGCTAAATCAATAATGCCAATAACAACTTCAACCGTTACAAGTGCAGAGAAAATAATACTACCTATATAAAAATAATTATAATAGTTAGCCCATCGATTATTAGTAAGATACCCAAAGCATTTTACCCCATAATAGGAATATGTAAATAAGGTAGAAATTCCAAAAATGAAAACCATTAGGAGTAATAATACATCACCAAAGCCAAAGAATAATCTTCGAAAGGCCTCTAGGGTTAATACAATTCCATTTAAATTTTCAACTAGATAGGCACCGCTTATAATTACAATAAGACCCGTAATAGTGCAAACTAAAACAGTGTCTAATAAAGGCCCTAACATGGCAACAAGACCTTCGTCTGTTCCTTTTTCACTTTGAGATTGCCCGTGGTACATGGGAGCATTCCCAACTCCACTTTCATTTGAAAACACCGCCCTTCTGACCCCTAAAATTACAAGGCCCCAAAAACCACCCGTCACTATGGTTTTAAAATTAAAAGCTTCAGAAAAAATTAAACGAAAAGCTGGGATAACTCCTTCTATATTTACTGCAAGGATATAAATTCCAATAAAAAAATAAAGCCCTACCATCGCAGGAACAAGGCTTGAGGTAACCTTTACAATAGTTTTTAGTCCTCCAAAAATCACAAAAGCACTGGCAATGGACAGAATAATACCCACAATAAATCTCCATTGAAAATCTCCAAGAGCAATAAATTGATCGGGTTGAACCACATTCATAAAGGTTAAGGTGAGTTGGTTGGCAGTAAAAGCAGGAAGAACTCCGAAAAGCCCTGCTAATGAAAACCAAACGGCCAGAGGTTTTCCCCATTTTTTGATGCCTAAGGACATGTAATACATCGGTCCTCCAAGCGGATCACCTTCAGCATCGATTTCTCTTAGTTGAACGGCCAAGGTGCAAGAATAAAACTTTATAATCATTCCAATGGCTGCAGTAACCCACATCCATACCAGCACGCCAGGTCCCCCTAAGTGAATAGCAATAGCAACACCTGAAATATTCCCCAAACCTACAGTTGCTGCCAGTACAGCAGATAGGGCTTGAAAGCGAGAAATACCTTTGTTTTTTTCTTTTGAAAGGAGTAAACCAAAAGCAGTTTTTATTTTCAAAAGTGGATATCCCTTACTGTGAAAACACAAATAAAGGCCACCACCAATTACGGCAAAAAGCATGACCCATTCTAAGGGTCGAATGAGGTTTTGTAAGATTGTTTCAAGAGTTGAAATCCATAGGTCCATTAGGGAAAAATAGGGATTAAATTTTGTTTTCTAATTAAAAAGCCCAAACTTTATAAAAAAGAACTTATTATGCATACACGTAGAGATTGGCTGCGTTCGTCCCTTGGTATTGGAGGCTTATTGTTAGCTCCACCAAGCATACTCAGTGCACAAGAAAAAAGTGATTTTCAACCAAGAAGTCTAGACCCTGTTATTCGGTTAAGCTCAAATGAAAATCCTTATGGCCCTTCCAATCGTGTTCAAGAACGAATTAAAAATTCTTTTATCCATGGTTGCCGCTATCCATATGCTTATTCAGATAATTTAGCAGAACAGCTTGCAATAAAACATGGCGTTTCTCCAGAATCTATCATTATCACAGGAGGCTCAACGGAAGGCTTACGAATTACAGGCCTAACTTTTGCCTCAAATGGAGGAGAAATAATTTCAGGACAACCTACTTTTTTAGCCATGATGACTTATGCTGAGCAGTGGGGAGCATCCATTAATTGGGTTCCCGTTGGAGCAGATAAAGGGTATGATGTAGATGAAATGGAAAAACGTATTTCTTCAAAAACGAAGTTGATTTTTTTATGCAATCCAAACAATCCAACAGGCACTTTAGTTCCTGCTAAAAAACTAGTAGATTTTTGTGATTCAGCTAGTAAAAAAGCTATTGTGTTTTCCGATGAGGCTTACTACGATTTTATAGAAACCCCAAATTACCCCAGTATGATAGAATCAGTAAAACGGGGTGATAATGTGATTGTTTCTAAAACGTTTTCTAAAGTATATGGAATGGCCGGCTTACGGATTGGTTATTTGATTGCTAAACCTGAAATTGCCGCAAAAATCCGAAAAAATGTAGTGGCAATGAGTAATGTTTTGGCAGTAGAAGCTGCCAAAGAAGCACTTCTAGATGATGCCTTTTATCAGTTTTCTTTAGCAAAAAACAGAGAAGCTAAAAAACGTATCTATAAACTTCTGGACTATTTAAACTTAAAGTATGTTGAGTCGCATACTAATTTTATATTTTTTCACGCCAAAAAAGATATTAGAGAATTAGGACCCGCAATGCTGGAAAAAGGAGTCCGTATTGGTCGTCCTTTTCCCCCTTTTTATGATTGGTGTAGAATTAGCACAGGGACCCTGGAAGAGGTTGACGTCTTTATTAAAGGGATGCTAGAAATTTATGAATCGTAAAGCTTATTTTTCTTTGACAATAATATAGGTAGCTTTTACACCTGTTGCTAAATTCCACCGGTTTGCGCCAACTAGTTTTCCTTCATCGTCAAAAACGCGCACTTCAGCAGTATTTGGACCAGAAGTTCCCTGGTTTAGGGCTACAAAATCAATTTTATTGAAACCCATCACTAGATCAATAGCGATGCTTTGAAAGCGCTCAAAAAGCATAATTCGTGGCACTACCTCTTTTCCATTTAAAAGGATTCTAATTAAATCACCATCTGGTGATTCGTGATCTCTAACCGCAATTTGAACATACCGCCCATTGTTTTTGAAGTCTCCTAAGTATTGATCAGTTTTAAATTGATTTGGATTTTTTTCTTTTTCACGGCCTCTATTTAATCTACTTAAATATTTTTTTCCAGGATCTAAAAACTGTTCACCACTTCCAAAATTAATGGGTGGATTAATAAGATCTTTTTTAGGATCTTTAAATTCAATACTGGGGTTAAAAAAATCTTCAGAAAGAAATGCTTTCTTTTTTTTAGGCAGTAATAAGCTAGGGCCTTTATTTTCTGGAGGAGGAATGACAACTTTTGGTGCTTTTCTTGAATCAACAACTAACTGTCCCCAAATGGATTGGGAATATATAGTTAAGACACTTAAAAATAAAAGTTGTTTAATTTTTAACATAACACTAATGTACTACTATCGAGCAAACCTAAGTGGATTTCATCATAATCTCAAAGGATTTAACAACAATTTAATGCATATTTGTTTTTTAAACAAGGTTATATTTAAACTTAATAAATTAGAATTATGCAAATTGCCACCATTGACTGGGTCATTATCTTTTCTTTTTTTGCTATTACACTAGGTATAGGAATTTATGTTTCCAAAACATCGGGTAAAAGCGCTAATGACTTTTTCTTATCCGGCAGAACTATGCCCTGGTGGTTGTTGGGACTTTCTATGGTTGCCACAACATTTTCTACAGATACCCCCAATCTTGTCACGGACATTGTTAGAACCAATGGAGTATCAGGAAACTGGGTTTGGTGGGCCTTTTTAATTACCGGTCTTTTAACGGTTTTTGTATATGCCAAGTTATGGCGAAAATCAAATGTTAATACAGATTTAGAGTTTTACGAACTCCGCTATGGAGGTAAGCCCGCTCGTTTTTTACGTCAATTTCGTTCCATTTATTTAGGGGTTGTTTTTAACGTAATCACTATGTCTGCAGTAACCTTAGCAGCCATTAAAATAGGTGGAATTATGTTGGGTCTAGACCCCTGGCAAACCGTTTTAACAGCAGGTACAGTAACCGTTATTTTCAGTGCTATCGGAGGCTTTAAAGGGGTTGTTTATACCGATGTTATTTTATTTTTTGTAGCCATGGGAGGTGCAATAGGAGCCGCTTATTATTTAGTAAACCTTCCGGAAGTTGGTGGGATACAAGCCTTACTTGCCAATGAAAATGTGGCTGGAAAAATATCTATTTTACCTGATTTTGGAAACAAGGAAGCGGTTATTACGCTTCTTATTATTCCTCTTGCCGTTCAGTGGTGGAGTTCTTGGTATCCTGGAGCAGAACCCGGAGGAGGAGGATATATTGCCCAGCGAATGCTCGCAGCAAAAGACGAAAACCATGCCATTGGAGCTACATTTTTCTTTAATATAATGCATTATGCCTTACGACCTTGGCCATGGATTTTAGTGGCTTTAGCATCTCTGGTTGTATTTCCTGATTTAGCGAGTCTTCAAACAGCTTTTCCAAATATTACCGCAGACAAATTAGGCCACGATTTAGCATATCCTGCAATGCTTACAAAGCTTCCAACGGGATTACTTGGACTGGTTTTAGCCTCCTTAATTTCTGCCTATATGAGTACTATTTCAACACAATTAAATTGGGGGTCTTCCTATATTGTATATGATTTTTACAAAACACAAATCAATCCTGAGGCTTCCCAAAAAAGATTGGTTGCAGTGGGTAGAATTTCAACGGTAGTCTTAATGGTGTTAAGCACATTACTGGCTCTTCTTCTTCAAAATGCAATGCAATTATTCAACTTACTTTTGGTGTTTGGCGCTGGGACAGGGCTTATTTTTATTCTACGATGGTTTTGGTGGCGTATAAATGCTTGGAGTGAAATTACTGCTATGGTAGCCTCGGGAGTTATATCGCTGTTAATCACGATTCCTTCTATTAAAGCTGGTCTTTTTGGTGAAGTGGGTATCTTTCCTGCATGGGCTGAATTTCCGTTTGTTGTTTTTGTAACCACAAGCCTATGGCTTATAGTCACCTTTATAACGCCTTCAGAAGACCAGAGTGTGTTGCGCTCTTTTTATAAAAAGACACAACCAGGAGGACCAGGATGGAAAAAAATTATTGATGCCGCTAAGAATGATTCCGTGGAGCTTGTTGATTCTGATGAAGGTTGGAGTGTTCCCTCGGGAATTTTAGCAATGCTGTTGGGATGTTTGATGATTTATAGCACCATGTTTGCAACAGGTTATTATATTTATGGAGACTACCAACTTGCCTTTCCCCTTACGGGACTAGTTATAGTTTCCGCTTTCTTTTTAGTTAAGATCTGGAAAAAGGTAAAGGCTACAGTACTTTAGAAAAATCCTTTTAACCCAGAATAATACCTGCTATTGTTGCAGACATCAACGAAACAATAGAACCTGCAATCATTGCCTTAAAGCCAAGTTCTGTTAACATTTTGCGTGTTTTTGGTGCAATTATACCAATGCCCCCCACTTGAATACCTATGGAGGCAAAATTAGCAAAACCACAAAGCATGTATGTGGCCATGATAACAGATTTTTGATAAGTGAAATGAAGACTGCTAGCACTATTTTTTAAATCCACCAACTGGGTATATCCTACAAATTCACTAGCCACTAATTTAATTCCTAAAAGCTGTCCCATTAGTGTCATATCTTCTTTTGCCACCCCCACTAACCACATTAAAGGAGCAAAAACATAGCCTAAAACAAATTCAATAGAAAAGCTATCATAAACGGTATTTGCATCAATCCAACTGTTTAAACCAACAAAGGATCCTATACCAGAAAATATACTATTGGCCATTGCAATTAAAGCAATAAACACCAATAACATAGCGGCTACATTAACGGCCATTTTAATCCCCTCCCCAGTTCCTATAGAGATTGCTGAAAGGAAATTTTCACCAATTTTAGTATTAGAAACTTTTACATCTGTTATAATTTCTTCAGTTTGAGGATATATAATTTTAGCGATTACAACGGCTCCTGGAGCTGCCATCACCGATGCAGCTAAAAGACTTTTAGCAAATTCAAGGCGCTGCACCGGATCATCTCCTCCTAAAAAGCCAATATAGGCTCCCAATACACTTCCTGCAACGGTTGCCATTCCGCCCACCATTACCAAGAAAATTTCAGAGCGATTCATTTTTTCTAAATAGGCTTTAATAAGAAGTGGAGCCTCTGTTTGTCCTAAAAATATGTTCCCTGCGACTGAAAGACTTTCAGAGCCTGATATTTTAAAAATTTTAGTCAGCCCCCAAGCAAGAAATCCCACCACTTTTTGAATAATTCCAAAATAATATAAGATGGAGCTTAATGCGGAGAAGAAGATAATTACCGGAAGAGCCTGAAAAACAAATATAAACCCATAGGTTTCTATATTTCCAAATTCACCAAGCAGCATCTTGGTGCCGGCGCCCGTATATTCTAAAATCTTAATAAAAAAGCTCCCCATTACTTCAAAAATACGCTTGATTATTCCCACTTTTAATACTCCAATGGCAATAATAATTTGAATTAGAAGACCAATTCCCACGGTTTTCCAAGCGATTTGTTTTCGATTGTTACTAAAAAGAAAGGCGATAAATAAAAGTACTCCCATGCCCAGAACCCCCCTTAAAAGAGATATAATAGAAAGTCCTGCATTTGGTATCAAATCCATGATATAATTTATAAATGTTAAATATAAGAAATCGGCTATCTTTAAACCCTAGAATTAATAATCTAATGAAAAATCTTTTTTTAGTGTTTATTGCGGGCTCTTTTTTGACCAATTGTCAATCAGAAACATCTGCTCAAGAAAATACACAAATAGCTCTCGAAACAAATTCTATGGTTGAGCTAGAGAAGCCAGAGCTGGCATTGGTATGGTCTGATGAATTTGACGCTACTACTTTAAACCTTGATAATTGGACTTATGAATTGGGAGATGGGTGTCCTAACCTTTGCGGCTGGGGAAATAATGAATTACAAGAATATACCGACGATAATCACCGCTTAGAAGACGGGATGCTTATCATTTCAGCGCAAAAGATTAGCACCAGTAACTATACTTCTACTCGTATCATTACCAAAGGCAAAAAGGAGTTTCAATATGGTCGGATAGAAGCCCGTGTAAAGGTTCCTTCTGGGGCTGGAATGTGGCCTGCTTTTTGGGCCTTAGGGAACGATATTGAAACCAATTCATGGCCCAATTGCGGCGAGATTGATATCATTGAATATGTTGGTAAAAACCCAGGTCAAATATTTACATCAGTTCATACATCAAGTAGCTACGGTAATACTATAAATACTCAAATTACTCCTACTCCAAATGTTGAAGATGATTTTCATGTCTATTCTATTGAGTGGAATAAGGATTTTATTGAATTTTTCTTTGATGATTCTCGCGTTTACCGCTATGCGCCTCAAATTCAAAATAATGAAACATGGCCCTTTAACAAACCCTTCTTTTTTATACTCAATCTAGCAGTTGGGGGAAATTTTGGAGGACCTGTTGCAAATAATATTGAATTTCCCAGGGAGTTTATTATTGATTACGTTCGCGTATACCAATAAAACTAAAACTCGGTTGCGAGTATTTTTTGAACGACATCACGAGTAGTCATTAGTTTGATTTTATGAACACTGTCGGTGTATTGTCCAGTTTCAAGTTTTGTTTCTAAAAGATGTAATAGCTCTTTGGCGGTTGGTTCTGTCATAATTATAATTTCATGGGTACTTCTACCAGTAATATTCTTGAATTTTTTTCTGCAGTTATTGAGAAACCCTCTGTTTCCCAAACTCCTAATGCATCCCTTTTTTCTAGGGACTCTCCCTCTATAGATGCTCTACCTTCAATCATAAAAGCATAGACCCCATTTCCTTGTTTATGGAGGCTATAGGGCACCGTTGTTTTTTGATTGAAATCCCCTAAGTGAAACCATGCATCTTGATGAATCCACATACCAGCATCATCATGATTTGGAGAGATAACAGGATATAAGGCATTGGTTTTTTTGAGAGATTTAATATTTTTTTGATCGTAACGGGGTACTACATTTTGCTGGTTTGGAAGCACCCATAGCTGTAATAAATTTAGTGGTTGATCTTTGTTTTTGTTGTATTCACTGTGCGACACACCTGTGCCTGCGCTCATTACCTGAATTTCATCTACGGCTACAACACCTATATTATCCATACTGTCTTTGTGCTCCAAGGCACCCTTTAAGGGAATGGTAATGATTTCCATATTATTGTGGGGGTGGGTTCCAAAGCCCATACCTGGAGCAATAACATCATCATTTAGTACTCTAAGAGCTCCAAATTGAATGCGCTCGGGGTTAAAAAATTGAGCAAAGCTAAACGAGTGTTTCGCATGAAGCCACCCATGGTCTGCTTCTCCACGGGTCCCTGAACTGTGAAAGGTCTTTTTCATTATTTTTCGCTTCTTTTTTTAGGGTCTAATTTTTTATTGGCCTCAACAACGGTATCAATCAATTTTTTTTTGGAGTCGAAATAATTAATCAGTGTTTTGATTTTCTCTTCATTTTCCTTTTTTTCAGTGGCTTTCTCTTTTTCTTCAGCAATTGTACTTTTTATTTCCATGTACGTACTTGCCACAAAGCCAATCACAATTGCAATGGCAACAATGAATGCAACAATTTCTTCTAAGTCAGATAGGTACATAAATGAGTATCTTTGTCGCAAATTTAGAAAATACAAAGCAAGATGAACTACACTCAGGGAAGAATTTGGAAGGGAATATTATTGGGCACACTTCTTTTTTCGGCCAGTTGGATCCAAGCACAAAACACCACCAAAACCACTACCATTACCTTGGATGAGGTTGCCATAAAGGCCACGAAACTAGAAACCCCAAGAAGCCTACTGCCTTTTTCAGTGAGTGTTATAAATTTGCAGAGGGTTCAGGCCATGCATCAACAACTTTCCCTTCAGGAGTATTTAGGAGCAGTTCCCGGATTGTTTTCGTTAAATGCAACTAACTATGCTCAAGATTTACGCATTTCTATTCGTGGTTTCGGCGCGCGTGCAGCTTTTGGAATCAGAGGAATTAAACTTATTGTAGACGGTATCCCAGAAACTACTCCTGATGGACAAGGGCAACTAGACAATCTTCCTTTGGGACTTTTAAAAAATATTGAAGTGTTAAGAGGCCCTTCTGCAAGTTTATATGGAAATGCTTCTGGGGGAGTACTTTATCTAAACACCCTAGATAGCCTGCAAGGAGAATCGGTTCACTTTAGAAGCACTCTCGGAGCTTATGGTCTTCAAAGCTATCAATTATCTGCAGCCCTTACCTCTAAAAAAACAACAGGATTACTTCACTTAAATAAAACGTCTACAGACGGGTATAGGGCTTTTAGCGCTTTAGAGCAAGTCACTTTTAACGCCAAAGTAAAGCATCAAATGAATCCAAAGGCAAGTATTCAAGCTCAGTTTAACTATACTCATAGCCCTAAGGCTCAGGACGCAGGGGGACTCACTCTTGAGGAGGCATTGGAAAATCCTTCACAAGCCCGCCAGCGAAATGTTGACTATGACACTTTTGAGAAAATCGATCAACTGAAAATGGGAGTGCGCTGGCTTCAAAAGTGGCGTAGTAATTGGAATTTGGACACGTATGCTTTTTTTTCCATTCGTGATTTTTATGGAAAACTTCCCTTTGAAAATGGAGGAATTGTAGATCTATACAGGAATTATTATGGCGCTGGGAGTCGCCTCACGTATTCAAAAACCATAAAAAACATAAGCCACCAGTGGCAACTAGGAATGGAAGCAGCGTCTCAAAGTGACCAAAGAGACCGGTTTTTAAATCAAAAAGGGATTCAAGGAGCATCCGTTTTTTCTCAACAAGAGCGCTTTGATAGTTTTGGCCTTTATGTTTTAGATGAGTTAAAGGCGGAGCAGTGGCTTTTAAGAAGCAGCTTAAGATTTGATCATCAAACACTAGGAGCCGATACGATCGTAGAATCTCAAACCTATAGTGTTTTAAATCCTAGCCTAGGCTTTAGCTACCTTCTTTCAGACAATAGAACACTTTTTTTTAATGTTTCAACCAGTTATGAAACTCCTGCACTCTCTGAGCTTTCGGCCAACCCATCAGGAGCAGAAGGATTTAATTTAACCCTAGAACCCTCACGTGCTATTAATTATGAAATGGGCTGGAAGCGTTTGGCAGCGAAATCCCGAATAGAAGCAAATCTGTTTTTCATCAAAAGCTCAAATGAAATTTTGCCCTATGAGCTAGCGGATTTTCCAGGCCGCTCTTTCTATCGCAACACAGGAGCTACCGAGCGCTACGGCCTTGAGCTTGCAGCAAATTTTAGCTGGAACACCTGGCAGCTGCAGACAAGTTTTACCCAGGCGAGCTACCGATTCAGTGGTCTTGAGGACGTATCGGATTCTCTTAAAGGCAATGATTTACCAGGAATTCCTTCCACCCAAATGTTTATGCAATTAGAATATAGCACTCCTTCTAGTTGGCAGTTTCAGCTAACCGCTGAACACATAGGACGTCTATTTGCCAATAATCAAAATACTGTAGCGGTAAACGCGTATCAAAAAGTACGCCTACAGACCAGTAAAGGGATCGCCCTTTCTTGGGGGGAGCTCTCTTTTTTTGGGGGGGTAAACAATCTTTTTGATGTTCG
>ERZ807291.1083-NODE-1083-length-44835-cov-9.178316_pt1 | contig 44835 bp, 51 predicted proteins | sample MGYA00521257_ERZ807291 | MGnify/ENA primary metagenome ERZ807291 (study PRJEB31413, sample SAMN03169783) | marine metagenome | biome: Marine; feature: Water; material: Subsurface seawater | place: North Sea | collected 2011-04-28 | depth 1 m m ... | reverse complement strand
AAGATGAAGAAATTGGCGAAGTAGTGGGTAATTATGTGAATGGACAACCTATAATTTTTTAAATTATTTTTATACTAATTATATATATAATTTAATGTTAACATCAAGATTATGCACCCCGGCTTTAATATATCTTATATTTTCTGTAGCACAGGTATTAATAGATACATTTAAAGGAATGTACAATACCGCATTAATTAAAATTCTTTTAACAATTGTTTTTACATTTTTATTAAATTACTTATGTCAAGCAGGTTTAGGAATATTATCTTGGATAATAATTTTCATCCCATTTATTTTAATGTCGGTTATCGTTACCATGCTTTTATTTGTATTTAAATTAGACCCAAAAACAGGTAAAGTAAGACGAGTGGATCCCAAACAAGAAAGAGGAAATAGAGATGTAATATTATATCACGACCACGGTCATGGCGAGCACGGAGAACATGATAATTACAAACACGGGAAGGGTGTAGAAATGGGTAGTTATTCAGCGGCCCAACCTATAGATATAAAACGTAATTATCGTTTTGAATATGAAACAGAAGCGGGGAAAAATGTAGATATGAATCATGTGAGAGACCAACGTTTATCAAATTATTAATAAAATTAATATGAAATATAATTAAACATATTTTTGTATATATATATATAAACATATGTTGTATGATTTTGTTTATGGTGTTTTTATGATATCATTGTTATATATTTCAGCAGACCTTCTTAATAAATATAATAATGGGGAAATATCTAATAATGAAGACCTTTCCATGTTTATGATGGAAAAAGGTTTTAAAGCTTTAAAAATTTATAATAAAACGAAACTTAAAACATTAAATTTAGTGAAAAAATGTAAAAGAAAGAATTTTGAAAAAGACGAAACTGAGTCAGAATATGGTAAAACATATAAGATTTTGTTTATTGGTGAAAATGGAAATTATTTTAAGGGGTTAATAGATTTCTCTGAAAAAGAAATTTATTTGGAAACGAATGATAATTTAGAAGAAAATAAAAACTTTTCATTAATTTATATTTTAAATACAGAAAAAAAGTGTTATGTTCAATTTGATTTAGATGAATTAGACATTAAAAAGGAAGAAAGCATAGAAAAAATAAAAAATAAAATAAAAGATGTTGAGTACAGTAGAAAATTATTTATTAATTCACAAATAACCTTTAAAGGTGGTGATAAAGAAGAGGAGTATGATATTAATGAACATTTAAGTAAATATTTTTGTACTGGAAATAAAATATTGAGTTTACATTTCATGAAATATTTTATGATTGAGCATTTTGATACGTCTATACCTGACGATTATGTGTTGTCGATAATGGATAAAAATATTGTAATGTCTGAATTAAACAATAAAGATAACATAGAGATAATTAAAAACAATGATGAAATAACATATAAAAAAATATAGTTTAGTTAAATGGAATTAAAGAATAATTTAAATATTAAATCATAATGGAGGAATCCCTAGTAGAAAACTCAGAAAAACATGGTTTATTTGATAAATGGGTTTTATGGGCGCATTTACCACATAATACAGACTGGTCCTTAAAAAGTTACATTAAGATATACGAAGTGGACCATGCAGAACAAGTAATAGCTTTGAATAATAGTTTGCCAGATCAAATGATTAAAAATTGCATGTTGTTTTTTATGAGGAAGGGTATTAAACCCATGTGGGAAGATCCAAAAAATATAAATGGTGGTTGTTTTTCTTTTAAAATCGCGAATAAGAATATCGCGAATATTTGGAGGACTATAAGTTATCTTTTAACTGGAGAAACATTAACAAATAATGAAAAATTTCTTGAGACTGTTAACGGTATAACAGTCTCCCCAAAAAAATCATTTTGTATTCTTAAAATTTGGACATCAACTTTAGATTTTCAAAACGTAAGTATATTAAATAAGATTGAAACTGTTTCTTTCCAGGGATGTTTATTTAAAAAACATAAACCATAATATGTTTAAAATATTTTTTAATTATAATATCATTTTTATAATGAATAAAGATGATACTATAAATACATTGATAAAAAGGGGTTGGGTGAAATTAAAATTACAATACAATAAACCAAATATCCAAAAATTAGCGCATATTTTTGGAATTGGATACTTTTTTTTAGTTTTAGGATTTAACTCAATTACTAAAATGAAGGGAATTTGGCTCATAGCTATGTCGGTGATGTTATTTTATTATAGATGTAAAACATTTGATGAAAAAGCGGTAAATGGGCAATTTTTTTTGGACATTATGGTGATAATACCTTTATTTTTTGTCTTAGGTATTAAAAGAAATATTGGACATTTAAAGCATTTGGCAAGCATTTTAGGAATAGGTTACATAGTTTACTATGGAAAACAATTGGTTTTAAATAATTAAATAAAATATGATTACGTTTTAATGGAGAATTTACCACATGAAATAAATTATAACATTTTAGAATATGTTTATGGTTGTCGTAAACATAATCAACAAATTTTCAATAAAGAATCAAGGGAGGTTTTTTTTAAAATCACGAAGGATTGTGAAAAACTACATATTTTGAGAAAAGAATTATGTGAAAAATGTGATAAAAATGCGATATGGCGTGTTAGAATGATTATGAATAACTTATTACCGGGTTAAACTTAACTGGGTAAAGGAGCCAAACATAATTTAATCTCACCGAGACTAGCAACAGAATATTTAACAATAAGTGGAAGGTCATTTTCCAAATACATTTCAATGGAGTTACATAAATTAGTACATTTAATAAAATAACCCAAATTCTTTAATGAAAATTCACCTTGTATAATAGTACTACTATCTTGTTTTTGGATAAATTCCGTAATACCGTCCATTTCAGTGCGACTTAACTCACAGTTAGCGAATGGTCCTTGACATTTAAATATTAGCTCATTTCCGACAGACTTAATTTCAAGACGTTCTGAAATATTGGAAAGGTCGCGAATAATCTTTTGGAAATCGCTAGATGGTAAATTAATCACAGAAGAAAACTGAACACTTGGTAGTTCAAGTTCATCTTCATCGGGCTCAATAAGTTTTAGTTTTTGATTCTTGGACTGCTGAATTTCACCATTCTCAAATTTTAACCCGAGGTAATTAACGATACCATCGGAATATTCAGATTCTTCAATATATATAGTGAGTGTGTCATCATTGTCAATAGAATTAATTAATTTAAACAAATGAAACATATTTACCCCAATGACAATTTTAGGATATTTACAATAGTAATGTTCAAATTTATTAGCATCTAAAAATAAATGTGCTAAAATTGTGTGACTTTTGTCCATATTTATAATTCGAAGCCCATCTTTCTGAAAAGTAATGTTTGTTTCAAGTAATATATCTTTTAACGCAGTCATTAATGTACGAAACGGCGCGATTTGAACAGTTTTTATCTCTAAAACATACTTTGGGTTTGACATTAATATATATTATTTTGGGTGCGTTTCTTTTAAATACTTATGATAATTTTTACTTAAAATTTTGTTTGAAATAAAAATTATATGGATAAGTCTCTGAAAAAAGTAAAGGAATTATTTAGGAAATATAAAGATCACCCAGATATTATAGACAAAATAAATTTTAATATATGCTATAAATTACCACTTGAAGCAATGTGTTGGCAAAAAGATGACCAGCATAAAAAAAATCACGAATACGAATTTATTGAAAACTTTATGACAAATGATATTCAATATTTTCATATTAAAAAATCAGATATTTTTATCAAATATGACGGTATTAATTATGATACGATAGATGAAGATGACCTATGGCATACTATACTATGCGAGGTATCAAAAAATGAAAGAATTCTCTCCAATAAACAAACAATAAAAGATAACATAATAGAAAAAATCAAAACGACAAAAATTGATTCTGGGATACCTGAGTCAAGAACAATTCAAAAAATAATTAATTCGCTGTATCCTCTTTTCTTAAAAACGAAAACGGAAGCAAAATATTTCTTGTGTATTTTAGGTGATAACATTTTAAAAAAACAAACTGGAGAGAATTATTTAGTACCGCCTACGTGCCGCTCCTTTTTCAATCATATCCTTGATTGCTATAAAGATTATTTTAATAATAAAAGTATAATTGAATCATTTGTTTTTAATAATTACGATGAAGATAAATATAATACATATCGTATTATTGATTTCAATACCATAACAGAAGATAACCATTATTGGAAATATTTTATTAATGAAAATATATTGGATTTAGTATTTGTAGCAATGCATTATTCAACGCGATATGATAATGCTGAACACTTTTTAGAAAGCAAAATTGAAAGCAAGGAAAAGATTTTATTTTTAAGAGACAAAAAAGATAATGATATTCTTAAGCAATTTTTAAATTCAAATTTAACAGTAAAGTCAAATTCAACAATAACCATTAATGAATTATATTATTTATGGAAATTAAATGTTATGGCGAGAAATATACCAAATCTTTTTACTTTACAAAAATTTACGATGAAAATAAAAGAACTTAAGAATTCGAATGATATAAGTGGGAATAACGATTCTATATATGGTTTATATAGCGATAACTTAAAAATAGTAAGACGATTTTTACAGTTTTGGGACAAACAAATAAGAATAGAGGCTGATGACGAATTAGAAATAAGTGAAATATTTTATTTATTTAAACACCATACTAAAATAAAAACGACGAGTGAGAGAGAATTATCAAATATCATTAAGCATTTCTTTACTTTTTTGAAAATATCAAATAATAAAAAGATATGTGGGTATAGATGTTCTTTATGGGACAAAAAACAGAGTGTATATAACGCATTATCAAGGTTAAATATTCAAACAAAAGACATCAAAAAAATCTCTCCAATTCATTTATATAAAAACTATTGTAATTTGTTAAAAGATGAAGGAGAAAAAGAACGATTTGTGAGTAAACAATATTTTATGGATTATATTTATTAAATTGAATAAATATTTTTAATGATAAACATCATTAAAAACAAATGAAAGAGATGGTATTATTTGTCTTATTCGCATTTATACTTTTATTATCCTTTGTTGTATTTTATATGTTATGTTGTAAGTGTTTCATATTTAATAGTTATATAAATAACCAAGAAATTCAATTACAACAAATAAGAGAAGCTATAGAAGAAAATGAACAACGCGAAATTATTCGGGAATATATTACCATGCGTAGAACTTTGGCAAATTACGACAATCACTATAAAAAATCAAAAGTACATGTGGAAGAAATGGAAGAAGACAAAGAACATGTTATTATCGTTAATCCTTGTGGTGCTGAAATATGTTTGGGAAAAGTTATTACAGATTAATTATATAAAATGAATAAAACATTAATATTTTTTTATTTTTATGATAAAATATTATAAAAATAAATTAGCGTCTGCGTTTCTTATTTCTACGTGTTCTCTTCTTCATCCCCTTGACCATAGATTTGGTCATTTTCTGGAATTTCTTACCTTTTCTTTTTTTGGCGAGAGTGATGTAAGCACCGAGGTTCTTCTTGGTCTTGGCCTGTGCGCTCTTTCTTTTGCTTACAATTCTACCACTTTTTTTCTGCATTAGGTGTTTTCTGGTGAGGGCTTTCTTACCAGGTTGCGTTTTGAAAGCGGTTCCGTTCCAAACTTGGCGTCTTGAGCCAACAAGCATATCATATTTTTTGCCTTTTACCATGACTTTACCATCAGAGGTTCTTTTCCAGTTTCTTCCCATTATATATAAGAAATAGAAAAAAATATAAAATGCTAAATATAAATGAACGCGTAAAATAAATTGATTTATATATTATTTAAAAAATATATAAATATATAAAATTATATTGTTGAATAATGTCTAAAGCTTCGAAAAAAGAATTGGCACAAAAATATCAAAAGAAAACAGATATAGAACATATTAAAGATGCACCAGATACATACATTGGTAGTATTGAAGAAGACCAGGAACGTGGTTGGATGTTAAAAGGTGGAAAAATGAATATGATGGAATATTCATGGGTTCCAGGACTATTTAAATGTTTTGATGAAGGTATTGTCAATGCGCGCGATCATTTTGTTAGATTAAATGGGAAAAAGAAATTAAAAAAAAATAAGATTATTCCTGTAAAAAATATTAATATTACCGTTGATAAAGAAACGGGTGTCATTACAATGTATAACGATGGAAATGGTATTGATGTTGAAAAGCATCCAGAACATAAACTTTGGATACCTGAAATGATTTTCGGACATTTGAGAACAGGAACAAATTATGATAAGTCTGCTAAGAAAATTGTAGGTGGAAAAAATGGATTCGGTTTTAAACTTGTTCTTATTTATGCGTTGTGGGGGGAGATTGAAACCGTGGACCATATTAGAAAGAAAAAATATACTCAACGTTTTGAAGATAATCTAGGTAAAATTTGTAAGCCTAATGTATCTTCTTGTAATGGAAAACCATATACAAAAGTATCGTGGCTACCAGACTATAAACGGTTCGGACTAGAAAATCTAACGGATGATATGTTTCAAATGTTTAAAAAGAGAACGTGGGATATAGCTGCGGTTACTGATAAAAGTGTTAAAGTTACATTTAATAATGAGGTTATACCTGTTAATACATTCGAATCATTTATTGATTTGTATATTGGAGAAAAAAGTGAGACAAAAAGACTTTATGAAAATCCAGATAGCCGATGGGAATACGCGGTGTGTATTAGCCCATTGGACGAATATACCCAAGTGTCATACGTAAATGGTATTCATACTAAAAAAGGTGGTAAACACGTAGATTATATTATGAATCAGATAGTTAAAAAGCTATCACTGTATATTGAAAAAAAGAAAAAGATAAAAGTAAAACCTATTACGATAAAGGAACAATTGATGTTGTTTCTAAATTGTATTATTGAAAACCCAGCTTTTGATAGCCAAACAAAAGAGTGTATTAATACACCCGTAGCTAAATTTGGTTCAAAATGTGAAGTAAGTGACAAATTTATTGAAAAGTTAGCAAAAATGGGGGTAATGGAGTCAGCCTTATTGCTAAATGAAGTGAAGGCAAATAAAGCAGCTAAAAAAAATGATGGAAAGAAAACCACAAATATTAGAGGAATACCTAAATTGATGGATGCGAACAAAGCAGGGACATTTGAAAGTCAAAAATGTACTTTAATTTTGTGTGAGGGAGATTCAGCAAAAGCAGGTATTGTTTCGGGTCTGAGTAAAGAAGACCGCAATTATTTTGGAGTATTCCCATTGAAGGGTAAATTGTTAAATACAAAGGATATATCCCAGTTAAGAATCAATAGCAATGCGGAGATTACAAATATTAAAAAGATTGTTGGTCTGGAAACAGGGAAGAAATATGATAAAGATTTGATAAATAAACATTTGAGATATGGTAAAATTATGTTTATGACTGATCAGGATTTGGACGGCTCTCATATTAAAGGATTGTGTATTAATATGTTTCATTCACAGTGGGAAGAGCTAGTAAAGATGGACCAGTTTTTGGGATTTATGAATACACCTATTCTAAAGGCAAAGAAGGGGAAAAAAGAAAAATCATTCTACAATGAAAGTAAATATTTGAAATGGAAAGAGGAAAATAATGATGGTAAAGGTTGGAAAATAAAATATTTTAAGGGATTGGGAACAAGTTCAGCGAAAGAGTTTAAAGAATATTTTAAGAAAAAGAAGATGGTAACATTTAAATATGATAATGATGACTGTGGTGATTCCATAGATAAAGTATTTAATAAACATAGAGCGGATGATAGAAAGAAATGGCTCGAATCATATAATAAAGATGAGGTATTGAATACTGAACAGAAAGAAATTACCTATACGGAGTTTGTAAATAAAGAAATGAAGCATTTTTCAAAATATGATTGCGACAGGTCAATTCCAAATGCGATTGATGGGTGGAAAATCAGTACAAGAAAAATATTGTATTCTTGTTTTAAAAGAAATTTGGTGAGTGAAATTAAGGTTGCCCAATTGGCAGGATATGTGAGTGAGCATTCCGGTTATCATCATGGTGAAATGAGTTTAATTAAAGGTATTATTGGAATGGCTCAAGAGTATGTGGGTTCTAATAATGTGAATGTATTGATGCCCAATGGTCAGTTTGGTACAAGACTTATGGGTGGTAAAGACCACGCAAGTGAAAGATATATTTTCACAGCACTGAATCCATTAACTAAATTTATATTTAGAGATGAAGATAGAGAAATTTTAAGTTATAATGACGACGATGGTGACATAGTTGAACCAGTATATTATTTACCGGTTATTCCCTATGCTCTTATCAATGGTGGAAAAGGAATTGGTACTGGATTTAGTTATGAAGGTATGTCTTATAATTTAAATGAAGTAGTTACATATTTGGTAAATAAAATTAACGGTAAACCCAAGGATAAGAATATAGAGTTACATCCATATTATGAAGGATTTAAAGGAACCATTGTTAAAAATTATGAGAAGACTGGAAAATATTTAATTAAAGGAAAATATAAAATTGTTAGTTCCGATACAATTAAGATAACAGAATTACCTATTGGTTCATGGACTACGGATTACAACGCATTTTTAGAAAATTTAATGGGTGACAAAACAAAAGCGGGAAAAAAGAAAACACCTATTCTTAAAAAGAAAACAGATATGTGTACTGATGTTGTAATAGATTTTACACTAAAATTTTATCCCGGTGTTTTACCCAGTCTAATCTCTAAACAATACAATGAACATATTAATATGTTGGAAAAAACATTAAATTTAACCACAACAAAATCGCTTTCAAATATGAATTTGTTTACAAGCAAAAATAGATTGAAAAAATACAAAGATGTATACGCGATTGTACATGATTATTACAATATTAGACTGTTAGGATACCATAACCGAAAGAAACATTTAATAAATAAAATGGAAAAGCAGTTATGTTTGCTAACAAATAGAGCGAGGTTTATATTGGAACAATGTGAAGACATCATAGATCTAAGGAAAAAGAAGAAAGACGCAGTTATAGCATTACTAAAAGAAAGAAATTACGATACCATTGACGGTGATGAAGAATTTAAATATTTGAGAACCATGAGAATTGAACAAGTAGAAGAAGAAAATGTAGAAAAGTTAGTGAAAGAAAAAGGCGATAAGTTAAAAGCTTTAGAAATATTGAAAAATACACCTGTGAAAAAAATGTGGAAGAAAGAACTTAAGGAATTATTGGATGAATTTGGCAAATATCAAAAAGCCAGAGCTATTAGACAGGGACTGAGAAAGAAATAATACTATTATCATTAAAATAATTTTATATCTAAAATATTTTTTTATTAGAGAAATGGGTTATAAAATTTAATAAAATTTAATAAAATTTAATAAAATTTAATAAAAATTAGAAGAAAGGTTTTAATTCTAAAGAATTGGAATGATAGCTAGAAATAGGAAGGTCCATGGGAGTTGCTAATTTACTAACAGATTGTTTATATTTCATATATCCAACAACTTCATTGTATATCTGTGGAATACTGAATCCAGTTACACGGTTATTTAATTCAATTATTTGTTCTGTAATATTATAATCTAAATTTTTAGAAAATTGTAAATACATAGCGCGCATAATTGTTTTAAGAACATCTTCATCTTGATTACCTATTCTATATTTCTTATTTGATTTTTTATAAACGCCAGCAATAATAGCATTTTGTAAAATTTGTATATTTTCAGCAGAAAAAAAGGTATTCGATAAAACAGTTGTTTGAAAATTACCAACTAAAGCATTCGTATATGGAGTTGCCTTATATTCTTTAGGTTTTTCATATAACAAAAATCTATCAACTGGATTATTTCCTAATATATCGACACGACCGTTCATATACTAATAACAAAGAAAAAATATTATAATATTAAAATATATAAATGGGTTTTAAAAGAACGGTATTAATAATAGCAGCAATAACATTTTTAGTAATGATGTTAATGATGGCTTTAGTAATTAAAAATTCATACAAATTAAAAATGTTTCCAGCTGTAGTATCAAAATGCCCGGACTATTGGGTATTAAAAGATGGCGAATGTAAACCAGACTCTGAAATAGAAAACAATACTAACACTGGGTCTATAAATTCAATACAACCCCTCGAAGCAAACACGGCAATGGCTAGAATTAAAGCATGTAGAGTTGCCACTGATTCTAATATTAAATGGGACGGTATAACGGGTAGAAATTTATGTTAAGAATTGCTAAATGTATTTGATAATAATATTAAAATAATTAATATTATTATATAACCATGGATGTATTAGATAAAATAAATACAATACCAATGGATGTTGTATTAATTATAAAAGAATATATGGTGGTTGATACATTATTAATAACTAACAAAAAATACTATGAAGAAAATATAATGATGGAGAGATTTAATATATTTAAAAATGGTCCTATATGTAAAAGATTTTACAATATATCACTGGATACGTATATAAATAGAATAATAAAGAATGATTTAAATTATATATTTCAGTTATTGATTAAACATAAATATAAACATTGGATTCGCTTAAAAAATTATAAGTATAGGGGTCATAAATTTTCCAATTATATTTATTTTTTAGAGCAATTATGTATTATATCAGAATCAAATAAATGTAGAGAAATAGTTGTAGATTATGAAAAAAATAACAGTATTGTTCGTAAAAAACATAAAAAAATAAAGCGTATTAATAATAGATGGACAAATTAAATATTAATTCATTATTAGATAGAGTAGAAAGTGAAAATGTATTCAAAAAAACATTATCGTATTTTGAAAATCATAAACATGAATTACTGACACGACGGGGTATTTATGTGTATGGTGCCCCGGGTAGTGGTAAAACAAGATTTGTAAAGGATTTATTAAAAAATATGAATTATGACATTGTTATGTATGATGCTGGTGATGTGCGAAACAAATCCGTTATTGATACAATAACTAAAAATAATATGTCGGATACAAATGTATTAAGTCTTTTAAAAAAAAAAGTTAAAAAAATAGCGATTGTTATGGATGAAATAGATGGTATGAATAGTGGTGATAAGGGTGGTATTAATTCACTAATAAAGCTGATACGTCCAAAAAAAACAAATAAACAAAAAAAGGAAGAAACGACGATGACGCCAATTATTTGTATAGGTAATTACCATGTTGATAAAAAAATAAAAGAAATGATGAAAATATGTACAACAATTGAATTAAAAAATCCATCAAAAGAACAAATTGAAAAAATATTATTAAATTTAATACCCAAATTAAATAGTAATATACTGGATGGTCTTACCGAATATATACAATATGACTTAAGAAAACTAGAAAATGTATATGAATTATATAAAAATCAAAAAAACTTATTAACAGACGATATATTTAATAAAATTTTTCAAAAAAAAAATTATAATGAAGATACAAAAGATATAACAAGACAGTTGTTGGCAGAGTATTATCCATTGAAAATGCATAATAATTTAATGAATGAAACCGATAGGACAAGTATAGGGTTATTATTTCATGAAAATATAATTGAATTACTGGAAAAAATGGATAAAGGATATTCTATTAAAAAATACATTGGTATATTAAACAATATAGTTTTTTCGGATTATATAGACAGGATAACATTTCAAAAGCAAATATGGCTTTTCAATGAGATAACATCTTTAATAAAAACATTCTATAATAACAGAATATTACACAAAGAGATATTAACTGAAAAGGTAGAAAAAATAAAGGAGATAAGATTTACTAAAGTATTGACAAAATATTCAACAGAATATAATAATACTATTTTTATTCAAGCTTTATGCAATAAACTGACAATGGATAAAAAAGACTTATTTTCATTTTTTTTACATTTAAAAAAAAATAAAACAACAGAAGAGATTTATGAATTATTTGTGAAAGAAAATTATGATATAACAAAGTTAGATATAGCGAGATTGTATAGATATTTGGATAAGTATAATAGTATGGGTCTTTAGTTTTTAGTAAAAGCTTCCAACGCACTTGCTGTTCTTTCGCCTTCAAACGCCTTTACAATGGCATTATCTTTTATCATTAAAAGTGTGGGGAAACCTTGGACATTATATTTTTTACAGAGTTCTGGATTTTTGCTTGATTCTACTACATGTGTTTTAACGCCGGTTGAAGAAACACTGTGATTTTTTACAAAAGTATCCCACTCACCTTGCATGGCTTTACAATGACCACATCCTTTCATTTTAAAGAACACAAGAGTTTTGTCTTTAAAGTCGGTATTACTAAATCCTTCTAAATAAACATTATTTCCAATTCCCCAGCGTAGTTGTTTGACAAGATAATAAATACCATAAGCAACAACAAGCATTAAAGCAATACGAACATAATCGGGCTGTTTCTCGAGTTTTTTTAACATTTTTGTCAACTGTTTAGGTAACTTCATTTATATTATATACATAAATAATTATTTTACAAGAAATAATTATTTTACAAGAAATTGTTACATGAAATTAAATTGTTACATGAAATTAAATTTTTACATGAAATTAAATTTTTACATAAAATTAAATTGTTACATAAAATTTTAACATGTTTTTATCTTTAATAAAAACAGATGGTTTAAGATTTGTTTCTCTTACAAAGTTTGGATTTGGATTCACAAGAAGCTTTCTTTTGTCAAATGTATTAAATTGATGTGCGAAGCATAAAATACTTTTACGGGGGTCTAATTGTACAAGAGGAACGCTATAATTTTTAAGAAATTTTTTCTCTTCGGCCATTTCAGCTTCATCATCATATGATGTTTGTTCCAGTAGTTTTCTTTTAAACGCAAATGTACCGGCCGTTGCATGAGTCGCACCGTACGGACCAAACTGATAAATTTTATCTAAATCATTAAAATATATATAAACAATACTGCTACCCACTGCTAAAGCCTGTGGGTGACCCATTAAGCGTTTCACTGCGTGATTTACACGGTCTGGTGGGTAAAAATCATCATCATCCATATAAACGATCATTTCACCCTTAGATTTTTCATGCATTAAGTTACGTTTTCTACCCAGTTTTATTTTTTTCTCATACCTAAAGTATTTAACACACTCAATATCTTTAAATAAATCTTCTACCGAATCTTCACCATCGTCAATAATAATCCACTCCATTAGTTCTTTTGGATATGTTTGTGATTTAAAACAGCGAATTAAATTTGGAATAAAAAGTCTTCTGTTATAAGTTGGTGTACATACACTAACAAATGGTTTTCCATTTGGAGATACTTTTTTAATCTTCTTCTTTTTCTTTCCCATAATATTAATTTAATATTAATAACTATTTAATATTAAATAGTTTTAAAATATATTTAATCGACACAATCTTTCCCCTTTTCTTTTTTAAGAACGGCAACTATTGGTTGTTTTGGCGCACTACAGTTATTACTACACCTGGGTTTAACAGTTTTATTTAATGATAAAAAGTATTCAACTTGTTTTCTTCCTAGTAGTACAAACAATAGTGTTGTTATTACACCAAGAGCCATTTCACCGTTTTCACCATGCATAAGTTTCATGGGATACCAATTACTTGTACTGCTTTTTAAGTAATTTTTGAAACGAAGAATCCACATTCCACCGGCAAGAATAGCCCAGATATATCTATAATCCCAAACAATATTTGCCCACGTTTTAAATACAACTTGAGGTCCATCTCTTTTTCCTTCATGTAAGCCTGTGAATATTGAACCAAAATAACCAAGTGTTAGTAAAAAGGTTACCAATGAAAAGAAAACCCCACCAATTAAATATAATAATACCCAACCAACATATTTAAATACCAATAGACCTGTACTCAAATTATTTTTCCAATCACCTTCTTCCCATTCAGGCTTTTTTACAACACCTTCTTTAACTAAAAATGTTACGATGGCTTGTACTGGTGCTACAAACATTGAAATAATAATACTTACAACAAAAAATAAAGGATATACAATAAATAGAAGAATAGGTACAACCAGAAAGATTACAAGGAAATCTTTAATCCACCATGTTCTACTTATTTTTTTTATTTCATCTTTATATCCCCACTGATATTGTTTATATAATCCCTGTTTGATAATACTAACAGTTTTATACCATATAATTGAACAATATTGTAAGGTGATATACAATGGCATCTTAAATATATACCCAGTCGTATATCCATCATCTCCTTTAAGTGCTTCTGAGGGAAATAACCCTTTATTTAAAGCGGGAAACAACATTTTGGCATATTTATCTTTGTTAGCATCTTCAAATATTTTTGGATATACAATTCCTTGTGTGGGGTCAGTTTTAAAAACGCTCGTTAATGGTATTTCTCTACATTTACCTTTCACGATAGCTAGTGGAGAACTTTTTATTCTAAATAAAAATCCAGCAAATAAAAAAGACATTAGTGCGACAACTAAACAGTTAGCTATCGGTGTATTTAAAAATACATTAATAGTTCCAATATCCTTTTGACACTGATCACTGGTATTATAAAATGTTCCCGTCGGACAATCGCATTTATTATTAGACACATCATATTTTGCCTCGTCATTTAATTCGCATTTTATTTTAGCTCCATTTGATACATCCCCAGTAGCTCCTTCAATTATTTTTTTTTTAAATGGATATATATTTTCTATCTTTTTTTTTAATTCTTTTAGATATTTGTCCATGTCTATATAAATAATACATAAAAATATTATTTAGAAAGTAATTAATAAATGGCAATATATGAAATTAGATTTAACTCCAAAATTGGATTTTAATAATGTTTTAATTAAGCCTCAAAGAACAACAATATCATCTAGGTCAGAAGTGTCGCTAGAAAGAACATTTGTTTTTAAGAATAGTATGAGTGAATGGACTGGAGTTCCTATAATATCTGCCAATATGGATACAACAGGTACATTTAGAATAGCAAATATTCTTTCAAAACATAAAATTTTAACCTGTTTAAATAAATTTTATACATTAAAAGATTATCAGCAATATTTAAATCAACAAAAAATAAATATTAAAGATTTTTGTCCAGAACCGTTTTTGGAGAATGTTATTGTATCTACAGGTATTAGTGATAAAAATTTTGAAAATTTATGTGAAATTATGGATGGCATTCATTCTCTAAAATGGATATGTATTGATGTGGCCAACGGCTATATGGAAAAAATGACTCATTTTTGTGAAAAGGTTAGAGAAAGATATCCTAAAGCAATTATAATTGCTGGGAATGTTGCGACAAGTGAAATGACGCAAGAGTTAATCATTAATGGAAAAGTCGATATTGTTAAAGTGGGTATTGGTCCTGGTTCCGCATGTTTAACACGGATGAAAACAGGTGTAGGTGTGCCTCAATTATCGGCTATAATTGATTGTGCTGATGCCGCACATGGATGTAGTGGGCATATTATTGGCGACGGCGGTATAACGTGTCCGGGCGACATGGCAAAAGCTTTTGGCGGCGGCGCTGATTTTGTAATGTGTGGTGGAATTTTTTCCGGACATGATGAAAATCCCGGAGAATTAGTAGAGTTAAATGGTGAATCATATAAATTATTTTATGGAATGAGTAGTGAATTGGCTATGAAAAAGCATTATGGAAAAATGGCAAAATATCGTTCATCGGAAGGAAGAGTTGTAAAGGTAAAATACCGCGGAAGCTTGGAAAACACCGTATTAGATTATTTAGGAGGTTTAAGGTCAACATGTGCTTATGTTAATGCTTATAAAATAAAACATTTACCAAAATGTACGACTTTTATTTTAGCAAACCAACAATTAAATACTCATTTAGTTAAATAAAAAGTAGAATTATATATATAATGAACTTTATGGAAAAATTTTTTGTAGCATTGTTTTTTGTTGTAATGGGATTTGTATTATATAATTTATATTTAGATACGAGTTCTTATTTATATTCGAAAAATATAAGAATTATGGATTTATTGTTAGCTAATAAAATAGTTATTTAATATATATGAATTTATCGTTTGGAAAAATTATATATATACCTATTATTTTAATCATTATATTTGTGTTTATTTTTGTGTTTATGAATATATTTATAGATGTAAAAACATATTTTAAACCAAAAAAAGGGACATACATTGTTGAAGGCGCAACAAATGCTATAACGAGAAGTTTCGATGATAATAAATTTAAAAAAATAATTTTGCCAGATATTGATGATTATGATTTAGAAATAGGTATACCAGTGGATCAAAATTTAAATGCTACTGTTCAAGGTAATTGGGGGTTTAACCAAGATGAAAATGGCGTTGGATTTAGTACTGGTATTTATAGAGATGGATACTCCGCAGATGGTAGTATATTTAAAGGGATTAGTGAAAAAAGATATAAGTATATGTTTGACAGGGGACCATATGTTATATTATATAAAATAAGGAAAAATAAGAAAGGAAAACATGATGTTACAATATTTATAAATGATAAGAAACATTTATTTATTAAAAATGAAGGAATTTCAAGTGGGAAAATTCAATATATAGGAACAAATGAAACAAGATTAAATAAACAAACAGATTCAACAGATGAGGGAAGGAGAAAGATTGATTATTTAAAATTTATTCCAAAGCAAGACTAAAAAATTTTATTTAATGTATATATAAGTAATGTTCATATATATATTACCAATTTTAGCAATAATAATTTCAATATTATTTGTTCAAAAATATATGACTATTAAAGAAGGAAATCAAAATCAATCAACTACTCCTCCATCGCATCCACCTGGTGTTACCTCTCCACCACCGGGTGTTCCCCCACCACCGGGAACTGCTCCTTCGCCGCCTCCACCGGGAACAGCCGCATCTGGACAGCAGCTATCGCAAAGATTCCCGGAGAGTCAGCAGGATATGAATGAACGCATACAACGTAATAAGATCGCCAAGGGACAGCATAGCATGGCGATGAAGTGGAACAAACTGGCGGGGGACCTCCATAAACAAGGCGACGTGGAGGGCGAGAAGAGGGCTAGAATTAAGGTCGAGTGGATAATGGGTAACATTTCCCAGGCGGAGCAGAATGGACTCGCCCCTCCACCAATACCGCCTGCTCTTACCTATCCACCACCGGGTACTGCTCCTCCAACGCCTCCACCGGGTGTTCCCTCTGCGCCGGACACAACAACATCAACATCGCAGGCTAATTCAGCACAACAACAACAAGCTCAATCAGCTGCGTCTGTAGAACAAAGCAATTTAGCGAGCGAATGGATAAAACAGCAAATAGGAAAAGCGCCTCAACATGACCCAACCGGTGTTCAAACAGGAACAACAAAATGTCATATAGAAAATTGTGTTAAACCCGATAAGGTAGGAGGGGGTTGTATTGGAGAAACAGACCCCACTGATCGACGCGGGTATAACGATAATCCCATAGAAAAAAGTGATAAATCATTATACAAATCTTGTAATCACAAATGTTTATTACCGGGTACAGCTGGTTATAAAGACTTAATGCCAGCAAATATGGCAGATTATAAAGTCGAGGTACATGGTTGTAGAACCGATACTCAATGTAATGCCTGTGGTAGAGTAGCAGTAGATGTACCAAGTGACAGTGGTTTCTGGAAATATATTAATAAAGGCGCCATGGGTATTAAAAGATACTGGGAACAACATAATTTAAAATTCGATGATAGTAATAAAGCCACTGGGTATTTACAGGGTTATATAACAAAATGCGAACAAGAAAGAATGCAAGGTACGCATAAGAAATCTTGCCCAGCTGATTTATGGACGCCAGAAGAAAGAGATAGAAAGAAAGCCGAATCGTTGGCAGCTGTTAAAAAATCCGAAGAGGAAAATAAAGAAGAAGAGGCAAATACAGTAAATGCTATGTCAAATAATGCCGACACAACAACCGGGAATATGTTTTTAGACATTAATAATCCATCGCATATAGGCCAAAAAGATATGAGTCTTGAAGATTACTATAATCGCAGAATATTAAATAATAATAAAGAAAATAGATTAGGTGGCAGCAAATCTTCTTATACCGAACAATATAAACCAGATAACAAAAGAAAAATTCAATATTTTAATTCTGTTTGGAAATTATTTTAAATAATTATAAAAGAAAAGCGCAGTTTTAAATGGATTAAAAAATAATGTACTTACCGAAAAATGGTCAGCACCCAACTGTTTATATATGTTTAGTGTTTTATAATCATATATACCCCCACCGGCTATAATAACGCTATCACCATATTTATTGTGAATGTATTGTATTAAACTATTTATATAAGGTATTAATATTTTACCACTAACTCCAGATGAATATAATTACCAAATGGGGGAGATATAAAAAGCATTTAATATAATTTATTAATAATAATTTAAGTCATTATTAATAAAATTTAACGGGCGTGTAATAATCCAATTCTACCAGATTGAATCATAATTACATTATATCTTTCTTCAAATACAACCAAATCGTAAGTGTATGTATTTAATTTCGCAACATTTTTTCTAAAACCAATGGGATTACCCGATAAATCACAAATATATTCCGATAGAGAACCCGTTGGATCTAAAGGAGGTTGTATTGTATTAAATTCAAATGAAATTTTAGAAAAACGATTAACATTCATGGCCCCACTTGGTTGATACTCTTTTCTTACACCATTTGTACCGAATGAATAAAAATAAATACCATCTTTAGTATTACCAGCGGTCTTGTTGTATTTTTCAACATAATTGTATACACCAGAATCCATCACATTTTCTCTGTAAACACCTTCCATAATAATACCCATGTCAATCAAAATATCTTTCACGTTTTTTGAATAATTACCCAAAGCTCCCGTAATATAAAGTGTATTGGCATTTGTATATTCTCCACCCTTATTTATTATGTCTTGTGTTAATAACATATTTTTCTGCGGTTGAATATCTTTATAAGCCCAATTTGTATAATTATTCCACTCGTTTCTTTGAAAAGCATCGCTTCTTCTGAAACGCCACATCCAATTGGCAACTAAATCTTTACTTTGAATATCTACTATTTTTGAACCAGCCATATCCAAAAAGGTATACTTGTAAATTTGTTTCATTAAAATACTATGACTATTTTGTGCCATTATACGTTGTTCTTCTTTACCAAGAAATATATATGTGGAAATTAAATGAATATCGCTATTCCAATCATTTTTATTTTTATTATAAAGACTAGTAGAAGCTTTTATATCAGCAGGGGGTTGAATAAATCTCCATAGTTGATGCTCTTCAACATTTGGATTGGGTGCCGACCTATAACTAATACCAGAACTATATTGTACATCATTTACATTATTAATAGTATATAAATTTTTAAGGGGTTCAAATGTTATTTTAATAGAAATTTCTTGATATTGAAGAGCAACCAGAGGTATGGCTAATTTACTACTGTCGCAAAAAAAAGCATCCATGGGGATATACAACTTCCTCCCCCTGATACTCGGCTCAACACCAGAGTCATTTAAAAATTGTGAATTAGGGTAAATATTTACACGACCGTTTGAATATTCTGGACTATGTAATTCTGGTATATTTCCTGTCATTTTATCCCATAGCGCCTTTTTTTCTTTAGAGTAATCTCTTTCTTTTAAACATGATAAATATTCTCCACTATATTTTGATAAACAAACACCACCGCTATAAATTTCAATTTCTCTAATCATATATGACCCTATTTCTTCAATCCATTTAAATTCATATGGAACTAATTGATTACCATCAATGGGTGTATCTAAATATTTAATCGGGCTATAAATATCTGGTAAATTTATACAAATATAAGTTTCATATAACATATCGGCATATCTCGGTACTTTAAAATCTAAAACAGTAGGTGAATTGAAATCCAATACCCTATTTCCTTCAAAATCTATTCTAAATTTTTGTAATCCAAAATTAGTATGTTTATTATAAGTAGCTTTAAAAAAGGTTTTTTTAGGATTCCCATTTAATATAATATTTTCATTTCCTTGTGCTGTTAAATTCATTAAACCGCCAGTCATGATTAATATAATATAATATTTTATTTTAAATATTTAATATTTTTGATATATATATTATAAATGAGTGAGGCAATGAATAATATGAAAAATAAAGCCACTGAATTGGCAAATAAAATTATGGATAGCAATTGTTATTTGATTATTGTTTATTTAATATCAATCATTTTCATAATTATATTATCTTATTCGGTATATTTTAAAAAAGAATTAAATAAATCATCTAAAAATTTAGCATTGATGAAAGAACAAGTTGAATTAGATAAGTCGAGAGATAAACCAACTATAAGTTCTTTGTCAGAAACAGATTATATCCAACAATCTGGAACACCAGACCCGGGTCCAGCAGCGTTAATAGATTATCATGTGATGGGTAGTTTTAACAGTTGTTGTACCGGACCAGTTATTAATGGACATGTAAGTTTAGAAGCTTTAAGTATTGTTTTAAACATGGGTGTAAGATTATTGGATTTTGAAATATATTTTAAGGATAAAAAGGTTGTCGTTGCTGCTGGGAGAAATAACGTATACATGAAAGATACTTACAATGAACTGGAAATAGGTAAAGTTTTGTCACATGTAAGAAGCGCGGCAATAAATAGCTCAAATAATGGTACGGACCCATTAATATTGAATTTTAGGATTTTAAGTAAAAATCCAAATGTATATCATATTTTAGAGAAAAAAATATCGGAACATTTGGGTGATTATTTAGTGAATAGACAGTTTGGTAAAGGAGGTACATACAAAAATGTTTTATTAGATACAGAATTTAAAAATCTCAAAAATAAAGTGATTTTATTTGTTCATGACACAACATTAAATTTTATGGATAATCCTAGATTTTTCGAAATAGTAAATGGATTCTCTGGAATGGGTGGTAATTTATTATTTTACAATAATTATCAAATTAAAAATGAAAACAAACCAGAAACATATATAGAAGAAACAAAAAGTAAATTTTGTATAACAATTCCAAATATAATGGATAGGAGAAATTCGGCATGGGTTATACATCATGCGTATGGTATTCAGGGAACATTAATGAACTTTGGTGGTGGTTATAATAGTGAATTGTTAGAAGGATATAAAACAAAGTTTCAAAATTCTCAAAAAGCTTATTTACTTAAGAATAAGGGGATACAGAGAGACAGGTATAAGATAACACAACCATCTGGTCCAAAATCGGACCCATCACCTGTTGTACAGAAATTTGAATTTGAAGGAAATCCAAGTGTTACTCTTTAATTATAAAAATTTTAATAAAAATTTTAATAAAAATTTTAATAAAAATTTTATAATCTATATATATCTATGAATTGTAAAAACAAACAAAATATCGGTGAATGTGAATTACAAATACTGCGTCACGCCGTGGACAATATAGAACTTAAATTGGGTGGGAATTTAATAAATAACCCAGAAATAATTAAAATTATAAACATTGTTGAAGATTTTTTAAAAAGTAAAAAACTTGTTTGTTATGGTGGAACAGCTATTAATAATATATTACCAGCAGAAGACCAATTTTACAATAAAAATATTGAATTACCGGATTATGATTTTTTTTCACCAACACCTATGAAACATGCCAAAGAATTAGCAGATTTATATTATAAATTGGGTTTTACAGAAGTAGAAGCCAAATCAGGAGTTCACGCTGGTACATTTAAAGTGTTTGTTAATTTTTTACCGGTTGCCGACATAACTTATTTAGTTCCTGAATTATTTAAAAGAATAAAGAAAGAGGCAATACAGATTAATAATATACTTTATTCTCCGCCAAATTTTTTAAGAATGTTAATGTATCTTGAGTTAAGTCGTCCACATGGAAATGTTTCGCGTTGGGAAAAAGTTTTAAAGAGATTGATTTTATTAAACAAAAATTATCCTTTAGTTGGAAAAAATTGTAATTCTGAAATTATTCAACGCATATTTGATATAGGTACAAGGCAAATGTCCCTATTAAACGATAGTTTGAGAAAAGAAAAATTATTGAAAAAAGATAAAGAAAAAAAGAAAAATTCATTAAAAGATATCCAGGCAGATATTTTTGATTGTATTTTTGAATCATTGGTAAATCAGGGTTGCATTTTTTTTGGTGCCTTTGCTAACCGTTTGTTTTACAAATTAATCAAGCGAACAAAAAAGAGCAGGGATAATGCTTTAAAAAAAATTCCAGATTTTGATGTATTGGCCGAAGATCCAAGAAAATGTGCTATAATTTTAAAAGAAAAACTTAAATCGGAAGGTTATAAAGGGGTAAAAATAATTAAAAGACCGAGTATTGGTGAAACAATAGCGGAACATATTGAATTAAAAATAGGCGATGAGACAGTCATTTTCATATATAAACCCACGGCGTGTCATAGTTATAATGTTTTATCAATGAATAATAAAAAAGTTAGAATAGCAACAATAGATACAATGTTAAGTTTTTATTTAGCTTTTTTGTATGTAAACAGACCTTACTATAAGGAAAATAGAATATTGTGTATGTGTGAATTTTTATTTAAGGCGCAACAAAAAAATAGATTGAGACAACGAGGTTTGTTGAAACGTTTCAGTATAAATTGTTATGGTAAGCAACAAACAAAAGAGACTATGCGAGCGGAGAAAAATGATATGTATATAAAACTAAAGGGGAAAAGGCGTTCAAAGGAGTATCAATGGTGGTTTTTGCGTCATGTACCACATGAATTTCATAATAAAAAAATCTCTCTGAAACAAAAAAAGAAAAGTGTTCGTAAAACATTTAAACGCATTGTCAAAAAAAGAAAAAAAAAGGGAAAAACAAAAAAGAAAAGGAAAAAATAAAATATATAATAATATTATGACAAAATATAAAAAAGTATTTATATTTTTTTTTATAATTATCATATTAAAAGAAATATTAAGAAAAGGTAAACTAAATGATTTTAGTATAATATCTAAAATTACAAATATTAAAGAAAAAAATAATTTATATTCTATATCTTTATTACCAACGATAGACAGAGATATTGATTTAACAGGCGAATTTAAATTACTAATAGATAACGCAAATTTAAATAGTAAATCTTTAAATATATTACAAAAAAATAAAGTTTCCATCAAAATACGCCAACTAGGAAAAAATTTAAGCACGCAAATAAAAAGAATGGAAAAAATTATAGCTTATGCTAATAAAAAAAATATTTTTATATGGATAGCATCTGTTTTTAAAAAAGATGTAGAAATGGAATTTGAAGAATATAAAAAGATATTTAAAAAATATAAAAATGTGGGTTTAACAATTGCTGCTGCAAATTATGGTGCGATGGAAAGAGTAAAAGAAATTATTAATATGGGTGGTTTCGTTCGTCTAGTTAAAGGACATTATAAAGCAGATATAAAAAATTGGAATAAAGTAGGCGATATATATGAAGAGATAGCAAATTTTATGGTTGATAGTGGGAAATATAATTGCTTGGCAACACATGATTTTAAGATATTAAAAAAAATAAAAGAAAAATATCCAAATCGTTTTAAAAATATAGAAATCGCTTTTTATTACGGTGCTTATAACTATGTATATAAAAAAGACAACATAGACATAATTAATAATAATTCTAAAAGTTTTTATATTTTTTACGGGGATTACTTATTATATTTAATGGATAATATATTACATATTAATTTAAAACGACTTATTGAAAGTCGGGTAGAATCTATAATTTAATATTTTTCGATATATAATATTAAATAACTTAAATATTAGGTAATAAATTTATGGAAATGATTAAAAGACCAAGTTGGGATAATTATTTTAAGGAAATAGTCCTTGTTACAAAAAGACGTTCAGCATGTGAAAGACTTCAAGTTGGTTGTTTGCTAGTGAAAGACAATAGAATTATAAGTCAGGGATACAATGGGTTTTTACCGGGTTGTCCTCATGAATCTATTATTAGAAATAATCATGAACAATCTACAATACATGCGGAACAAAACGCATTGGCGGATTGTGCAAAACGAGGAGTTAGTTGTTTAGATTCGACAGCATATGTAACACATTATCCATGTATTATATGTTGTAGAATGTTATTGGCGTCTGGTATAAAAGAAATAAAATACATTGACGATTATAAAAACGATGAATTAGTCAATGTATTTTGTAAACAATGTAATGTAAAAGTAACTAAACTGGATTGATTATATTTCACTTAGATATTTAATGGTTTTAATGATTCCATAATAAGAACCACCGTAAAGCATTGTTATAAAAACAAGTCCCTTCAAATTATAAGACCCGGACCGTAAGAAAAAAGCTGGAAAATTAGTTGCCATAGATTTTTTAAAAATGGGTAATTGAAATGTGAAAAACATAACCATAATTAAAAGAGGTGTTTGAATTTCATCATAGAAAAAATCCATTTTATTTTTTTGTCTATCTTTTTTTTGTTTGATAAGGGTTTCCATGGTTTCTTCATCTTGAATATAGTTTGATTTATCTATGTCGGGGGATGGTACAAAATTAGGTTGGGCGGTAAAATCATGTGTTATATGATCCATTTGAAGTGGTATATCACGACTCTGTAAAGCAGTTGAACCGGACTGTGATGCGTCTTGGAGTCCTTGTATAATTTTATTAAGAGAATCTTTTGAAAGTTCTGTAACCGGTCCATTATTTATTGGTCGTTGTTGCTGTGCGACGGGTGGAGCCATTTTAATATTTGTTTTATCTTTGATATCCATTTCCACATTTTCCTTTATATTACTTAATTCATTTGGTAAGGCAGAGATACTTGTAGCCATATACTTATTTAATAGATTCGTTAAATAAGAATATTACGCAAATTCGACAATTTTTTTATTTTTATTACATGAAGTAATTTTTTCTTTATATTGGTAACATTTGTCATTGTATTTAAAAACTTTATCTTTAATTTTACTTATATCGGGAGCTCTAAAAACCATACATTCTCTATCTTTACAAACTTTTCTAAATAAAGTAGCGAGCCCTAATCCTAAAAGAATAGAAATTAGAATTCTACCAAATTCGGTTTTCATAAATCGTTTCATAAACATATTGATATTATATATATTTAAAATATAATATTAATAGAGCATTATTCAACTGTATAATTTTCAATATCATTGTGATTTGCTGGACAATCCATTTCGGTGGCTTCAAATGCAAAACATTTCCCGGTGTGATCTTTATACAATAAATCATTTACATTTTCGGGTGTAGGGTAAACAAAAACTGTTTTTTTATTGGGGTTGGTTATATATGTGAAAAACAATCCGATGGATAAACTAATAATAAATGCTGGTAAATGAAAAAATTTCATATCTATATATTAATTTTATATTAAATATTATGTCAATTATTATGCTGATAAAAATGACCCGAAGATAGGAATATAATGAAACAATGTTTTCTTATCTTTTTTGCTCAAATTCTCCACAGAACATACCCTTTTAATATTTAAAATAATATCATAAGGGATTTCGTAAAAAGAGAATATTTTTTTATTTTTATAAGTAACTAATTCATAATGATTGTTACTAAGTGTCGCGATTATATAATATTTTGGCTTATATGAACCTCGTTTTAAAATAGTATCACTTATCATATCCCCACACATAACAATACCATTATAATTGCCTTTATCATAATTATCTTGTGATAAAATTATAAATTTGACATTCAATATTTCTTCTAAATGGTGTATGGCAGATGAGTCAGCCCAATAACTTCTCTTTTTAATAGCTTCTTTAAAATCATCAGTGCTCCCAATATTCTTCATAAATCTAAATTCATTTAAGTTTAAAGATGCTCTTTTAAGTTCAACCTCCAATTGTTCAAAACGAGATTTAATTGTGACATTTTCCTTTTTTATTTTTTGTTGCTCTTTAATAGCATTCATCATTTCTTCGCGATTTCTTTCAGCCTTAAATTCTTTGGCTTTTTGACCAAATTCACTATATTGTTTTTTTATTAATTTATTTCTTTTTAATAACTCTTCCTTTTCCTTTGTCAAACTAAGTAATTCGTTATTAAAGGCATCATAATTTTCTTTATAAGTTAAATAGTTCCCTTCCTCCATTTTATTAGCTAGTATATTTCTAAGCGTCTCGGCTGATATATTAATTTTTATACCTTTTAATGCTTCCCTTACGGTAGCAAAGAAACAATCACCGTTTACTTCAACTTCTGTAATACCATATTCTTTATTTTTAAAATGTTTTTGAAGCCAATTACTAGTAGATGTAATTACTGATGATTTTTTATCTTTAAGATACATGGTTTTATATTTTAACAATATTTGCTTTTTAAATTTAGTCTCATTTTCTTTTAAAAGTTTTTGAATGTTATCAACCTGTTCAATATTATCATATATATCTTCTTTTTCTTCATCTTCGTTGTCAACATCTAAATCAACTTTCTTTGATTCAGCGCTTTTATCCTCTTCGCCCAATTTATCTAAGTAGGTTTCTTCTTCTAAAGTAAATTCTCTTAAAAATGTACTTTTGTTTATAGTATTGATAATATAATCACTATCAACATAATCAAATAGCAATGGTCCTTCCATATTTGATAAATCTATATCACCGTCACCGTCCAAAACAGATGATAGTTCGCTGCTATAAAATTCATAATAACCAATTTTCTCAATATTTTCTTTAGAAATTACCAAATATACAGGTGTGTATAATATATTTTCAGATTTATGCTCATTTTTAATATTACCTATTGTTAAAACAAGTTTAATACCGAATATCTCCATTTCGTACAGGGAAACATTTTTTCCCACATCCAACTCTTCTATTTCTTTATCTTCAATATATTCAATGGCATCATCTAATACAGATTGAAGCATTTTATATACTTTAATTATATATAATAAATTTTTTTAGAAAACGGTCGTTATATAATTCATTTAAATAAAACCACATCAATTTTCTTTTGTTTGTTATTTCTTCATTTGTTGGATCGTTTTCAAATAAAATAATATCTTGAATTAAATCGCTTTTCCTTTTTTTTCGTGTTGATAATAAATAATATTGTGCTATTAAAGTTAATTGTTTTTTTGTATGATTTTCATCGTAAAATATCTGCGTTGTTAATAGTTTGTCAAAAGCATCATCATATGTTGTTTCCTGTATTTTTTTCAATCTTTCATCGACAATTTCCATAATTTCATTTTGTTGGATATTTTTTTTTGATTTTTTAATCTCTTTTATACTATAATCGATATTGTTGTCCAACTCTTCCATAATTAATTAAATAAGTACACATTTTTTTATATTTATTTAATATATTTAATCATAATCGATACCAAGGTCATCGAAAATATCCAGTAGTTTAAAAATAATTTTTTTACTTTTATTATTTTTATTCAATAAATTATGAATGTCTATTAATTTTTGTGAAACACTTTCCCAATCATTGGAATTGGACAAGTCGTCACCCAAATGATTAACAATAATAGAAATATTTGAAAATATTTCTTCGTATAACTCGGTTGTATGTTCGTTTAAAAACATTTTTTCGAAAAGTTTGTCTAATAAAGTAAAAATATCTGAATTTGTTAGTAAGTCTAATTTATATAAATTAGTATAAAATAGCGTTAGAGCTCTTCTCTTCGCATTATTTTTGTTTACTTTACAAAATTTATCATAATCATCACCATTACAAACTTCCACATTATCAAAAATCGACATAAAATTATTAAAATTGTCTATACAAATATCACGCATCACGGGAAAATTATCTATTAATTCATGGAATAATTTCGCGTAAAGTTTTACCCAAAATTTATTTTCAGAACTAATATCGAATATAGCACAACCGATTGAAAGTAGAATTTCTTTATTTTTTGAAAAAACAAAATGTCTTATATTCAATATAATTTCCTGTGAAATTTCAGTATAATTATTATCTGTAAGTTTGTTGAGCAATCCCCTAATACGATCTCTATTAATCATGTTTTCATCCTCTTTATTCTCAAACTTTGTTTTCTTAAACGTTGTATTTGGGTTTTTGTCTTTATACGATTGATTTTCCGTCTTCTTTTTTTTAAATACTGGTGTTTTCCTATATGTTGGGGCACCAACTTTTTTCGAAATAGAATTTATAATATCAATAGATGCCCTATTTAACTCATCAATGTTATAATTCATTTTAATTTCATCAAAATCACTGATAGTATAACGTTCTTTCATCATATATTAATATAATTAAAAATTTTGTTTAATATCATTTAATATTCATATTATTTGTTATAATTTTTCAAATATACTTAAATACAAAAATACAAATATACAGATACAGTATTATGGATAACTCAAACATACTAGAAGAAGGGAAGAATGACAATTACAGAAATATTGTTTCGTGGGAAGATAAAGAATTAAATTTAAAAGAAAAATTACTGAGAGGTATATATTCTTATGGATTTGAAAAACCAAGTTCTATACAAAAAAGAGCTATATATCCATTAATATATGGAATTAAAGGCAAAAAAAAGGATATTATTGCGCAAGCACAATCGGGTACAGGTAAGACAGGTACATTTGTTATCGGGGCTTTACAAATGTTAGATGAAACAAAAAATGTACCACAAGCTTTAATTTTAGCACCAACTCATGAATTAGCAAGACAGATTAAAAATGTAGCTGATTCTTTGGGTAATTATATGGATATCAATACGTTACTTTTAGTTGGGGGAACATCGGTTGAAGAGAATAAAAAAAATATTCAGGACTTACGCCCACAATTAATAGTCGGTACTCCCGGAAGAGTTCATGATATTATTAGACGTAAGTATTTAGATACAAAACATCTATCCATACTTGTACTGGATGAGGCTGATGAAATGTTATCAAGTGGTTTTAAAGAGCAAATGTCCAAAATTTTAAATTATATGCCCGAAAAGATCCAAATCGGGTTATTTAGCGCAACTCTCCCGGATGAGCTTCTATCTATAACTTCGTCCTTTATGAGAAATCCTATTAAAATTCTAGTTAAAAATGAAGAGTTGACACTTCAGGGTATATCGCAATATTATATTAATTTAAATGACGATAGTGAAAAATATGATACATTAAAAGATATTTTCCAGACACTTACAATATCTCAATCTATGATTTATTGTAATAGCACAAGGCGTGTTGATGATTTAGAAGAAGCTATGTTAGAAGATAATTTCCCTGTGAAAAAGATACATGGTAAAATGTCACCAGAAGAAAGAAAGAAAACACATAAAGAATTTAAGTCGGGAAGTTGTCGTGTTTTGATTACATCCGATTTATTTTCAAGAGGTATTGATGTACAGCAAGTAAGCGTTGTAATTAATTTTGACATACCAAAAAGTGAATGTACATACTTACATAGAATTGGTAGGAGTGGTAGATGGGGTAGAAAGGGTATTGCTATTAACTTTCAAACAAAGTATGATGTAGACAAGTTGAAATATTTTCAAGAATATTATAGCACGGTTATAGAAGAAATGCCGGCAGATTATGCTCAATCAATTGATAATTAAATATTGCGTATCAAAAAATATAATAATTTATATTTAAAATTTATTATGAAATTAAATTTTAAATATCCAATAGAATATTTGAAAGAAAAACATATTTTACCAGAAGTTTTAAAGGAAGATTTAGAATTATTAAAAACACATTGCCCAGAAAATAAACCAATTTATAATATTTTATTAAAACCGAAAACACAATTGGGTCAAAAAAGTATAGAAAAAAGTTCGAATTTTTATACAACCAATATAGCATATTTGGAAGAAACGCAAAAAATAATAAAAAAATCAAAAAATATAGATTTTGACCCGATTTTAATAGATAATATGTATAATAGATGGAATAATATAAAAAATGATGCTGATTTTGTGAATAAATACCAATATATCGGATTTGATAAATTAAAGTGGTTGAATTATTCACAAGTTTTTTTACATATATTAAGTATTTATAACTTGTTTTCACCCGTTATTAATTTAATGTCACCATTATTTTTATTTATTGTTCCATTTGTACTTTTAAGAAGTATGAGAATTAAAATAACTTGGAAAATGTATAAAAGTATATTAATAACACAACTAAAAAGCAATGCCATTGGACAATTATTTACATCCTTTCATAAAGTTAAAATGAGTCAAAAAGTTTATATTATGTTTTGTGCTGGAATGTATGTTTATAATTTTTATCAAAATATATTGTCATGTTACAGGTTTTACAAAAACGCACATTTTATTACAGAAAACATTTCATCATTAAAGACTTATTTAAGATATACTATTGAAAAAATGAAAATGTATGAAAAAATGATAGACAATAGTAAACAATATAGGAGTTTCAAAAAAGATTTGAATATGAATAGAGAAGAATTGGAAAACTTTTTAAAAGAGATCCAAACTATACCAGATGATTGTACGAATTTTAGAAATTTATTTAAATTAGGAAAAATAATGAAGTATTTTTACACGATATATGATAATTTTGATTTAGATAACATAATGAATTATTCATTTGATTTCAATGGATATATAGATAATATAATTGGAATATATGAATCAGTAAAAAATAAAAAAATAAATAAAACGAAATTCGTCAAAAATGAAACGACTATAAAATATAAAAAACTGTACCACCCTTCTATAGAAAATCCTATAACGAATGATATAGATTTTAGTAAAAATAAAATTATTACAGGACCAAACGCAGCAGGAAAAACAACAATACTAAAAGCTACAATATTGAGTACCATCTTTTCACAACAATTTGGATTTGGATATTTTAAATCAGGAAAAATATCACCTTTCGAACATTTCCATTGCTATATCAATATTCCTGATACATCTGGTAGGGATAGTTTGTTTCAAGCTGAAGCAAGAAGATGTAAAGGTATATTAGATAAGGTCGTAAATAATCCAAAAGATAGACATTTATGTGTATTTGACGAATTATATTCGGGAACAAATCCATATGAAGCTATTAGTTCGGCATACGGATACATTAAATATATAACAAAAAATAAAAATGTGAAGTTTTTATTGACTACGCATTTTATTAGGTTATGCAACTTATTAGATACAGATAAAGATATTAATAATTGTTCTATGAAAACAGTTATAGCGGATGATATTCCCAAATATTATTATAAAATACAAGATGGTATTTCGAAAGTGAAAGGTGGTATAACGGTATTAAAGGAAATAAATTATCCGGAAGAAATTTTAAAAAATTCTAGAATAATTTTAAATAAATTAAATTAAATATTTAAGCTCGTTTAAATATTAAAAGTATTATCTTAAAGATAATTATTATGGAACCCAGACTATTGTTAATATGTTTAGCAACAATTTTACTTAGTAGTATTTTACTATTTATATACTTTAAAAACAGAATTTCTTCAGTAGAGGAAAAGGTAAATGTTATATTTCAATTGGTTCAAAATCATGAACAAAAAAATAAGATAAACATGTATGAAACTTCAAAAGCAAATGAACCACAATACATGCAGAATGAAAACTTAATTGTTGTCTCGGATAATGACAATGAAAGTGACAATGAAAGTGAAAGTGGTAGTGACAGTGATAGCGAGAGTGACAATGAAGACGTCGAAGTTCGTAGCTTAGCAGATGTTGGATTAAATTTAGATTCGGATTTAGTTATAGGGGAAAATATGATAAATGAGGCCCAAATCAAAAAGATAGCTTTAAATTTAGAAGAAAATTTAGAAGAAGTAGGAGAGGTTATATTAACCAAAGAAGGAGACGATGAAGATGATGATGAAGACGATGAAGATGATGAAGACGATGAAATTCAAAGTGAGATAAAACAAACCATTAATTATTCAAAATTTAAGGTGGAAGAATTAAAACAGATGTGTCAAGATAAAGAGTTGGAAAATTACAAATCTTTAAAAAAGGCTCAATTGGTATCATTATTAGAAAATTCGTAAAATATTATAATTTTTTTTTTTTTTATAATTATAATATATCAATGAGTTGGGGCACTTGCTATTCAGGTTCAAACAATGTTCATTTGGATTATCCGGCATTAATGAGTGATGGGAAAACGTTTACTTTATATAACCCTGCCTGTGATTTAAATAAGAAATTAAAACAAAAAAACGGTATGAAAAATAACTACGAGTACAGACAATTTTTAATTAAAAACGGTGTTTCTTTAATGAATAGAAATAACATATCTTCTTGTAATGAAACGTCCGAATGTGTATTACAAAATACAACAAATGAGAAATCGTATAATAAACATTTATTTAAAAGTTTAAGAGATACTACAAAACCATATGGATATCAAGATTCAGATTTAAAAAATTTGTATTTAGAAAGACAATCACTAAATAGTCAATTTGTTACACCTATTGTAACACAGGATGAATTATTTAAAATTCGGTCAAATCAATAGATATAATTAAATAATATAAAATTATATTTATAAAAATATAACATATATGAAAATTTTAAGCATCGATGTTGGGATAAAAAATTTAGCTTTTTGTCTACTAGAATACAAAAGTGATATTGTTATACATAAGTGGAACTCAATAAATATTTGCGAAGATGAAAAAAAGATATGTAAAGAACTAAAAAAAAAAGACAAAACACCCTGTTTAAAAAATGCGAAATATCATAAAAATGGGAAATTTTTTTGTAAAATTCACGCCAAAAATAGCAAATTTTTTATTCCAACCATCGAAACAAAAGTACTATCAAAAAATATTAATAAAAAAAGAATATCCAATAAGTTACTTAACCAATATATGAGTACTTATTTACCAGAAGTAAATATTAAAAGTAAAGAGGAGAAAATTGAAAAGCTTAAAGAATATTTAGAAAATACTTATTTAGAAAATGTTAAAAGAATAAATATTAACGAGTTAAACATGATAGACTGTGGTATTTTTTTAAAAAAAAGATTGGATGAACATTTTAAAACGGAAAAAATAGATTTAATTTTAATAGAAAATCAAATAGGACCGTTGGCTCTAAGAATGAAAATGCTTCAGGGTATGATTACGCAGCATTTTATTGAAAATAAATTACCCAACATAAAATTTGTAAACGCCAGTAATAAATTAAAAGGATTAACGGAAAAAAAGAAACTAACATACGCTGAAAGAAAAAAATTTGGAATAGAAATAACGAGAAAAATAATAAATGAGAAAAATCTTTTAAATGATTGGGTTGAAATATTTGATAAACATAAAAAAAAAGATGATTTGGCTGATTCATTTTTACAAGCATTGTGGTATATTAAAAATAGGATTCAAAATAAAGAAGCAGATCCAAAATAAAGAAGCAGATCCAAAATAAAGAAGCAGATCCAAAATAATTAAATATAATTTAAAAACTTAAATAATATTTAATGCGTCATACTTAAAATTAAATGTTCTATATTAAACATAATGGATATTCAAGAAATCAATATTAATGAAAAAATAGAAATACCATCTTTAAATGTAATTGAAAAAAACGATTCTGGTTTAGGTGGTCTTAATAAAAATGTAAATTTTGGTCCCGGTGCCGATTTATTAATGAACCCAAATCGTCAAAATAAGAGTGATAATAAAAAAGATTCAAGTGATATTAAACTATCGGACATAAATGAAATATCTTTAGAAGATACAAATAAATCGTCTTTAAAATCTGCCAGAAATAGTTTATTTTCGGGGATTTCGTTACCCAGTGATAAAAACGATAATATTGAAAAAATAAATCTAAATTTCGGCGACGATAGTCAAGATAAATCAAAAAGTTCTTTTAGTACATTTAAAAATAATATTTTAGGGGGAGCTGTCGACAAAAAAGCAAAGATAGAATCAGACGATGGTTTTAAAAAATTCAACGATATACCAGTAAATCCAAATATTAACCCCCCTTCAGAGAAAAAATTATCTGGAAAGGAGCTTCTACGAGAAAAATTCAAGTACTTAAGAATGCTTGAAGTTTTAGAAACGAAGGGGATTAGATTAAGTAAAAAATACTCAATGGATAGTCCTTTAGATGAAATGAAAGGGGAATATGAAACATTAAAATCAGAAAAAGAAAAGGTGAATAGTGTGAAATTTCAGGGAAAAATGCTTATGGCATGTGTATCTGGGTTGGAATTTTTAAATAATAAATTTGACCCTTTCGATTTAAAACTTGATGGTTGGGCTGAATCCGTAAATGAAAATGTCGAGGAGTATGATGATGTATTTGGTGAATTACATGAAAAATATGGTTCTAAAGCTTCGATGGCACCAGAACTTAAGCTTTTGTTTATGCTTGGTGGAAGTGCCGTAATGCTCCATATGACCAACACTATGTTTAAGTCTGCTATGCCCGGTATGGATGATATTATGCGACAAAACCCAGAGCTTATGCAACAATTTACAACGGCGGCAGCGAATACAATGTCCGATAGTAACCCTGGTATGGGAAACTTTATGAATATGATGGGTGGTGGGATGCCTCCTCAAATGCAACCGCCTATGGGAAGTCCTCCCGGTCCACCACCACAAATGAGACAAAAGCCACCAAGAATGCCTCCTTCCTCCAGACCAGATATAGATATGGCTAGGTCAAATGTTAGAGCTAACTTCAATGATGCTGAAAATATGGAATCAAATTTCGCATCGGTAAATGAAAAAAGAAAGGAGATGCGCGGACCAAATGATTTGAGGGATATTTTGACAGGACTCAAAACTAAAAAAATTAATTTGAAGGAAAGTAAAGGACCGGGTAGCACAATAAGTGTAGAAGACTTAAAAGAAATGAAAAATACAGATATGGGTAGACCAAAGAAAAGTAGAAGAAAACCGAAGAGTGAAAGAAATACAATTTCTTTAGAATTATAACTAAATCGTATAAAGAAAAATACATTAATTAGTTATTAATGTATTTATGGATTAACTACTGCTCTATTAACAGCACAAGGAACTTATTCACCCGCTGTGATAGGTTGGGGTAATGTTCCAGCGAATTACACATTAAATTGAAATTTATATAATTAATTATATGAGATTATATAAATCATGGATAGTATTAAAGAAAAAGTAGAAAAAGTTAATTCAAATCGTAAGCGTTTGCTTGAATTAAAAGAAGAAGTTTTAAGACTAGAAAAAATAATTAAAGAATCGGAAGGAGAAAATGATGACAATTTATGTGAAGAAGAGTATGGTGGATTAAAAAGTGCGCATAAAGAAGCCAGAGAATTAATAGCTGAAATACAAATTGAAAAAGAACATTGGAGAGAAATGTCCAAAATTATTTTAAATTAAAAATATGTAATTATATGAATTTAAATAAATTACTATAGTTATTATTAATGAATGTGTGATATTTGTTCTATATGTCATGATGAATTAGATTTATCAGCAAATAATATATATCAATTACCGGAGTGTAATCATTTTTTTCACACAAATTGTATATTAACTTGGTTTAGAACGGGTAAAAATAGCTGTCCTCTTTGTAATAATCATGGAGTAAATAAAAATAATATAGCTACTTCAAATAATCAGATAATTTCCAACGCTTTATCTGGTTATACCTGGGATTATAAAAAAAAATTATTGGAACACGACTATAAAATAATGCGTGGATATGCGCGAAAAAAGGAGGCCCCGGTTGAATTAAAAAAACAAATAAAAATGTTAATTAAATTAGAAAAAAAGGGAAAACAAATTAAAAAAGATAAACGTGATTTTTTAAATTCTATACAAACAACACTTACAGTAAAACAAATAAAGAAGAAGGGTATTCAAATTAGAAAAAAAAGCTGCGGAATTCAAAATAAAATAATAATGATGAAGCGATATATAGGATTATCCAATCAAAATATTAATATTATTATACCTATAAAACAAACCGTATGATAAAAAATTATATAATTGAAGAAAATATATTTATAATATAAATGGTATTAGGATTTATATTATATGAAACAGTTGATTTAGTTTTTAACATTAGTGCTTTAACATATAATGGAACAAAATATGTGTATAGATGGTATTATGGTATAGAAAATGAAACAATTATAAAAGAAAAGGAAATAGAAATGCTTAGGTGGCGTATTAAAGATTTAGAGGAAAAATTACTTACAAATGGGTCCAGCGAAAATCATAAAAAAGCAGAATAATGGAAACAAAAATATCGAAATAACTAATAATTTATATGGTATATAAACGACGCAACTAAAACAACGAAAACATTTGTCCTTTTCGTGTCTTTCTTCTAATAATTCTTTATTTTCATGGTAAGATACAAACACATTATCATAAATATCATCAGCGGCTCCGGGTAAATATCTGAAATAAAGCTCTTCGAATTCATTATCCAGTTGCATTAAAAACTCCATGGCTAATGAATTTAAAATCATATTTTGTATATCAGTATCTATAAATACAACCCATATATTTGCACCATAAATAAATAAAATAAATGAAAACTCCTGAAACGTATCTAATATAGATGTATAACTATTTACTCTATTCATTTTTTTTAAGCTTATACTATTTGTTAAATTATCCCAAATAAAGAAACTTCTTGCGAAATACACAATACAGATACCAGCAATCATAAGTTTATTTTCAAATGTGCCTTCATTATTACATATTTCACTGTCAAAATTATTTACCTCATTTAAAATTAAAGAAAGATATAGTGTCCATTGACCAACAAAAATCATAATTGGTAAAGCGAATATAAGAGAAAAAATGTGCGAGCAATATATTTTATTTGTCTTTTTTAATTCTCTATTTAGATAACCTCTTTTAATATGATATTTAAATAAACTAAACATACCAAAAGAAGGTGTAGCTATTACTATTTCTTTTTTTTCTTCGGATGATATATTTTCATCGGTTGGTACAATGGGTGAGTTGAATCCTGGTGATATTTTTTGAACATGCTCTCCACCAAGTAATAAATGATCGGACATTTTAAGTTTAAAATTTTTCAATACAAGAGGAAGTGCTTCGCATACGTGATCACAATAGCTTTTTTTTACATATGTATGTCTTCTTTGTGGTATATTTCTTATATCATTTATATAATTTTGATATTCTTTTGTTTTCTCTTCAGGTTCTGTATCGCATTTAATACCTATATACGGTGACATCCGTTCGCCATTTATAGCAGCTACTTCAGAACTATTTGTTCTCGATATTTCACCATCAATCATCATTATAATTTAAACTATTTATGAATATTTAAATACTTTAAATAAGTTTTTATCGTTTTTTAAGTGTTCTATTTCTTCTTTTGCCACCTTTTACAACCTGCCTTTTGATAAAAGACACATTTTTGCTTATAGGGATAATAGTAGCTATTGTTTTTTTACCATGTTCACTCGCAGGTGAATTTGTTTTTCCTACGTAAGGTTCTTTAAACTCGTGAGAACCCAATTTGTTTTTAAAAATATCGTAAATATCATCCGCATCTTTTTTAAATTCTTTTTTGGCATTACCACAATCTAAATTTTTTTGTATATTTTTTACCATATTTGCGGCTATTTTAAATAAAGATACACTACTAGGTTGTGTAATAGTTTCATCTATTTCATCGTCTTCTTTAATAATCGTTTCACTTTCCAATTTAAGATTTATAAAAATGTCAATAGCTCCTTCACTGCCAGTATCGGGTATTTTTTTTATTATAAAGTTTTTTTTTATTTTTTCAGTGTTACCATCTTCGTTTTTTTTAAAATCATTATCCTGTATTAAATCTTTTTTCATTTCTGGTTCTTCGGAAATAATAAATTTTACATTTTCAGATGGCTTAACTAGTTTATTTATATCTTGATAATAATCTTCATCGTTCCCAGCATATTTATATTTAACTTCTATTGGGTAAATTCGCTTACCTTTTAAAAATATTCTTTTAACCTTCTCCTTAATTTTTTTCTCTAAAACATCTTGGTATGTTAAAAATTTTTTTGCCATAATTTCAGATTTTTTTCCTTTCAAGTTTTGTAAAAAAGTATAATACTGTTTTCTATTAAAAATACCAAGATCTTTTACTTTATAAGGAATAAAACCACGACCTGTTTTTTTTTTAAATATTTCCAATAATTTTTCAAAAAAAGAATAAGCGTTTGCTAATATAGCATCGCCATCGTCTTTGGGTGCTTTCTGTCTTTCACCGCCTTCTTTATTAAACTTCTCTTCTTTTTCTAATTGTTCGGTAAATTTTGATTTATCCCAAATATTAAATGTCTTTATAAAATCCAGTATATCTAAATTTAATATGTCTTTTTTACCTTTATGTATTTTTTGAAGTCTGTCGTATATTTGTTCGTATATCAATGTATCAGTTGTATTTTCGCCATTTTTCTTCAATTCACTTATACTTTTTTTAATACTTTCTACATCTTCGTTTTTTTCATTATTTGTTATTTCAATGCTAAATAAAAAAAGCAATGTGCGATATAAAAGTATTGTTTCATTTGAATATTCTTCACTAATATCTTTTATAGGTGTTTCAAAAAAATCTCTTAGATTAAATTTATCTTTAATACCAGCATGTTTTACTGCTTGATTAATAAAGAGTGAACTTTTATTAGATTCGTTTTTTTTTAAATGTTCAAATTTAACATTTTCAATAATTTTTATTTTTTTATTTGTTTTATATCTAGTTCCTGTTTTACTATCTTTTTCGTATAAGAACGGTGGGTCATTAAAAATAATTTCAAATTCTGCTCGTCTATTATATTTTCTAACTATGCCCTTTTTTAAGTGATTTGGATGTTTTAAATTATTATATTGAATTTTATCGCCGACATTTATAAACTGATAATCGCCTACTTCTTTGAGTTCTATGTAATTATAATATCCATCTTTATTTGGTCCACCATTAGAACCAGCAAATTCAGGTATCTTGTAAAAAATATTTAGTTTAAATGTATTACCCTTACTCGAAATATTTTTATTTGGGTTATTCATATTTGGGTTATTCATATTTGGGTTATTTCTATTAAAATTCATAACTATATATATTTTAAAATAATATTTAAATTCAAAGTTAATTTGTTTTGAATTTAATTAGTCTATTCTGAATTTTGACATATTTTTTAATATATCTTTTTTATTTTCTTTTTTTTTAGCTCTTTCAAGGATTTCTCTTGCTTTATTAATTTCTTCTTCAGAAACCTCACCGTCTCCATCTAAATCCAATAAATGTTCATATTCTCTATATTTGTGTGGTATAATACAAAAACGACTTTCTTCATTAAATAAATAATCAACAAATACATTAAATATACCTGTTAATCCAAGAGCAACTAATATATCTCTAAGACCCATCCATAGGACGGCAAATACCAAAACATGTCTGCCTAAAGACTTTTTTAAATAATTTTCCTGTGATTTACTAATATCTATTTTAACATATCTAGAACTTATATTTAATAAAATCATAACAAATCCTGTAAAAAACTTACTTTGGTTAATATTATTAAAAAATAAATGGATTGATTCAGGAATCATATATAAATTATACAGATTATATTAATCGCCACTATTTCCCAATGAATTTAACAGACGAATAGCATTTCTTTTAGCTTGTCCAAATAAATCACCAAAACTATTTATTTCACCACCATCATTTAACGATATACTTTCTGTTGAAATTCCCGTTTCTTCTCCAATATCACCCTGTATATTCGCTAATTCTTTTTTAGCTTCCTCTTTAGCTTTTGCCTTTGATTCCGCGGCTTTTTTCTTTGCTGCTGCCGATTCTTCATCTGCTAAACCTTCATCTGACTCACCGGCTCCTTCAATCAATACTGTGTTTTTATAAGAAATAATAACTAAAATAATTAAAAACAAGTACAATTCATTTAAAACAAAAAAGATACCCAATAAAATAAAAAGCGCGATACCCGTTTCGGTTTTTAAAACATCAGATATTAAAGATGGTAAAATAGTAAAATCATTTATTCCAAAAAATAAAGTTATTAAAGAAATAAAATAAATAATTTTTTTTTGAAAATGTTTGTTTGTGTTTTTCATATTAATATTAATATTAATATAGAAATAATTATTGTTTGGTTGCCGATATTGATCTTCTTTCGGCACCAACTTTAAGCTCTCTATCCAAATCAGTAATATTTGTCCTTAATACTCTCCTCGCTTTATTCAAATTCTTCTTTAGTAAACCCCCAATGAATGGTTCTGTTGGAGCATCAGCATCAGCATCAGCATCAGCATCAGCATCAGCATCAGCATCAGCATCAAGGTCTTCCTCCTCTTCCATTTCAGTATTGACATTATCTACCCCATCGCTAATTTCTGTTACATCAAGATTTTCCACAAATCCTTCTACACTGTTGTGTAATAACACAATTATAATTAAAGAAAACAAAATGGCACACGAAAAGTCGCAACGTATTATAATAAATGCTAAAGAAATAACAAGAATGGCTCTACCTATCGTATTTTTGGCGATATCTGATAAAAATAAGGGTGTCTGATACATTAGAGCTAATAACACAAATGCCAAAAATAAATTTAAATTTTTCATTCTCAATAATTTAACCATTATATATAAATTAATATATATTTTTTCAAGTTATTATAAATAATTTTTTATCTCTTTTTTTTATAAGAATGAGTTGTTCATTAGGATTCGCTGAACTTTCAGATACTAATAAAGATATTAAAGATGTTTACAAACCGACATCTAATAAAAAAAAACATAACCAAACATATAAGAAAAAAAAGATAACCGGTCAAAATGTGGAAAATTTCCTAAATTTAATGAGTAAAGTTGGAAACGATGATACAGATGATGGGTCGGGTTTAGCAGATTTTAACCCCCCTCCAAAACCTGAATTAACAAAACAACCTCCAGAAATTCAAGAAGAAAATGTGGATAGCTCATTATCACCAAAAGAGTTTAAAAATTTAGATGAATACTCTGGTGGAAATGTAAAATTTAATCAGTATATACCATATTCCACAAATACTCAAACGAATCCTCAATTACCAGAACACAAGGACAAACTTTTTGAAAGGTTAAATTATGTTATTCATCTTTTAGAAGAAAATAAAGATTACAAAACACAAAATGTGACGGAAGAACTTGTATTATACATGTTTTTAGGCGTTTTTGTTATTTTCGTTGTTGATTCTTTTGCAAGAGCTAATAAATACACTAGATAATACATAAGATTTCTTCTGATTTTTTAGGATAGATGGCATAGTTATAGAAGTATAATGAATTTTTCATTTTAGCTAAATAAATATATTTTTCCAATAATAATTTCAAAATTATATTATTATTCGATATATTTTCAATTAAAATAATTTTAGAATCCCAATCTTTACTAACAATACTCATGGTTATTAAAAAGCCTAAAGTAAATATGTTGTCATCAATATTTTCATTTTTATAACTGGTTGTGAATTGTATACTTTTTGTTTTATTATAAGTTGTGTGAGCATTACGTAGTATGTAATAGCCCATAAATTCTTGATTTATCATTAAAGCGGCTATCTTGATATGTTGTTTCTCAACTAGATAAAAAATATGAGATAAATTAGGAGTGAATGTATACTTAAAAGCACTTAAACTTTCCTGAAATATTTGATGAAATTTATTTAGGTTTGTTTTATCTATGAATACAATTGACATATTAGGTTGGTCAAATTTATAACAAAATTGCCAATTATCTATTTTAAACTGATAATTATAATACGTGGTGAATGGTATTATAGCATTCGATTTATTTTCTCTTTTAAAAAAACAAACAAAATTATTTTCCATATTTTGTAAATGGCGTAGATGTGTAAATATTTGATTGGGTGCGTATTTTTTTTTTCTATGTTGTTTATCCACGCACAAATAATCCACATAATTTATTTTTATTTTTGTTTGGTCTAATTTACAATGTATTGGGAACATTCCCATACAAGCGAGAATTTTATCATTATATTCTTTCAATGATATAGTTACCAAACCATCGTGTTTTTCAAAAGTATCTAAAACATAATCGGTGGGCGGATCGAAATATTCACTTTTGTTTGGGAGAAAATTATTCCTAATAAAATCTACAAATGGGCCTTTTTTTTCAGCAGGGAAATCTAAATAATTGTATACTTTAATACTATTATCAAAAAAAGGAGAGTCTTCTGGTAACTTATCTGTAATAATACCAGAAATCATAAAATAATAATAAATCCAATAATAAATATTGTGTAAATGAAATACTGGTTGTCTAGACCAAAATTTAAAATTTAATCTAAAATATCCAATAAATAACATATAAAGTGAAATAAAAGTAACTATTGTATAAACAATTGTCAATCTTACATGATCGACCATAAATAATTATATTTAATATAATTATTTGTGGATTAAAGCGAATTACGGTTTTTTAAGAACATATAAGTACTGATGTTCATAATTACAACCATTCATATTAATTTTTCCTTCTAAAATAAATCCGGCTTGTTTAGCCAAAGTTAATATATTCTTTTGACCATCCATGTAAAAAGTATGTTTATTTTGTCTTACCTGTCCTGTTTTATCATCTTTAAAGGTTTCATCAAATATTGCCTGATTCTTATGTTTTTGTAATTTAAAATCTGCTTTGTATTTAAAATTATTAAATTTTACAAAAGAACTGGTTATTCTATTTTTGGCATATTTTTGTGGTGAAACATTTAATAAAATATCAGCAGCATTTACAATTGGATTAAATTTATCTCTATTAACAAGATGTAATGTAAGGGTACCATTTGGTTTTAACCATGTAAAAGCATTTTTAAAAAATTGTTTCTTATTTTTGATATAGTATATGGTAAAGTAAGTACAGAGAATATTGGTGAAAGATTTTGGCGGGTGATTCATTGAATTTAAAGCATCTTTTTGTAAGAATTCACATTCTGGGTATTTTGATTTAGCTTTATCAATCATCGCCTTTGATTTATCAACGCCTTTTATCTTATATCCATTTTTAACAAATTTTTTTACTAAATCCCCAGTCCCACAGCCTATATCTAAAATTTCACTTTTTTTATTTGGTTTAGAAGTATGGCAAATTTCATTAAATTCGTATTTTGTTTTATATGAATCATTCATAATTTTATCATAATATTTCACATAAAATTCATCATATAAATCTTTATTTTCTTTCAGTTCAAATTTTTTTAATTTAGCAAAACCTTCTATTTTTGGATTATACTCATTATATCTATGTAATAATAAAAAGAGAAGGGCCAATAAAATAAGCATTTTTAACCATGGCGAAGATTTGTCATATTTTTTAGATAAATAGATAAAAAATTTGATTGTTTGTTTATAAAATTTATTAATTATGTTGATTTCAAATTTCATATATATATGTATTATTATTTGATTTTTTTTTATTAAAAATAATATAAATGAACAGTCGGGAAATTAATGATAAAAGAACCATTGTTGATTTTAAAAATATAACTTTTTCCAAATATAAAAAAGCTGATGCGAAAAAAGAATTGGTAAAATGTTTATTGTCGCAAAAAATAGAACATGCTTGTTATTGGTCAGCTGAATTTATATGTGCTGGTCATTTTTTGTATTTGTGGGAAATTATATTTCTATGTTTAAGTAAAAATATACATATTGGTAATCCAAAACTAGCGATTTATGTAAATATGAGACTGGGTAATTTTAAGAACATATTAAATAGTGGTTATTCCAATGACATTCTTAAAATGAGAAATAATGAAAAAATTCGTTTTTTATTTTGCGAAGTAATAGCTATTTTATGCTTTTCAAAAAAAAAGAGTTCTTTTGATGTACCTAAAATTAAGGAATGTGATTTTAACTTTTTCAATCTAACAGAAAAACTTTCTGCTAAAAACAAAAGATTGGGATTTAATATATTTAATAATGAAGATCCAAATGAAATTTTTGTTGCTATAAATGAATTTGCTTGGAATATAAGTATTAAGATAAAGGATAACTATAAAGCTAATTATTGGTTGGAATGGGTATTGGAATATCATAAACTTTGTAAAAAAAAGAAACAAGAGAAAAAATGTTTCAGAAGACAATACCCAGTTGATAATAAATATCAAGTAAATATGGTTTGGTTAATATGGGATGTATTGTTTACCGAAGCAAGAAAAAGAAAAAATGGATTAGTGAAAATTATAGAAGCGTTAAAAAATATTTTTTGTATTAAATATTCATCTGGTACAAATACAAAAAGGAAATTTATTATATATAATGCTATATCTTTATTAACAGAATCTTATGATTTAAATACTTCTATAATTAAAGATAGTGAAAAGGTCGAAAAAATAAAAGGCCAAATAGATAAGATTTATATACAAATTAAAAAAAATGAAATGAAACCAGATACTGATTATTTGTTCAATAATATCAATGGTAATAATTTAGAAAAAACAATTAATAAGTTGGATAAATTAAATACATTGACATATATACCCAGAAATAATTAATTTAGGGATTAGTTAATTTTTTTTTATTTACATATTATATAATGCCAATTGGAGGAGCTAGAAAACAAAGAGCCTTAGCCGCTACCGGATGCGGTGGAAATATGAAAGCCGGTTTACCATCGAGTGTCGGTGTACCTTTAGCACAGAGATTGCGTTTCAGAGATTGCTCTTGTAAAATTAATAAGGGTAAAGCAGGAACTAAATGCGGACCGAAATCGGATTAATAAATATATATTTTAATTAAATATATATATATATGGAATTCCATTATAAACCTCAAACATTTTTAGGTTCGTATATGTCAACTGTAAGAAATTCAAT
>ERZ807291.1078-NODE-1078-length-45005-cov-15.233370_pt1 | contig 45005 bp, 54 predicted proteins | sample MGYA00521257_ERZ807291 | MGnify/ENA primary metagenome ERZ807291 (study PRJEB31413, sample SAMN03169783) | marine metagenome | biome: Marine; feature: Water; material: Subsurface seawater | place: North Sea | collected 2011-04-28 | depth 1 m m ... | reverse complement strand
AATGTAAGGACTTGTTTTCATATTAAAATCTGTGTAACGTTATTTCTAAATGAGACTCAATTTATTTATTGTGTTGCTTATCAATTCCTAAGGAAAGTTAATTTGACTTGAACTGTAACCGCCTTATCTCGACTTCCATCTTCTAATAACAAATCTGTGGTTATTTTCGGACTTAATAATGTGAGTTTACGAGGGTACATCATAGTTTCACTCTCAGTATCGAACGTCCAATTAGTTCGACCCCCATTGTTTAACACATCTAAAGAGGTGTATTCATCACAAAGGTAACAATCAAAAGTCACCCGTAGTGGGTTATGTGTGGGATAACCGGTGTCATCAAAATCACAGTAAAGGGAATTATTATTATCGTCAAATTCCCATTGGGTTTTACCCACAATAAATCTACGGTCAATCGATGTGGAATTATAATCCTGACTTAGTATTATTTCACCATTAGATCCATATGACATTAACGCAAAATTGTTTACACAGATAGTGTCATTTTCAACCATAGTGACCCCACTGATGGCGGTTATGAGTGTTAATTTATAATCAGAAAGGACCCATTTACCACCTGTAAGATTCGGTTCACTAATTAATTCATACTTCTCACATCCGAATAATCCGAATATTAGAAAAAACACTAAATAAAATACTTTTTTCATCTTTTTTTGTTTTTACGGGTTTCTATTTTTCCATAGTATGGTTTCTTAGGTCCATACTTGTTTTGTTTTGTGTTCTTCCTATGAGGTACATCAACAGATGTAGGTACCCCAACACGATTCTTATATACTCTTGGACAGTGATAACACGCACAGGATGATAAGAATAGGGTTAATAATATTAAAAGGGTCAATCTCTTTACTTTCATTCTACAAATATATATATTTTTTTTGATATCACAACTAATTTCAAATGATTTTTAAAGTATTTATATACTATGAGAATAATGGTGTCTGAAAAACAACTTGAAAATATCCTATCAAACCAACGTGAGATGGGTGAACAGGAAGACGGAACTGAGACAGGTACTGGTGATACTGGTGCTGGAACAACCGCAGGTTCAAAGAAGTGGGAAACAGGTATTCAAAGAGGTCCCGCAAATCAACTCGCGGTGACTAAGTGGTCTGAGACAGTCGGACAATCAACAACAAGAGGAAAAGCAAACCCAATATGGTAAATCACAAAGGATTAATTTTAGAAAGACATAACCAACTTATTGGTTATAGTGGTTACATGAACCCATCTTTAAAAATGGTGACAGAAAGAGAACTACCTAAACAAAGACCATCTTATTTATTTGAATGTCATTTATCGGTTGATGAGAGATATTTTGTAATGCATGATGATGTATTTGATATTGTAGAACAGAAGGCATTAGGTTACTTATGGGATTCTATAGATACTTTTAAAACCATATTCGGTAATGTTCAAATTGATAATACGGAATATAAAGAGATACAAGAAGGAGTTGCAAAACTTCCATTAATGGAGAATAAATCAGATCTATATGCAATTCGAGACGTTTTAATAGAATGGACTTGGGCTGGTGTGGGTGATTCCATAGTGGGTGGTATAAAGGACGCTGGAAAATGGGCAAAGGATACTGTCGTTGATAGTGGTAAAGCAATTGCTAAATTCGCAACTGATTCATGGGACGGTCTTAAAAAGATGGGTATTGCAATTTCTAAAGGAGATTGGGGTGAGATAATGAGTTTACTTGGTAGAGGTGTTTTATTTATACTGAGGAAATTAAAGGATGCCGCATACAGTACGTTAGGTATGATAGTAGATGCTATTTTAGTTGCCACAGGTATTGGTAAGGGAGCTCAAATGGTTGCGTGGGGTTTAATCACCGCATTAGACGTATATCAAATTGTTAATAATGATTGGCCTGATGGTGACGATAGAGAACAAGTTTGGAAATACTTAGATTTAGGATTTGATATCCTTGGTTTAGTATTTGCGGGAGTCGCTGCGAAAGGTGCAAGAGCAATATTCAGACCATTACAAGGTTTAAAAGGTACTAAGTTAGCATCGAAAATTGCTAAAAGTCCTAAACTAAAGGCACTAATCAAAAAAATACATACGGCATCTAAGAGTGCCGCTGGTAAATTAAAGGGTGTTGCAACTAAAATTAAGACTAAGTGGCCAACAGGATTTAAGTGGATCGGTAGTATTCTTGGTGGGTTAGGTAACGTAATTAAAAAACTACAAACATATTGTGGTAACTTAATTAAAACCTCCAACCTTAAAGGTGTTAAAAATATGAAAAAAGTGTCCGGTGGTGTAGTAAGAAAAACAGGTATGGATGCTGTTAAGACAGGTACCAAAGCGGCTGCGGTCGTCGGGGGATTATCCTACGGTATTGAAAAATATAATCAAAGTAAAGGGTCGGAAATTGAATTTAACACGTCTGGTGGACCAGTACTTGGTGTTGAATTAGATCAAGACACTCTTGATATATAACATATTTATAAAAAAAGAAAAGAAATGAAATTACTTAATATAATTAACGAAACTGAAAAACCAGTTGATGAAAATATCGGAGTGATATTGAAAGCTGCCGGTAAAAACGCAAGTAAGGTAAAATCTGCAATTGATGACGTATTTGCATTTGCACTTAACGATAAACCATTTTATAAAGGAGCTAATAAGGCAGGTGGTCAGTTTAAAAATTCCGATGAACTCATAGCCTCAATGAAGGCGGGTAAACTTACGAGCGAGGCGGCAACTCAATTAGCTCAAGGATTACTAAAAACCAATAAGTGTCCGTTAGATATTCAAAAGTTGTTAGTTAATGAAATTGCATCTGGTACAAATTGGAGCAATTTAATGGGTAAGGTTAAAAGTGAGAAGAGTCTTAGAACAAGGTGGAATAAGAAAGGATATACCGACGAAACGGTAGAACTGATGATTCAAAAGGCGAAAGATCAAAAAGTGGGACCCTTTGGGAAGACTACCACTAAAGGTGGTGCTACGGGAACTAAAGGTGGTGCTACGGGAACTAAAGGTGGTGCTACGGGAACTAAAGTAGATCCCAAAACGCTTAAAGGTAGATTTATTAAAGTATATAACGATACAGCATCATATCTTAAGGGGAATAAAAACGCGGCGAAGAACCTTGGTAATCTACCTAAATCATCGAGAACCGTACGTTTAGCCAAATGGATTGTAAGAACATCAGTAAAGGGAGTCGTAAAGATGTGGACACTAAAGTGGTTAATTATATTGGGTCTTGGTGGATATATCGCTTGGAACTGGAAAGAATGGATGGGTTTAGGGGACCTCACAAAATGGGACAATGATGATTTTGAACCTGAAGTAGATTTTCTTAAATGTATTTTAATTCCTTTAGGGGATGACGAGGGTGTAAAAATTGAAAGTGATGATAAAGGTAATCCAGTACTTCATTACACAAAAGGTAGTTCATACGACGATCAAGGTGGTTTAATCTTTAGAGTTGATGGTTCTGTTGAAACAGGAGATGGTTCTAAAAAAGGTACTTGGTCATGTAACACATCAGGTCTTGATATTCAGGAACAATCAACAGGAAGTGAAATTACATCGAAACAATTGAGTATTGCGATGGAAGACTTAAATGATAACCTAAGTGGTGATTTATTAGATGGTGATAGTACTGACATGATGGACGCACTTAACATTGTTAAAGGTATTGAAGGTAAAACATATAAGAGTTCTACAGCGATAAAAACATTAATACACAATTACCCTAAAGTATACAAAACATCACTTGTAGATGATATTAATAATCTTTCAAACTTAGATTTTGAAGGAATGGAACGAAAAGAAGAACTTCTTGGTATTCTTGGTTTATCATCAGGAAAATCAAGTGGTGGTAATCAATCAGGTGATTCTGATACGAAAGGTGATGGTAACACATCAACAGGAATTTCCCATATTACTATTAAATGGGGAAGTGGTGAAACTGCACCTGTTGTTGGTAAGGTAAAGTACGTACAATGTAAAGACCTTCCATTTAAGTATGGATGTATTAGTGATAAAATTAAAACTATACAGAAGTGTTTACCCGCAGAGTTAAAGGTAGATGGTTATTATGGACCTAAAACATCTAATGCATTATGGAACTTATACCAAGGAAAAGAGAAGGGTGATATAACTAAATCGGTTTATGATAAAATAATGGTTGCATGTAATAAAAAGGACGACAAAACAAAATCTACAGAACCAAGAAAGAAAGTCGAACCACTTACTAAGTTACAATCTAAAGGACTTGCTCCTTTAAAGATTTATAATACTGATGCTGTAATTGCTAAAATAGACCCTGTGGTAATGGCCGCTAATATTCAAAAAACAATTGATGGTCGAAGAATTGATAGTATTATTGCAAATGACTTAAAGTATAGTGGTGGTAGATACGTTCTTAAAATAGATGATGAATTAACTGATAACCAACTTAAGACGATTAACCTTTACATGGCGTCTAAAGGATTTAAAGTACTTCGTAAGAAACGTGAAACTTTAGATGGTAGTAAGTATGTTTGGAAAGCGGATAGTAAAGACGCTAAAAGAATTGCAAGAAGGGAAAGATCAATTAAAAAAGATCAGGATAAAATTAACGACTTAAAAAATAAAGACAATGAATAAGAAACTAATACAAGAAATGGTAAGGAAAACTCTAAATGAGAGATATACCATGAACAAAACGTTTTCTTTGATTTTAGAAAACGAAGATACCTCAGATCAAGAAAAATTAGATAATGCGATACAAGCATTAGCGGATTTAGAAGATCAGGGTAAATCTGATGAGGAGATTGAAGGTTCTCTTGACGAAGGTATAACCGACTATCTTAAAAAGTTTTTAATGCCAGGTGCTGATAAAGATGCTGATCGTGAAGGTAATGACTTAAATGTGGATAATATTGCATCTAAGGGTGAAAGTGGTATTATGTCTCAAGTTAGGGAATATGTTATCAGAAAGATGTTTGGACTTGTCGGTTTTGAAGGTAAATTGGCCAGTGCTTTAGCTGCGGGATTTGCTGATTTAGGAATAAATGAGATAATTGGTATGTTTAGAGGTGGTAGTGACTGTGTAAAACATGGTCCTGCAGTTGCAGATGCTGTTATTGAGGCGGTAATCACTTTCTTATCGGGAAGTACCGAAGAGAATTCAATGGCATATAACTTTATGAGAAATACATTAGGTGAGTACATAAGAGGATCTCAAATTGGTGAGGTAATTGCTACTGAAATATGTAATGCAGATATAAAAGGATCTTTATCCAATTCAAAAACTTAAATATCAGAAGAATAGGAAGAATGTTTAAAATTTAACAAATAACCTCACTTCGGTGGGGTTTTTTTTTGATCTAACTGATATTTATAAGAAGAGGTTGGGACTTTGGTCGGTCTAAAACTGATAAACGGTTATTAACGGAAAGGAGGTGTATACTTATCTCGGCAAAGGGGTCATTGACCTCTTTGTTTGTTTACAATAGTTTGTAATTCTCTCATTGTTTTCTCCGCAGTCGTTTCCTCTTTAATGGTTTTAGTGATCTTATACTTTTTCATATAACGTTCCTCAAAAATACTTCCCACCCCAATTTCAACTATTTCGGAATCCTCAGGTATTAAAGGTTTTCTTTTGGTCGTACTAATGACATCATCAACGTATACATCCCTAAACACCTTTAAGTGAAACTTTTCTTTTTTACGGTATGTTGTTTTATAAACTACTACTACAGGTAACTTCATTACTTTTAAATACATAAAAAAAGGGAACCATTACGATTCCCTTTTGTGGAGGTGGCGGGTGTCGAACCCGCGTCTTGTTCGTCTCATCCATAAAGGACTACACGTTTAGAACAGTATTTTCTAACACTTCGAAATAGAAAGTTATTTGGAGGAAACTTACACCCTCGGTCCAATCCTTATTTAAAGAGACGACCTTACACCTCTAACACTTTTAAGTGGTGTTACACTTTAAGGACTTCTGTTCCAAGGTATATGTCCACCGACCCGTTGTTAACACTAACTTAGTTATGCGTTAACTGCGACATTATCAGATACAAGACCTAATACTGCCATTTCACTATAAACGTTGCCGTCTGAAAATTTCCATCATGGATTAAAGTCATAGATGAAGTTTGACTACGTGCCCCGTACGATTGACAACGCCAATCAATGCCAACTCACCCCCATTTATTTTTTGTTGTGATGTTGTCTTCCACTACCACTCACATAAGGTTCTCCACCATCAGTTCTTGGTTTTGGTTTTCTTTTTGGTCTTGGGTTCCTTTTTTTCTTAGGTTCTTCATTAAGGATTGGTTTTTTCATATCCTCAGTTACCTTAGGTTTAGGTTTTCTTTTATTCCTTGGTTTTCTTTTCTTTTTAGTTGGTTCGGGGATTACAATAACCTCTGTCTTAACACCAAATAGTCTTTTAAAGAATGCGATGATTTTTTTCATAATAATTGTTTTATACTCTAATATACACATAAAGGAATGAAAAGTCAAACTTTAAGAGGTAAATACTTCTCGTAGAGTGCCTCAAAGAATAATTTACTCTTTTTCCATTTTTTATCTACCTCTCCGATTGAAAGGTGGTATAGTTTTATTTTAGTTGTCACCCCAATTTTTATACCTTCCATGTAATTTAACAAACATATAGGTAAATCGTAGAAGTGAAAACCGTCGAAATCTACATTGAAAAGATGTTTAATCCTTCTCTTATGTACCATCATAAATAGTCCATCGATTACCACAACCTCTTTTAAGTCATCACCAAATGACGGTGAGTACTTAGACATGTACCTTTTACCACGATTAATGTGTCCAACTTGTCCTTGCATAGAGTCCTTATCATTCCACCACATACCACTTATCAAATTGTCCGTACCCGCTAAGCCGATTATCCCGTATTCAGGATTACGATCGAACAGTTTAATTATTTTGGGGGTTAAGTTCTTAGTTTCAAACTCAAGATCATCATGAATGAAAACAACAATGTCATTCTCAGATTCTTCTATCCCTTGGTTGTAAACTTCGGTTAATGATTTATCACCACTATTCTCTACAAAGATATATTGGTTTTTTGGGTGGGAAAAGAATTTCCTGACGTGGTCAACGTAATCTTGGTTTATTGATCTTGTTGAACAAACAACTGTAATTGTATTCATACTGATTAATATACGAAAAATAAAAAGATAAAAAAAGGTTATTATTGTGATCTCTTCTCAACAATTTGACGAAAACACGTCTCATACCTTTCTAACATATTAGTTGGTGTGGGTTTGGTGGGTAGGTTGGACACACGATCTCGTAATTCATTGAGCATGTCTAATTCGTGAGCCCTATGTAATAATTCTTCTAACTGTTCACTATTTGTGCTTCCCATCTTGGATCATGTCAAGTTGTTGTTGTAATTTCTGAATACGTAGTTTAGAATCTTGAGTCTTATTACTCTTTAATTTAAGTATTTCAGATGTAAGGTGTTTTTTGCGTAGTCCCATTATTTCTTTTCTATTTATAAGTCCCATAAAAATAAATATAACTTTAGTATATTTTGGTGTTAATGGTTAAAAAAATAAACCCAAGCAACATGTACTCAGTCAATTATTCCGCTTAACATTTAAGTTTCACAGAGCATGTTGTTTTCACCTTGGGTTTATTTTTTATTTCTCTATGGTGTTAAAGGTGGACCTTGATGGACTCGAACCATCGACCTATCCGTTATGAGCGGAGTGCTCTAACCAACTGAGCTAAAAGTCCATTTGTGAACCCGGTAGGATTCGAACCTACGACCGTCTCCTTAGAAGGGAGATGCTCTATCCAGCTGAGCTACGAGTCCATAAAAAAGAGAGGTTTCGGGTCTTTCGGGGTTACTACGATATAGAGGTTAACCCTTACCTTTTTCTATACCATTGTAGCTTCACTACCTCTCTTTAGTACCGAAGAACGGGATCGAACCGTCACGAACATTACTGTTCAAGGGATTTTAAGTCCCTCGTGTCTACCAATTCCACCACTTCGGCATGATGTAAATGTAAGAACGAATATTAATAAAATCAACCCCCTACCCCATATAAAACAAAAAAACCCCACATTTCTGCGGGGTTACTATCATTCTTTAACTTTATTTATGACTAATCAGTCAATAGTTGTTTAGATGTTTTTACGGGTTCACACCCATCCTTATCGATCTTAGTTAACCTATTCTCGAATTTATCAAACCTACTATCAATGTGACGGTATAGGTTTTCTATTTGGTCGTTGAGGTCTTTCACCTCACCATCCACCCTAAGGTGAATCTCTCTTTGATTATTATTTAAATCTAATTGTGTTCCATTTATGGCCTCCTCGAAACCATTAGAACGTTGTTTAACCTTAAATATACCTACTATAGCATACCCTAAACCGAGCACACCAATTGATGTAAACATACCTAAAACGAATTCTAAATTTTCCATAATTTATAGTTTTAATTTAATTTATGTCAAAGAACGATAGTTTATATAAGTATAAACAAAAAAATTGCTATAGTCAATCCTTTGATATTTCAAAATCTTACGATATTTATTAGTAAGTAAAAATAAAATTAATTAAAATTTAAAAGTTATGGCATTCAAAGACATTTTTAAAGATGAGAATAATATCAACGAAAAGTCGGTGGTTGGTTTCGCATCATTTGCAATCATGGTAATATTTGCAGTTGCAGATTTATTGACGGGGTACTTTGGTAAGGACCTTGTTATAAACGAATTTATTTATAATTCGTTCGTTGTTATTACTCTTGGATCTTTCGGTATTGCTGAGGTAGGTAAAATCTTTGGTAAAAAAGGTGGAGAACAAGGAGAACAATAAATTTAAGGTATAATAATTAAAGAACATGTTATTAAAAATTGGATCAAGAGGTAATGAAGTTAAAAAATTACAAGAGTTTCTTGAGATCGGTGCGGACGGTATTTTCGGTAAAGGAACTGCGTCGTCAGTTAAAGACTACCAAAAAATCAACGGTCTTACTGTTGATGGTATTGTTGGTCCTTCCACTTGGGACTCTATGGGTTTGGCTACTACTGACAACTCAGAACAAACGTACACGACAGAGAACGGTTTAATCGTAAATAAACATTTTTTACCTGTGGGTGAATACAAGGAGGGACCAACCAATAAGGAGTATGTTTTTATACATCACACCGCGGGTTGGCACAATCCGTATAAATGTATTGACTCGTGGGGTAGAGACAGTAGAGGTGCGGTCGCGACCGAGTTCGTATTAGGTGGTCAATCGGTTAAAGGAAATGACACTAAATATGATGGTGAGATGGTACATGCATTCCCTGAAGGATCGTATGGTTGGCACTTAGGTAAAAATGGATCTCAACATATGCACACTCACTCGGTTGCTATTGAGGTATGTAACTTTGGTTACATAAAGGATGGTAAAACATACGCGGGTACAAGAGTTGCTGAAGATCAAATAGTTACGTTATCACAACCATTTAGAGGTTACAAGGATTGGCATAGATATTCCGACAAACAAATCGAATCACTACATAAATGGATCCTTTGGATATCTGAAAGAGACGGTATTGATGTACGTAAGGGATTACCTGATCTTATTCGTAAGATAGGTGTATCTGCATTTGAATTTCAAGATGATGCTTATTATGGTAGAGTCAAAGGATTGTGGACACACACCAATACACGTAAAGATAAATCCGATATGTTTCCACAACAGGAACTTATTGATATGTTATTAAGTCTATAAAAAAATAAAACCCCAACAAGGTTGCTGGGGTTTTTGGTCTACAGTGGTTTCAACACCACCGATATTAACGTGAAAAACGAAAAGGTGTATCGGCAAAGATAACCTTGAATGTATAAATATATATAAAAACCGAAAAAGTCAAGTTTTTAACTAAATAAGGGGGGTATTTTTTAGAATTTCTAAATTACCCCCTTTTATTTTTAATATAATACCCATCTCTTTCGTGATATCACCCGTTAAAATATTATCACTAATGAAATCTTCACACAGATTCTGAATAATTCGCTTTATGGGTCTTGCACCATACTCTTCCTCAGAATTACGTTTTATTATCTCATCAACGACTGTTTTATGAAAAGTAATTTCGTAGTTACTCTCCAAAAGTCTTTTACCTAAATGGTCTAATTCAATTTGAACGATTTTCTTTAGTGATTTATTATCTAATTTGTCAAAAACAATTACATCGTCAATTCTATTTAGGAATTCAGGTGAAAATTGATTCTTTAAAGACTTTCTAATAATTGAATCTTTAATCTTTTCGTTATTACTATCATCACTAAATCCAATTCCACCACCAAATTCAGAAACTTTCTTAGCACCTATATTAGATGTCATGATTATTAATGTGTTCGTGAAATTAATTTTTCTACCAAACGAATCTGTTAGGTGACCTTCATCTAATATCTGTAGTAATAGGTTGAAGACATCTTTATGACCTTTTTCTATCTCATCAAATAAGACAACAGAAAATGGGTTGTTCTTAATCTTCTCAGTAAGTTGTCCACCTTCATCAAATCCAACATAACCAGGAGGAGACCCAATAAGTTTAGAAACGTTGTGTTTCTCCATAAACTCACTCATATCCACCCTAACAATTTTATCAGGATCACCAAATAAGGTTTTAGCTAATGTTTTTGCTAAGTGTGTTTTACCAACACCTGTTGATCCTAAAAACATAAATGACCCAATTGGTTTGTTAGAACCTCTAACACCAACACGGTTCCGTCTAATTGATTTGGAGATGATCTCAACCGCATTATCCTGACCTATAACATTCTTAGATATTGTCTTTTCTAATGATAGAAGGTTCTTAGTCTCTTTTGTGTCAAGTTTAGTGATTGGGACACCCGTCATCTCGGTTATGATATTATATACATCATCAATAATAACGGGTTTCTTATTTAACTTTTGTTCAACACTCCACTTTTTCTTTTCTGACTCTAATTTCTTAATGACCTTTTTCTCATTATCTCTTAGTTCTGCCGCTTTCTCATAATCTTGATTCCTAACCATTTCTTGTTTATCCAACTTAATTAGATCTGATTGGTTTCTCAGTTTTTCAATAATATCGGGAATTTTCACATTGATTTTCTTTTCAGAACCTAATTCATCAAGAATATCTATTGCCTTGTCAGGGAACTGTTTATCGGTAATATATCTTTTAGATAAACTAACGATTGTTTCAATGACATTGTCTTGGTATTCGACCATGTGATAATCCTCATAAGAATCTTTTAGGTTTTTAAGAATATCTATTGTTTCATCTGTAGTTGGTTCTGTTAGGATGATCTTTTGGAATCGTCTAACCAACGCACTATCTTTTTCAATATTCTTCTTATATTCATCAAATGTGGTTGCTCCGATACATTGTATTTCTCCCCTCGCTAATGCAGGTTTAAGAATATTTGCGGCGTCCATTGATCCTGATGCATTTCCCGCACCGACCATTGTATGAATTTCATCTATGAATACAATTACATTTGGTGCATCTTGTAATTCATTTAATATTGCCTTAATTCTTTCCTCAAACTGACCTCGGTATTTTGTTCCCGCGACTAATGATGTTAAATCGAGGGACATTATACGTTTATCTAAAAGATTAGTTGGACACGAACCATCATTAATCATAATTGCAAGTTTTTCAACTAACGCGGATTTACCAACCCCCGCATCTCCAACAATAATCGTATTATTCTTCTTTTTCCTTGAGAGAATTTGAGCAATACGTTTAACTTCTTTATCACGACCGATTATAGGGTCAATTAAACCTTGTTCAGCAAGTTTAATTAAATCTCTTGAAAAATTATCTAAAATTGGGGTTGAACTCCCTTTCTTTCCTTTACGTTGTTGTTGAGGTGCTCCCTCTTCAAAAAATTCTACAGACATATATTTTAAGGTTTTGTATAAACATAACGAAAATCATACAAAAAGTCAAATCTATTTTAAAAAGACATTTAGTCATGATTTTTTATAATATACCGACAAAAAGTCATATATCACGAAATGGTACTCATATTGTAATAAGAGAATTGATAATAAATAAAAAAAAACGTAAAATTATGTTAGTATTTAAAAATGACCCATTTTTTAAAATGGTAGATAACTTCTTCGACATTGCTGAAGAAAATGAAACACATGGTCAGGTTATGTGGAATCAAACTTATGATGATAATCAACATTTAGTTGAATTTATTGTACCTGGTTTGAGTAAATCAGATATATCAATAGTTGTGGAGGAAAACCAACTAAAAATTTCACATGAAAAGACGGAAGAGACCTCAAAGTACGTTAATTCATTTGGTAGGGTATTTAATTTACCCGAAAACGTAGACGATAAGAAGATAACCGCTAAGGTTGAAGATGGTATTTTACGGGTGTTACTACCAAAAACCAAGAAGAAAAAGTCACAAAGAACAATTTCAGTTAATTAAGATAACCCCCGTAAGGGGGTTTATCATTTCTTAGATATTTATAATATACATCAGACTGACTTGATTAAATCGTGATAAATTGTTATATTAAATTAAAATACAAAAATTATGGCAATACTATCAGAAAAAATCAATGGTAAAGAGATTTTAATTGAAATCGATTCATCTAATTTAAAGTCTGCATCTTACAATACGGAAGGTGGAACATTAGTCGTCACGTTTAAAAGTGGTGGAAGTTATGAGTATTATAAAGTCCCGTGGGAAGCGTTTACCAAATTAAGACTCGCAGAATCACAGGGTAGGTTTTTCAATCTTAGTATTGCAAAGACTTATGAGTTTAAGAAATTATAATGAAAAACACTCAATTAGTTGATGAGTTAATCGAAGAGATTGGCAACAATCAAGATATTGTTAAATCATTTGAAATAAGAGATACACTGTCCACCGACATATTCGGAGAAAAGGATGGTGAATTTTTTATGCTTGATGAAATCAAAAAAAGATTAATGGTCGTTACTGAAGAATTCATGAATTTTATTGACATTGACTTCTTTGTACATGACATTATATTAACAGGTTCGTTGGCTAACTACAATTGGTCCAAGTTCTCAGACGTTGATTTACACATTCTAATTGATTATAACGAAACAGAGTACAACCTCGACTTATTAAAGAAATTCTTTGATAGTAAGAGAAGTTTGTGGAATAAACAACATGAGATATTAATAAAAGGGTTCGACTGTGAGATATATGTACAGGATGTTAATGAAAAACATTTAGCGTCGGGTATCTATTCTGTCTTAAATGATGAATGGGTGGTTACCCCCGAACGTACAATCCAATCAATTGATAAAGAATTGATTATTAAAAAGTCGGAGGTATTTGAGGATTTAATCGATGGTATTAAATCATCTTTTGAGAAAGGAGATGACGTTTCTGAAGACATATCTAAGGTTAAAAAGAAATTAAAATCATTTAGACAGTGTGGTTTGGACAAAGGTGGTGAATACTCATATGAGAATTTGGCCTTCAAACTTTTAAGGAGAAATGGTTATATAGGGGAGTTGTTGAGAATCCAAACTAAACTCACCGATAGGAAATTATCCATAGAACAATAGAAAACTAAATATTTTTCCTGTTATTGTTGTATTTATAATAAAAGAATAAGTTAAAATCAAATATACTAATATGTCAAAACTTAGACCATTGGGTAGTGAAAAATTACCTGTAGATGAAAAATTAAAAAGGATTATGGAAATTGCCAACTATGGTAGAACCCCTAAGTCCACAATTAACGAAAACAAATCACACAAAAAAGTGGAATTCCTTATGGAGTCTACCAACGGTATGTATGGTATTGTTAAAGAAGGATCTTCGTACTATGTACAAAAAGGTATTAACGAATCATCCCTTGATTATATCGGTGGAATGTTTATGAAGGACAAAAATAAGTTTTCGTCTTATTCGTCAGCATTAAAAAGATTAGAACTTATAAGTGGTCAAGAAACACTTAATGAGGCCAAAAAGTACGTATTAAAATCTAAAGGTGGAGAATCATCAACACCTGTTGAAGATATTCCCGCAGAACCAGTTGCTGCTGAACCAGCGTTAGACGCACCGATTGACGACGCACCTGTTGAGGGTCCTGAATTGGAACCTGTTGATGGTGAAGAACCAATTGAAGATTTACCATCTGATGATTTAGAAGGTGATGAAGAAGAGGGTAAAAAATCTGATTACATGGGAGAGGTTCAAAAGTTCTCAGGAAAATTAGGTCAAGCGTTAAGAGATGTTAAAGACAACATGGAAAGTGATGACATCAAGTATGTTATTAATATGATTCTTTCTGCTGTCGATTTAAATGCATTGGACGAAGACGATAGAGAAGATATTGCAGAAAAGTTTATATCAGAAGATGACGAAGACTTTGTTGATAATTTTGATGAAGATGGTGAACCAATTGACGATGTGTCGGATGATGAATTTGAAGATGAAGATACTGAACTTGATGAAGTCATGGATAAACTTGAAAGTTTTATTGATACTGACGCAATTGTTGATGAAGATATTGACGAATCTGATGTTGACGTTACTCAATTTAATGATCTCGGAATGGCGGAAACTGTTTCTGATGTGGATGAGGATGTTGAACTTGATTTGGATGAACTTAAAGGTGAAATTAACAAACATGTTGACGAAACTTTGAGTAAATACTTTAAGTAGATATGAGATTAATCTATATCAATGAGATTGGGGCTGACTATAAAGGTCAGAAACAATATGAATTCATTTTCAGTAGTCAAACAGAATTTGATATAGAGGAATGGTACCATGTACCAGCATCAACATACCCCGAATCACTTTCACCCGATTTAGAATATGTGGATTCTGTTGGAGTATTAAAGAACACCGACATTAACCTCGACCTTATACAAAAATCCGATTACTTCGGTATTATAGATTCTGTAGATGGTGTTGTGGCCTTAGGGTGGGAGAAGTTTGATTATGAGAGTGAGTTTGAACGTCTCACTTTTTCTTTTGGTGAGAAATTTGAAAAGGTAACCGAAAAATTAGATGGACGTGGATACAAACTTATAAAAGAAGATTTAAAATTTAAAATGGGGATATGAAAAGACCAGAATTAGTAAAAAAACTTATGAATGAAGGTTTAAGTGAGAAATTACTTTCAAACCTAACAGATAAACAACTAAAAGATTTATCTGAGAGAGTTTTATCGGAAGAAACACTTAACATACCTAAAGACGATAAACCATCAATAGAACAAGCCAAAAAAGGTGGACAATCATTTGTTACTTACGAAGAAGATTCTGTTGGTGAATTATGTGAAGTGTGTGAAAAAGAACCATGTTGTTGCGAAACTAACGAAGTGAATGAATGGGTTGAAGGTTTAGTTAAATCTAACTACCACCCTGAAGTAACAACAAAGAAAGAGATGTATGAAATGATTGGTGCATTATCCGATAGTGCAGATAAATTAGGAGACGCTAATAGAATGTTTAGTACAGATGGTAATATAGTTGATGAACAATCACCTCAACCATCCGAACCTGATACGGATGCTCCTGTAAGGGAGAAACCAACAACAAGACCAGGTAAACCAAAAAGAGAAAATCCGTTTGAACCAAAACATAAACCAAAACCTAAAGCGGTGTTACCAAAACAACTAAGTTTTGCATCATTAGGTATTGAATTAAAACAAGCAGCGGAATGATTAGTAAAAAATCACTTTTAGAAACAATTAAAAACATTAAGGAAATGCCAGTAGATTATGGTGACAACCCTGAAAGAATAGAACCAGGTCTTGAGGATAAACTTTCAACACAAGACACACCTTATAAAGATAACCCTGCGTTTCCACAAGATACCCCTGATGGGTTACCATCTAATTGGGAAGAGTTGTTGGCGTCTAAGAGATTTAAAGACGTTGTGGAGAAGGTAAAACGATATACGGGGACCGAAGGTAATGTTACCGATCAAGGTACATTCATGTCTCTTGTAGGTACTATGCAACAAATGTTAAATAGTGTTTTACAGTTCGAATCAGAACACAAAGAATATTTAGAGAATTTAGCGGTAGAATTAGTCAAGAAAGAAATGGCACTACCTGAAGGATCATTACAATTTGATGCTAAGTTAGTTGGTATGGGTGAGATTTCACCTGAAGGTTTCCAGCAACAAGGTGAAGAACCAAGTGAGGAAGAAGTACAACAACAATTTGGTGTTGATCCTGAAGAAGCTGAAGATGATGTGGAAGATTTTATCGACGCATTTGAACAGTTTGATCAAGAGACAGCTAAAAGAAGATTTATAAATGCGTTAATTCAAGGATCATCCAAAAAAGGACATTACATGTTTGAATTAGTTGCAACGGAATTAGAAGAAAAAAAACCTAACATCCTTACTCAGTATGGTATATTAATGTCAGTAAACGATCTTATGTATTGGATACTACCTGATGGTGTTATACAACAAGGTATGGAAGGTGGAAGTTTTGCGGGTAAAGAAGAGGTTGATACTGAAACAGATCCCCCAACAGTTAGAGCAACTGCAGTATTTTTTCCAGCATTAATTCACGAACTCATTAAAGGTGTTATGGAAGTTATGGGAACTAAAGGTTTACCTGACGATCCTCGTGCCGCTGAAATGGTTATGAATTCGACAGATACTTTACCATCGGAGATATGGGATTTAAGGTTAGGTCCTGTTATTTGGGAAAAATTTAGAGAGTCTTATCCTGAAAAAATTATGAGTGAGGAATTGAAGCACATCCAAAATTACTTATTCTCAAGATTCTCATCCTTAGATAATGATGAATTTTTTAAAGTTTCAAGAGAAATATTGAAAGGTAGTAATTTAGGTAAAGAGATTATAAGTAACATGGTTGACCAAATCATCACTGATTTACAAAGTGAAGATTACGAAGAGGACGAATACGAAAGAGAATACGGAAAAGACGATGGATCAAGTGGATTTGATAACTTATTAGGTTCACTCGGAATATCACTTTCTCCTGATGATGACGATGACGGACCAACCGTATAAAATAAAAAAGTGGTCCATGACCACTTTTTTTTGTATATAATGATATGGATAAGAATAAACTAATACAACTTAAGGAATATGCTAAGATCATGAAGGACACTCCTTATGCTCTTAGAACGTATTTGCAAACATTTGACAATACACAGAAAAAGTATGTACCATTAGAGTTATTTCCAGATCAAATTGAACTTATACATGATTACGATAACTATAATGAAAACATTACCCGTAAGTACAGACAAGCGGGTGTATCTACAGTAACTGCAGCTTGGTTATCTAAAAGAATCCAAACTGCAAAACCAACTAACCCCGAGAGAATCCTAATTATTGCCAACAAACGTGATACTGCGATTGAGATGGCCAATAAGGTCCGTGGTTTTTTAGATCAATGGCCCGAGTGGATGAATGTTGGGTTTTCACCTGATAAGAATTCAGAGAGTCGTTTTAGAATGAATAACGGTTGTGAAGTTAAAGCGGTTGCAACCTCATCGGATGCACTTCGTGGATACACTCCAACGGTATTAGTTTTTGATGAAGCGGCGTATATTGATGCTGGTGATGATTTTTGGGGAGCATGTATGGCATCCTTATCTACGGGTGGTAAAGTAATACTTATTTCAACACCTAACGGTTATGACCCAATATACTACGGTGTATATGATCAAGCATTAAGAAAAATGAATGATTTTAAAATTACCGACTTAAGGTGGTTTAAAGATCCTCGTTATGCTGGTGACCTTAAATGGTTAAAGGTTGATGATGTTATTCATTACATGTTAAATAGAGAACAATATGTTGATGAGGATATTACACTTAATGAAGGTTGGGAACGATACGAAGAATTACATGAATTAGGTTACAAACCTTATTCTCATTGGTTTGAGAATATGTCAAAGAAATTTAAGTACGATAAGAGAAAAATTGCACAGGAATTGGAATGTGATTTCTTAGGTTCGGGTGATGGTGTTATATCAAATACCATACAAGAGAAGATTAGGAAAACAATGATTACCGAACCAATTGAGAAGTATATGCAATCAACCTTATGGGTTTGGAAAGAACCTGTAATGGGACATCGTTATATAATGGGTGTTGACGTTTCTCGTGGAGATAGTGCCGATGCATCCTCAATATGTATTATTGATTTTGATGAGGGTGAACAAGTGTTAGAATATGTTGGTATGATACCACCAGACGATTTAGCATCTATTGTTTATAAATGGGGAACACTATATAATGCATTCGTAGCAACTGATATAACAGGTGGTATGGGTATTGCAACATCTCGTAAATTACAGGAGTTAGGTTACAAAGACCAATACATTGATGGTGTTAACTCACAAAACAAGTGGGAGTACAATAAAAAGGCACAGGAGAAGATACCTGGTATCAGTTTTAATAATAAGAGAACTCAGATTGTTGCAAGTTTTGAAGAGAACTTAAGACATGGTTTTAAAGTAAAATCATCTCGTCTATTAAATGAATTGAATACATTTGTTTACATTAATGGTAGACCTGACCACATGAAAGGAGCACATGATGACGCTATTATGGCGATGTCAATTGCAATGTATGTTGGAGATATTTGTTTTACACAGTTAAAACGTAACGACACGGCAAACAAAGCAATGTTAGATTCGTGGGTATTTAGTGAAAGGTCTTATGACACTCAAAAGTCGTTTTACTCCTATGGCACTGCGTTTGACGCGATTGGTTCTATGAGTACTGACCCGTCACCATACCCGATAGGACAGAAAGATGCGAGTAAGGAACAGTACATGGAACATAATTGGTTATTTGGTAAATCAACATACAGATCAAGATAACTTTATTTACTAATATATTTTCCTTATATTATAAAGTATAATATTTATTAATATGGCAAACAAAAACTTAACAGTTTATCAAAGGTTAACAAAGGTGTTCGGATTTCAAAATGATGTCCCTAATCCACCACAATATCGTTTCGACAAAGATACTCTGTTAAAAACAGACAGTAAAGAGGACTACGAAAGAGAGTTACTCCAAGCAAAACAATCGACATACGTTGCCGACAAGTGGGCCAAGATGGACCAATCACTATATAACCAATCGGTTTATTACGAACCAAATAGATTGGCAGCATATTATGATTACGAATCAATGGAGTTCACACCTGAGATATCTGCATCGTTAGATATCTATTCTGAAGAGTCAACAACCCTTTCAGAAAAAGGAGAAATTCTAACAATATACTCTGAATCAAAAAGAGTGAGTAACATCTTAGAAGACTTATTTAAAAACGTACTCGACATTAACACAAACTTACAGATGTGGTGTAGAGGAGTTGCCAAGTACGGTGACAACTTTGTATATCTAAAGATTGACCCGTCAAAAGGAATAGTTGGATGTCAACAGTTACCTAACATTGAAATTGAAAGACATGAAGGTGCTGCGTCTCACGTACACAAAGCCGAGACACCTGTAAACATGAAAACACGTGAATTACGTTTTGCATGGAAAAATAAGGATATGGAATTCCAAGCATGGGAAGTTGCACATTTCAGATTATTAGGTGATGATAGGAAGTTACCATATGGTACATCAATGTTGGATAAGGTAAGACGTATATGGAAACAACTACTTCTTGCAGAAGATGCAATGTTAATCTATAGAACTTCAAGAGCACCCGAAAGAAGAGTGTTTAAAGTGTTCGTGGGTAACATGGACGATAAGGATATTGAAGCATATGTACAACGTGTGGCAAACAAATTCAAAAGAGATCAAGTAGTTGATCCTGCGAATGGACAAGTTGATATGAGATACAACCAAATGGCGGTAGATCAAGATTATTTTATACCTGTAAGGGATCCATCACAAACAAATCCAATTGAAACATTACCAGGAGCACAGAACTTAGGTGAGATTGCGGATATTGAGTACATTCAAAAGAAATTATTAGCAGCGCTAAGAATACCAAAGGCGTTCTTAGGGTTTGAGGAAATTGTTGGTGATGGTAAAACATTAGCATTAATGGACATACGTTTTGCAAGGACGATTAATAGAATACAGAAGTCACTTGTTCAAGAGTTAAATAAAATTGCATTAGTACATTTATATCTTTTAGGTTTAGAAGATGAACTTACTAATTTTACATTATCATTAACTAATCCATCCGCACAATCTGATTTATTAAGGATTGAACAATGGAAAGAGAAGATTACGTTATATAAAGATGCTACTTCTGATCAATCTCAGATTGGTATCCAACCAGTGTCACACACATGGGGTAAGAAGAATATTCTTGGTATGAGTGATAATGACGTTGTACTTGATTTACAACAACAAAGACTTGAAAGAGCACTTGGTGCTGAATTAGGTATCACACAAAACATTATCAAGAGAACTGGTGTGTTTGATGAGGTAGATAAGAAGTACGGTATCCCCGAAAAGGATAGACAAGCAATGGACGCTTCAATGACACCTGAGGATGGTGGTGGAGATGATATGGGTGGAGCTCCTCCTATGGGTGGTGCAGACGCACCTCCAATGGATGATACACCATTAAGTGAAGACAAGAAAAAAAGTAAATCTATATTAACGGAAAGTAAGAAATCTAAAATATTGGGTATGTTAGGTGATGAAACAAAAGATTTTGATGATCTTTTTGATATCGATAAGGCTCAACGCAATATTTATGAGGTAGAGAATAAACTCAATGACATATTAAAAGAATAATTATGACAACATTTGGACATATAAAAAACAAAGTTCTAAACAAACTATCTAACTCTTATGGTAAGGGTGAATTTAAAACTAACCTGAAGGAACACTTCAAACCAATAATGGAGAACGAGATTTTAAAAGAAATGTACTCTCTTTATGAAGAATTAGAAACAAAAACATTTGACGATAAAGAAACTGCACAGTTATATGTGGAAGAACTATCTAAAGTTTTAAAAGAAAGACATTCTGAGGTAAGTACAGTACTTAACCAAATGAACGAATCATTAATTGATACTAACGTTGAATCAAATAAGTTGTATGAGTCTTTAGATAGACTTTCAACTGAAGATAAGTTAGGTAATATTTCTGAAAAGGTAATTGCTAAGAAATTCTTAGTTGAACATTTAACCACAAGTAAAGTGTCGGATACACTAAAAGTAGAAACAGGGGTAAATGAAAGTTTACTAAATTCTGTATTGACAAACAATTTCAATATTAGTTTTGATAAAACATTAAGTGAAGAAGATAAAACTAAATTAAAAGATATACTCTCAATAACTAATGAGGATTTGAATACTAAATTTGGTGAATTAAAAGAATCAATAAACGGTACTTTAGATTCCTTAGTTGAAGCGGACAATGGATTTACATCTAAGTCTGATGAGGTAAAAAAGGAAATAAACGAAATGACACAAACGAAATACAACTTATATCGTTTAGAAGAATTATTAGAGAACCTAAATTAGATTTCCTTTACGGTTGCTACCTTAGAGGTGTAAACCTTCACTTTTGAAATATCATAATCAATCGTGGAGGTTTTTTATTGCTCCTTATCTTTTATTTTTTGAATATACACCGCCTTTTGTTTTTGTAATCTTTTACTGACTGAAGGTTTTGTGTGTTGTTTCTTATTCCTAAGTGAATTTAATTGTTTCACATTCTTTACTTTACGACGTAATTTCTTGATCGCTTGATCGATATTGTTGTTTGTTACTTTTATTATTAGCATATTTTGATATATACATAAATATAATGAAAAAATTTGTTATTCCAAATTTAAATGTGTATATTTTAGTAACACCATAAATAAGAATAAACATGTTAAATGAAATTAGGAAGATTTATTCCTTTAGGTACTTACAAAGATGTTAAGATTGGATACGGAACTATAAATCACAAAGATTTAAAGACTATATATTTAAAATTAAATTCTTGGCTCGAACCTGATGAGGAATGTACGGATTACGATGCAGTAGTTAGGTCATCAAGAAATGACATAAAAAGATTAATAAGTGGATTGAACAGTGATTCATTCCGACCACAGTCTATTGTCGATTTAGACATTAGAACTAAAGGTATAAAAAAAGAAAAGAGATCGTTTATGAATTTAGAATGTACATTATATGTTCTAAAAGACTTATCAATTAAAAGTGACGATCTTAAATTGTATATGAAATCACTTATGGTTGGAATAATCGACGAGTGTTTAAATAACGATTTATTGTATAATTTTCACAAAAATAAAAAATAACTTCGATACCGATGTATTTATAGTAATAAAACTATTCATACATGAAAGTATTAGGTCCAAAAGAAACAGGTACAGGAATCCTCATCGAATACGATGCGGGTTTTGTGTCTCCTGATGAAAATAAAACAGTAATAACAGAAATGAAGGGTGTTGACTTCTCAGAAGACATTATTCTTTATGCTGTTCTACAAAAATACGACACTCCAAATAAAAACGGTAGAATATATCCTGAGAAACTTCTCAAACGAGAAATGGAAAAGTATAAGGATGTTATTGACAAAGGGAGTGCGTTAAACGAACTAAACCACCCATCATCTTCACTTATAGATTTAGATAGAGTATCACACACGATCACCGAGACTTGGTGGGACGGTAAGATACTTATGGGAAAAATTAAATTACTTCTTTCACCTGGATGGAAAAAATCAGGTATTGTAAGTACTAAAGGTGACCAAGCCGCAATGTTACTTATGAATGGAGTGACATTGGGAATATCTTCAAGAGGTGTTGGGTCATTAAAATCAGAAAGAGGACAGAATATAGTACAGGAAGATTTCGAATTGGTGTGTTTTGACTTAGTGTCGTCACCATCAACACCTGGTGCTTATGTGTTTAACGATCCTTCAGATAGAGAAAAATACGCCGAGAGTATAGAGGAAAAACCAATAGTAGATGATAGAATGTCGAGATTAATGGGTAAGATGGATACATTTTTAAATAAATAATTCAATTTATTATTGATCAGAACACCATAAAAGTAATTTTTTCTTAAATAACAAGTATTTATTAATAAATAAAAAACAACAAATGAGTAAAAAATCCATTTTAGAACAAGCATTGCTTCAAGTACAAGATCTTGAAGAGGCAGTTAAAGCGAACGCAAAAGGTATACTTGCTTCAACCATGAAGGAAGAACTAAACGAATTGCTAAAAGAATCAATGGAAGAAGAAGAGTCAGATGAAAGTCTGAGTCTTGATAAAGAAGACGAACAAGGTATACCTGAAGTAGCTGCAGAACAATTTGACAGTGAAGATGAGGAAAACGATGACGAAACTTCGATAAACGACGAGCCAGCGGACGACGAAGATCCTGATTTAGAGGATGAAGTTGTAGATGACGAATTAGACACTGAGGATGAATTAGATTCTGAAGTGGATGATGTGTTTGATGCAATTGATTCTGAAGAAGATGATCAAGACGTTCTTGATATGACCGACGCATCTGACGAAGAAGTTCTTAAGGTATTCAAATCAATGAAACCTGAGGATGGAATAGTAGTTAAGAGAGACGGTGATAACGTTGAGCTTGAAGATGGTGACGACGAATACATTATCAAATTAGAAGATGAAGTATCTGACGAAGTTGCTGATGAAGATCTTGCTGAAGAAGAAGATTGTACCGAAGGGTGTGATGATTCTGAAATCAAAGAAGATGATTCTGAAGAAGACGACGTTGTATATGAAATTGACTTAGATGAAAGTGATGACGAAGTTGCTGAAGAAGAAGTTTCTGAAGAAGTTTCTGACGAAGACCTTTCTGAAGAGGAAGAAGTTGAGTTAGAGGTTCCTGAGGAAGACACTCAAGAAGGAGAAGTTGACGAAGCGGCAAGAACAAAATCTAACGTACACGGAGACAAAGGTGGTGCTAACAGAGCGGGTATTAAGTCTAAGACAAAATACAAAGCTGGTTCAGACATCAACGAAGAAGTTAAGACTTTGAGAAAACAAAACGGCGAATATAAAAAGGCGTTAGTTCTATTCAAAGACAAACTTAATGAGGTCGCTGTGTTTAATGCTAATTTAGCATACTCAACAAGATTGTTCACTGAACATTCAACTACTCGTAATGAGAAATTAAATATTTTGAAGAGATTCGATACTGTTGGAACTTTAACAGAATCTAAATCAACCTATAAAACAATTAAGGGTGAGTTAGAGTCGTCTAAGAACGTAACAGAATCAGTGGTAAACAAGATCACTTCAAATAATCCGACAACATCTTCATCTCAAGATGTACTTTCAGAGTCAAAAGCATATGAAAGTCCACAATTCTCGAGAATGAAAGAATTAATGTCAAAAATAAAATAATAAATTAAACAAAAAAACAAATTTTAAAATGGGAGCATTATTAGAATCAGGTATGGTTGGTAACATTGGGTTAAAACACCTAAGAGTTATCAAGGAAGATACCATCAAAAAATGGGATGACTTAGGATTTTTAGAAAGTCTTGAAGGTCACCAAAAAGATAACATCGCTCAGTTATATGAAAACCAAGCGTCTTATTTAATAAACGAAGCTGCTGTGTCTGACGCATCAGGTTCATTCGAAACAGTTGTTTTTCCAATTATTCGTAGAGTATTCTCTAAGTTATTGGCTAACGATATCGTTTCTGTACAAGCTATGAACTTACCAATTGGTAAATTGTTCTACTTTGTACCTAACATCTCTGACAGACAAGGTGCTGCCGATGCTGAACCAGGAGCTCACAGAGCACCATTCAGATCACCAGGACAAACTGAGAACGGAGACTTCTCAGGAAGAAATCTTTACGATAGATTCTACGAAGAAGGTGACGGAGCTGATGAAGGTCTATTTGACTACTCTAAAGGTAAAGTTGTTGCTGGTGCAGCGACATGTATCGGTGGTGTATCATTCGCTGACGGAGTTGCAACAACAGCTGCTGAAGTAATTCCAGCTACTACTACTGTATCTAACGTAGTAATTGCTGTTTCAGGTTTCACATCTGCTGGAGCTGGTAAATTAGCGGGACCTACAGGAAACGTTATGGATACTGAAGAATTTTTAGCTTCTTTAGAAGTTTCTTTTGATGGTAAATCAAAAGGAATCAACATTGTAACTCAGAAATACGGAAGTGGTATTGTTGATTACGGTAAGAAATCAGTTGGAGCAACAGGGAAATTTAATGATATTTGTGATGAAAATGGAATTATTTTCATTCAAGTTGATTTAGAAACTTACGGAACAACAGGATTTGTACCTTATACGTCTGATGCTGATGGAGTTCAAAACACTGAGTTCACTGTATCATACAGAACTTACGAATCTTTAGAATTCGAAGACGAAATCGGAGAAGTATCTTTCGATTTAGAGTCAGTTACTGTATCTGTAACGGAGAGAAAATTAAGAGCTAGCTGGTCTCCAGAATTAGCACAAGATGTATCTGCTTTCCATAATATCGACGCTGAGGCTGAGTTAACTGCATTGTTATCTGAGCAAATTGCAGCTGAGGTTGATAGAGAGATCTTAAGAGACTTAAGAAAAGGAGCAGCTTGGAACCTTAAATGGGATTACAATGAGTGGAAATATGGTGGAAACGCTAACTCAACACTACAAGGGTATACTCAAAAGGATTGGAACCAAACGTTAATTACTAAAATTAACCAATTATCGGCTCAAATCCATAAAACAACACTTAGAGGTGGTGCTAACTGGATCGTAGTTTCTTCAGAAGTTTCTGCAGTATTCGATGATTTAGAGTACTTCCACGTATCTAACGCTGGTGCTGAACAAGATCAATACAATATGGGTATTGAAAAAGTTGGTACTTTAGCTGGACGTTACCAAGTGTTTAGAGATCCTTATTTCCCAGCTGGGAAAATCTTAGTAGGACATAAAGGAAAATCGTTATTAGATGCTGGATATATCTACGCACCTTACGTACCTTTACAATTAACACCTACAATGTATAACCCGTTCAACTTTACTCCGATAAAGGGTATCATGACGAGATATGCTAAGAAGATGGTTAATAACCGTTACTTTGGTGTAATCAACGTATCAGGTTTACAAACTTTCAGTTTGGATACTTTAAGATAATCTTTACGGATTTATTAATACTAAAAGGGGGAGACATTGTCTTCCCTTTTTTTTATGCTTTATTTTCTGTATATTCTAACTATGGATTGGACAAACTATTTTATTAATATTGCAGAACAAGTAAAGGAGAAGTCTAAGGACATTAATACCAAAATTGGTACAGTTATAGTCGGAAAGGATAAAGAGATCCTCAGTACGGGTTATAATTCGTTTCCTCGTGGTTTAAACGATGAATTAGATGAGAGACAAGAACGACCTGAGAAATACTTTTGGTTTGAACACTCTGAGAGGAATGCAATCTACAATGCGGCACGTATTGGTGTATCTTTAAAAGAATCTACGGCATATCTAACCTCAGGATTACCCTGTATGGATTGTGCAAGGGGATTAGTACAATCGGGGGTTGTAAAAATAGTATGTAAAGAAGTGTGTACTACTAAAAATCAAGGAAAGTGGAAAGAACAACAAAAACGTTCTTTACTTATGCTTTCTGAGTGTGGGGTAGTAGTCGAGTTTTATTAAGTTTCTTAACTCTGACTTTTAAATCGTCAGTGCCCTTAATAAGACGATGATATTCACCTTCAGGTATAAATACCTTTAGACCTTCATGTATATTAATAGGAAGTTTATCATCCATTTGAAACTTCCAATCACTATCGTGTAAAAACGTTATTTCCCTATCTTCATTATCGAAGTGCCATTTTAATTCAGTCTTTTTAGTTGTTTGTGGGAATACCCTAACACTGTGGTCAGAGCTCACGATTTCACGGAATGGGAATTTGTCTTTCATTAAGATGATTTATTTGTAAAAATTTTTATTACTGATCTATAAAAATCAACATCGTCATGTTGTAATTGACCATACACTTTTGGTGTTAATTTAAGTATTTTTTCACCCTCAGTATATTCTTCGAACGTATTTGCAATTCTATTTTCCATATAACACATAGTTGAGTACATGGTATAACTTTCAATTTCTATACGGGAATTATCTTGTGACTCTCTATATGAATAATAACCATCTTCATCTTGGTCACTTCGTTCTTCAAAATCATCCACATAGTAATCTTCATCAATGTCGTCTTCATGAAGAACATATTTTTCTTTAGTTTCTTTGTGTTCTACAATTGCACAACCATAACCCGGTTTTTGACCTTTTCTAACCCTATAAGGATCATATCCAACAAGATTAAATAGGTCGGTGACATCATCTAATTCCGAATTAACAAAACCATCATGTGTGTCAGGGTATTCTGGTGGGTCGTAATAACCCTCTACTAAATCATATAATTTCATATTACCATGGGTTTGAAGATTTTATTCCTAATGCTTTACGGTATCTTACAATGTTACAACTCCAATAACCCGCTTTTGTACGGTCTTTCTTTTCACTACACTTATGTCGTGCTCTAAAAGATTTAGCAGCCGCTTTATCGTTATTCCTTATTCTCATGTTTGGGTCACCAAATGTTACTTTCTTAATAGTGCCTTTAGGTGTCTTCACGTATACCGCGAATTTTTTAGGTCCACTTGGAGTTCTGAATGGTTTGTTTAACTTAACATTCTTTCCTCTATGTTTAACTTCCACAAGATATTCCTCAACATTATCCAAGAATGGAATATCTAAGTATACCTCTTCACCTTCGAACATTCCTGTTTGACCTAAATCTGTTTTTATTAGATCTAAATCTACACCGGTGACTTCTAAGACACCTTCATTATATAACTGACGTGATTCATTGTATATACCAAAGAATTCGTTAGAATAGACCCTATAGATGTTTTCTGTGATCGGAATGTTGTTGTCTAAGTGGTGTTTAAGACCCTCACTTAAATTTATTTGATTTGATTCGGATAAAGACTTTAATTTGGGTGCATTTAAATGAATATCATTAACCAAAAGGTTATTGATAACTAAACCAACTATTTTGTCTTCGTTGATCATTACTTTTCCACACAATTATTTACTCTTTTACCTGTTTTGTAAGAAATCTTTGTTTTGGGTGAACCCACTTTATGAGTATCCCAACATGGATCTTCATCTTCCGCAATTTCACCTTCTTTGTCGTTCATAAAGAAGTCAAGGACTTGGTCCATATTTTCTTTTGCAACTGAAACGTGATCATCAGCCCAATCATGACCATTTGATAATACATTATCAATCATTGACTGATCCATCTTTAATAGAATTTCACATTGTCTGTGAATCTGTTGTAGATTAGAGAAGAACATGTAATTTCCCGATTTTGGATTGTTCTCTTTTAGAATACTAAGTTCTTTTTTAATGATTTGTCTTAAGTCCATATTAATAAGTATTATTTTTCTGAGATAATTTCAAATTTTATTACATTTGGGTATGTAATTTCTTCGTTATGTTTCACACCTCTTATTTCCAAGTAATATTCTCTTGGTATTAAGACAGATGTATTTAACATAAAACTATTTTCATTTGTAACGTCAGCGTAGGTCCAATCAAATACGTTGACATTTGTACGACCTTCTTTTATGTATATTTTGTAGAACACTTCATCAAAAAGAATATTTGTTGATTGTGATATTGTTCTAAATATTATACTAACCTTTCTTACATCTCCCGACTGTATTTTTTCATTTTGTTTAATACCCGAATATTGTACAACGTACTTATTCACCTCTGTTTGATTTTCACCTAAACTGAATTTAGAGGAATATGGTTTAGGTACAAACTTTTGTGTAATATCAGGAAATACATTGTTTTCAACACCGATCCCTTTCCAAACATCATAGAAGAATCTTTTACCATCACAAACTAATCCGTCAATTCCGAAGGTTACAACGTAAACTCCTTTTCTGACTTTCTTAGCGGTTAAACCTGTCAATCCTGAGATGGATGATTTTGTAGAATCTAATATATCAACTGTTGGTACGTTATCTAAGTCAAAGAAATTGGTTTCCTTATTTACGTATAAATAAAGATTTTGATTTGTCTTTTCAATGAAGTTATCCCTATCGTCAAGAATCCTATCATCAAAATAAGTCTCAACGTAAGGTTCGAAGAATGTCTGTGTGTATTTACTGAAAAATGCAACGGATTGATCAACTTCTTGAGTTAAATCTTCATACTCAGTGGCAAACGCAATACCAATACCATAATCCGTATCACCACTAACAATAATACCATTAACATATTCGGTTATATCGGCAACGAGATTCTCATCACCATTGTCAAATGTAATAGTATCAATTATTGTGGGGTTATTTGAATATATTCCTTCTTGTGACCACGTATCGGCGGTTGTTCGATTAAACCAGTTTGATGGTCGTTTATCGTAAGTGTCATTACCTGTGGTATAATCATACTCTGAGTCTTCATAATCAAAACCAACACCCTCATCCCACGATTCTGTTAGTTTAAAAATAATTAATGAGAATGACGTTGTTCTTTCTCTACCAGTACCTCTTTTAGCACCTAAGAAAGTTTCGTCACCAAAAATGGTATTTGTAAGATGTAGTTTATGTGTTGTGTTATTATCTATAACATAATCACCACCAACAACTCTTTCTGTAAGGGAGGTGAAATCAACTTTAAAAATGAACTTAGAAAACCCTGAACCATAAAAAATCTCAGTTGTTGGATTCTTTGCGGTGTTAGTCTGACTGTTCTTAATTACTGTGTTGTTTTTCTCAAAATATGAACGATAGTATGACATCTCTATAAGTATTTCTTATATAAATATCTGTTAGTTTATTCTTATCGACTTATTTAGTATGTCATTTTTCAAAGTATTTCGTAAAACTTCTAATTTTTTCCAATCACCGTACGCTTCTTTTACCATTGGTTTCGTTGGTTGGTGTGCGTGACCAGCCATAACAACATATAATTGATCTAAAAACGCTAATAGAGTTTCACCACGCACTGTTGCATATGTGTTAGGTTCTATACGTGTTAAAAGATCTTCTTGAGTGTATTCATAGGTGTCTAACTTATCGAAAGGGACTGTTTTACTTCCTACCTCGTTTGCGTCTGTCGATAGTAGGTAGATTTTATCAGAAACAAGAGTACCAAATGATTGTTCTGCACTTGAACTAATAGTTTTTAAAACGGTTATTTTCCTTTCCTCACTTTTTGGTTTTGGTGATGGTTCGGAAATACTCCAAAACAAACCAGAACCTTCAGACACTGATGTGTTACATGATGGTTTAATATTATCTAAAAAATCACTAACAGACGGTGTTGAGTTAATTATACTTACCAATGATTGACGTGGACGAAAATAAAACGGATGGATGTATTTTGACCTATCTGTGGTTATCTTAATATCCTTAATCTTTAATCCATCATCGTGAAGATCACAAAGTGTCTTACGTATTTTGATATATGCTCCTTTCTTAGAATCAACTGTTTGTACAAAAGTTGGTGTCGTTGTTGTGTTATCTTCATTTATTAAAGTCACACTTTCAATACTTGTTAAATCAGGCATGTGTGATGATGTAAACACATTAGTCGCAAATGAGTCACCAAATACTTCTCTAACGTGATATATGTACCAACTAACTTTAGTTGGATTAGTAACATCATCGAGATCATATTCAATAACGTAGTTAAGTTTGTTTGTTGGTATACTAACTACAATTTCTTTTTCTTCTTTAAACTCTTGTTTAGAAGAGAATTTTTTAAGACTTAAGGTTGCTTGTTTTTTACCCCTTAATGGGTGTGTTATTAAATCAGACCTTTCCCTTGTATTTGCAGAATCTTTTGATAGTAGTTTACCACCCCTTAAACTAACTCCGTTCTCAGTAAATAAAACGTCCGAACCGTACTTACCGTAAATTGCAGAATCCTCATGTTTAGCTAACGAATTTTTAGCATTAGATTTTACATACGTACCATTCCCATTAAAGATATTACCCGTTTGTTTTACTGTAACACCAAATGATGTGTTTTCAAGTTGTCCTGAATTACTCTGTGAATTCCAATCGTGTATAGTTGTAAATGGACCAGGTATATATTCTTGGTTCATTAAATCATTCTCAAGGTCGTATTGTACTATTTTAATTGTTTGACCTACAGTTGGTATGAAATTTAGATTGTTTGGTAGGAATGGTGAGGCACAAAAAGGATCAAGTGGTTCCCACTCTTCAAACGCAGCGGCACCTTGTGATGGTGAGGTTTGATTACCTAATACTTTATACCTAACACGACCAATACCTTTTGGATCTATATTGTCCGTAACAATACCTAAATTAACTAACTTCATACAGTCTTAAATCTTTCGTTTAATTCGTTATTGATTTTATCGTATGCTTCTTCCACCGCATCTAAATGTTTTGTAAGTGATAATATTAATGTTTTAGTTTTTTCAAACTCATCATTTAAAATTTCCAAACATTCATTTAAATCTTTATTAGATTTAACATCGGGACTCGATACAATTTCTACTAATTTTTCTTTATCCATTAGAATAGTTTTCCTGCTACGCTTATGTAACCCGGCGGTAATGGTACAGGACCAAGAGGTGTCGGTATTACTGTAAATTTACTTGCTGCCTTTAAGTATGAATTATTATCTAATTCGTCAGAATTACCTTCAATCACTGATTTAACCAATGACATCATTTCATTTGCTTCACCATAGATCGGACCGGTATTTAAACCAAGTGAGGACATTTTTTCTGCAGCATTCATGTATGCCCTATCAGTACTATACCCTGGTAAGATATCAGAAAATGATAAAATTATACCGGGGATATTAATTGAAGGACCTTTAAGATTTAATGCACTTGTAATTGCTTGTATTATGGTAGTGAACAACTCAAGACAATTATCGAAATTCTTAGCTAAAATCTTTCTAAGAATAGAAATAATTGAAAGTAAGATAGCAATTAATCTCTTATATTTTTTACTTAATATTTTTGCGGCAATCTCAGCAACAAACAATAATAGATCTCGTTTGATTAACTTCCAAAATTCTTGTATAAACCTCCAAAATACATCCTTTATTATTTTAAAGAATAATTTAGATAACTTCTTCATTAGGTCTTTAACATCATCCAAAGTTACATTCTGAACTGCCTTGTATGCAAGAACAATTGGTAATATATATTTTGGGGATATAATACTACCTATAATTGCCTTAGGTAGGTTTAATATAAAACCACTAATTAACTCGAGTTGAAATTGTATAGGTGGAACATCACTACCCGAATTTAAGGCTGCGTTAGCCGCCGCATTTGCAAGTATTGAATCCGACAACTCACTTAGATTATTTGTTTCCGTTGATAAATACACAAAGTCCTCAAAATTCTCAGTTGATGTGGGGACTTCAAAATTGCCACAATCCACAAACTTAAGTACTTTTCTTAACCGAGCGTCTCTATCATCAACATCAATACCTTCTACATCATTAAAATCAAAATAAGACTCCACATCTGCATCGTTCTCATTAAACATTTTTGATGTTGTTTGTATAAGGTTTGATTCTTCGGGAGACCCACATAATCCAAATAATTTTTCACACAACTCAGTTAGAAAACCAAGAGCTTCGTCTACGATTGGTGGATTATCACCACCACCCTTTAATGTTAAAAGCATTGTGTTCCTTATAATGTCGTCCATATTTGGACCCTCTATACTTGAATAATAATCTTTAGTGAATTCACCCACCCTAAGTGCTGATAAACCTTGTTTAAGTCCCGACACATCGTATTCTTGAGATGCCGTATTCCAATTTAGATCAAACAGATCGTTACCATTTGTGGCTGAAAACGTATATGGTGATGAAAATGCACCATACAAATCTCGGTTCATTTTAACCTTACCAATTGAAGGTGATGGTTGTTCGTACATAATTGTACCCAAATCACTTAAGGGATCAACTTGTAAGACTTCTAAGAAATCAAACTCTTTTGGTGATATAGATACTGTGTCACTTGGGAACTCTGTTTCAACACCACAAATACTTGTTTCTGTATTAATAAACAACACTTCTCTTACCGCATCATTTACGATTCTTTTAGAGTCTTTTACTGTAATATCAGCAGATTCTAATGCGTATTTTTTTAATTTATTTTTTGATACTAATTTATCGTTAGATTCTACTTTAGCATTTGTATCATTTAAGAATGTAGATGCAATATCAATTACAGAACTAAAAATATCCCCTTGGTTATCTTTTTTCTTTTTTGAGAACTTACCAAGTAACGCATCTTTTTTAGCTGAGAATTTTTTACTTAGATCATCAACTTTAGCGTCAAGGTATAGATCATAAACTTCACCACCATCTACTGGTGTGTCGTTGATTTTTTTAATTACCTCAATTTTGGACTTTATCTGGTTCCGTAATTTTTTGATCTTACCACTCATTACATCTGATATTTTTGTGATTCACCACTTGGTTCATCATCTTCTTTCATTAGTTTTTCAAGTAGTTTTCTATCGTCGTCGGTTAGGTCTAATTTACCACCCCCACCTGACGCAGGATTCGATCCTCCTGATTGTTTTAACAGTGTACTTTGTAATTTCACTAAAGAAATTTTCTTCTCAGTACAGTCGTTTAAAATCTTTTGTTGTTCTTTAATAACGGGTCCAAGAACACTCATGTCCTCAGGCTCTTTCATAAAACTCAACATCTTTTTAGTTATTAAACTTGCGGTTTGTTTTTGTTCTACAATGTCATTGTAAATTTCTTGCATCAATGCAAGTGCGGAATCGGTGTCTAAAGACAATAAATTTTTACTTCTTCTCATACCAATAAATAGTTGTTTCTAATTATTTATGAAACCGATCTTCAGTACTTCGTAGAGTTTTTTATACTTTTTCATAGCAACTCTTATCTCTTTAGTACTTAATGATGTCATTTCTCTTAGTGCTAAAAGAATTAAGTTCTTATTAAACTTATTACCTTCTCCAACTTGAAACACTTGTTCGAAATTTGAGAACACTTCAATAAGGGCGTAACCTAACTTTCTTTCGTTGTCGTTAAGTTCCTCTTTTTCAACAAACTCTTCAAGGTCGGTTGTTAGTTTAATAACGACTTTTTTATAATCAATAATGTCCTCATCAATTATATAAGATAAATCCGCACGGTCTTCTAATCTTGAAGAAATGTCTTCATAAGAAACAGAACGGTTTTGTTCTTTATGGTCCTTTTGTATTGCACCCATCAAGTAGTTCTTACAGATGGTTCCAAAATAGGAGTATGCCTTATAGTCTTTAGTTGTGTCAAATTTATTAATCTTAGTGATTAAAAATGACATTGTATCGGTATGGATTTCTTCAAATTCCATATCTTTTCTATAAAGTTTGTAACGACGGATTATACTTTCCACCATTATTTTGAGAGGTTCTCTTAAATATTCGTTGAATATCTTATTTTTTTCATCATCGTCTTCGGATTCTAAGTATCGTACTACCGCTTGTTCTTGCTCCTCCCCAAAGTACATTTTTTGGGTTCTTTTTCTTGGCATTAGTTATTTTCAACATAAGCTACATCTCGTTTATTTTTAAAGAAAAATTCTTTTTTAGCGGTATCTAACCAAAATGTTGCTTCGTTGGTTGCTAACTTACTTTTCTCATCATTTTTATATGACCAAAATAGTGAATCCTCTCTGAAGTTGACGTGTCTGTACCCTATCTGTGGGATTGACATAATCTTGACTCCGTTATGTGTTAATCTTAAAAGAAACTCGTAACTGAAGGTTAGTTTAATATTGTCCTTAAACTGTCCATTTTCTTTTATAACTTCTGTTTTATAAAAACCACCACTCGTTTGGTAGTTCTGATAATCCAAAAGAACTTCATTCTCTAACACACCTTGTGTCTCTGTAAACCCATAAGCCCATACGGACTCATTTGTTAAATTTAATAACTTACCTTCAGTATCAACATCCTTCACAATTGGTAGGAACACATCAACATCTGAGTGTACCTCTTTGTATTGTAAAAACGGTCTTAACCAATTACCAGTTAATTCGTCATCAATCTCTAAGATTGAAAACCATTCGGTGTCACAATTTTCAATCCCAAGGTTTACTTGAGAACAGAATCCTGTGTCACCACTATTTGTTACTATGTTTATATCTAATTTGTCTGACAAACCTTTTGACGTGATGTTTTCAACCACATCTTTAGGTGCCACAATCACTAATTTAACATCATCAAAAAACTGTTCAACAGACTCAACTGCTTTAGATAACATTTCGTGATATAAATCGTCTAATTTGTGTACGGGTAGTATTACTGTAATATTCTTCATTATTCTTCTATTTTTGATTTTAAATTAGTTAACCCATTTTCGATTGTTTTAATTCTTGAATTCTTCAATGAATTAAATATTGAAATTACGTTACTATCGATTATATCCGCACTATATGGGATTAATGTTTCAGACATTTTAGACTTAACCTCATCATTGATTGTTACACCCTCTAACCATGCCAAAACATAGGTTCCAAGTAGTTCAACAATCTTGTTTAAATCATACGTCCATAGACCATTCTCACTTAACCATTCAGGTTCGGTGGTTGGGATCTTACCAATTACAGGTACTTGACATTTCATAGATTCAAGTGGAAAAGTCCCAAAGGTTGAATCATCGTCTAACCACACAGAACAAATACACTCTTGTAGTTGTTTTGCAAATTCCTCGTGAGACATTTGAACCATGTCTTTAAATGTAACCCATCTTAATTGTGGGTATCTTAGATAAAATTCAGAAATAACTCTTCGGTGTTGTCCTCTATCCCTTGCACTAATTGCAATGAATGGTTTAGTCAACGATTCAGTTGGTTTAAATATGTCACTAATTTTTGGTGGATTAATATAAATGATAGATTCTGGAAATACTGTCTGTATATATTGTTTAGATGATTTAGTTGTTGTAATTACTTTGTCAAAACCATAGTCACTCCATCTACTACCAACCTGTAAAGTTTCAAAAATATACTCAGTCTGTTGAACTAACATCACTTTAGTACATTTTACATCTTTCAACTGTTCTAAAACATTGGAATAATATTCAGGTACAACAATTACATCGTCAATACCCATTTCAATTTGATCTTCCTTTATTGTAACGATCGGTAGATCTTTATATTTATCTCCCATCCATGATTCAACACCAATGTAAGCCTTGTCTTCGACTAAGATATGTGCATCGAGACCTTCCTCTCTCAAGGTTAGTACAGTATCGTAAATGTACTTAACTGCTGCTCTTGCATTATTCTTTGTGTCGTAAGTAAGAAAGTAAATTTTGTATTGGTTATTTTCCAATCTATTGAAAGCACTTTCTAATTTTTCAATATTTTCTTGTATTTGATTACTCATTTTCGTTTTTTACTAAAATTCCGTAGTTTATTAGGGTGTTAAATGCAATTTTAAATGGTATTGATATATCCGATGCGAGTAAACCCATCATATCATCACCTCCACCACCTTCAGTTAATAAAGTATCTATACATTGTTTTACAATGTCGTACTTAAAAACATTTATTGTCTGATCATGTCTTGGTATTGAATCCTCTCCCCCCTCTTTGGGTTCGACAGTCTCAACCTCTAACTCACTCGTCTCAGTAACTTTGTCCAAGTCGATATAATAATATTCTCCGAAGATTTCAACCATTTGTTATCTATTTCTGTTAAGTTATGTATTTCTAAGGAATTTGTAAAGTGTTGATTGTATTCAGTATTGAACTTAACAACCTTTTTTGACTTAGGACATTGTTCAACCACTGAATGGTTATCTGTTATCCACATGTCACACTTTTTCCATAAATTCGATATCTCAGATGACATAGTGAATTTTATGTTATTTCCCATAAATCCGTTTCTCGATAGAAAAAACAAAGTAGACGCTTTTGATTTACCTAATTCATCCAATCCCACGATTGTTATGTTATGTTCTTTATTGGTATAAATAAAATTATTTAAATCAAAGAACGTTTTTCCGTATGAAGGAGTTGCGTGACCAAATATTTCAACTGCGTAGTCAATAAACGTAAAGTTTTCAAATTCGTCTTTAGATTGGAATTTATAACTCTCCATTAAATGATTATTTCTTACTGGTTCAATTATGTCATATTTATACCCCTTTTCATCCTCAGGTAAATCCTCAGGATCAGAATCTAAATAATGATCTTTATAATGATAATCAAACTTTGCAATTGTGTTACGTAAGACTCCGTCTATACTAATGTAAATTTCCATATACTAAATATAATAATATTGATGTTATAAGTAAAGTCTATTATTCGTACCTCTTTAGGATTTTACTAATAATAGGATTCCTTACAATATCTTTATTTGAGAACTCGAACACACCAACATTATTCAAATCAGTTAATCTCTTTTTTGCGTCGTATAAACCACTCTTAGTTTTATCTCTAAATTTATCAGATTGATCTAAATCCCCCGAAAGGAAGAATTTTGAATTATACCCGATACGAGTCAGAAGTAATTTAATTTGTGCTGGTGATGCATTTTGAGCTTCCTCAAAAACAAGTATAGTGTTATCTACGTTCCAACCTCTCATATATGCAAGTGCCGCAACCTCAATATAACCCTCATCTTTCAATTTCTCTCGTTGTTCCTTACCTATAATTTTATTTAAAAGGTAATACGATGGAAAAACATATGGATCAAGTTTTTCTTCAAGTCCACCAGGTAACGAACCTAACTTTTCTTCAGCTTCAACAGCGGGTCTAACGATAAGAATTTTTTCATACTTGTTATCTTCTTGCCATAGTAAGTCGACCGCTCTTTTCATTGCGATAAACGATTTACCTACACCTGCGGGTCCAAAACAAAGAGTTATTTCGTTATTACCGAGAATATCCCAGTAATCCTTTTGGGAGTCATTAAGAAATTTTTCTCGGGGTTTCTTAAAAATTTCTCTAATCCGAGCTTTGTGTGATTTCTTAACTGTTGTATTTCTTTTCGTCATTAATAATTTTAATTAATCTTATTCTTTATTTTCCTGTTGACCCAAAACCACCATCACCTCTCTCAGTTTCTGATAGGTCGTCACTTAAAATGAAATCAATCTTGGGGTAGGGCACTATCATTAATTGACAAATTCTATCACCTACTGAATATGTTTCATCAGATTCAGAATTTGAATAGTTAAAGGTTGCCATTATTTCACCTCTATACCCACTATCAATAACCCCGACAGAATTTGTTAGGGATAATTTTGTTTTACGTATCGAAGAACGGGGATAAACTAATCCTACGAAACCTATCGGTATCTCTAACGACACTCCTGTACCATATGTAATTTGATTTTTTTCTTTGTCAATAGATACTGTGGTTGCTTGTAAATCAAGACCAGCATCACCTGTTTTACTATACTGTGGTACAACAGCATCGGGGTGTATTAACTTAATCTTACACTTTAATGTTGCGTGCATGAATTTATCCTCGGGATTAAACGTAATAGTGTCCTTATTTGGGACTGTAAAATCACTATTTTTAAATTGTTTACCGATTTCTTCATCGTGTGATAATGAGTCCATTGATAAGTCAGATAGTACTTTAGCAATTTCATTAATGTATGCGTCGTCTACATTATCTTCATCATGACTCAGTGTTCTTTCAAACCCTTCTAATTTTTTGAGGTATTCCTCTAAACTCTTCTTATCCATTTTTTTGTTCAAATATTGCCAACTCAAACCCTTGTTTAACAATTTGAGCTAATGGTGTGGAATGATATTTTGATTGTAAGTCATCATCTCCTTTGTCTGAGTTTACAATTGTTTGATATTCCTCTTCACTTAAAGACACTCCGTACTTTGAACAGTAATATGCTGATCTTTCACCGACTTTCATCGATACTAAATCATCAGAAAACTCATACATTTTACCGAGTTTATTTCTGTGCCACTCACTCTCATTTGGTTTGAATAAAAATACCTTACCAATTTGTGAAAGAATGGTACACTTAAGAAGACTTGAAATGTCTTGTTGTAATGACTCAGGTAATATACTGTTGACTTTAACTGCATATTTGGATGCCACAAAAATGTGTTCCAATAAACCACCTGGGTAAGCACCATACATATCTAACGAAGTAGATGCGGGTGCTACGAATAAATCTTCACCTAAAAACTCTAAAAGTGGTGCACTTAAAACACCATACTTTTCAGAAGTCTCAATAAGTTTCGATTTGTTTTTTTCAATCTGTTCTTTAGATATCATAATTTATCCTTTATAGTATTGTGGTGTAAGTTCTGAAGTAAGAATACATTCAATTGCCATCTTTGCAATTGCCACACTCTGACTTGATCTTGTATCTTCGGAACGGTACCTTGTTAATACAATAGTTGCTTCTTCTATTGAGTCCGCTTCTACGACGTACTTAACCTTTGTAATTCTTGGGTTACCTTCACGGTCTAATTGTTCCATTTCGTAACCTACTGTCGCTAAATAATGCATAATTTATCTGTTTTTAATTAATAATTGATTTAAAAAATTCCACTCTATTTTTAGAAACAGTGGAGAGGGAATACTTGTCTTTCACCGTTTCGTATAATTTTTCACCTAAATCTGTAACCATGTTAGGGTTGTTGATTAACCTTTTCATCTGTTGATGCCATTGTTTGTGATTTTTATTTGATGACACTAATAGAGAATTACCTTTTGGGTTAATCCCACCACCTTTCTCAATTGACGAGATTAGGTCTATAAGGTATGGATTTTCTTCGGATGCAATGATTGCTTTCTTATGAAATCCCGCCTCAATAACCTTTAGTTGTGATTTATTAACATTAAAGTCTGATTTAACAAGGGGTGCAAGTGAAACATCAAAGTAATTGTAGTTATTTGCGTACTTGTTTATATCCATTGTCCATCTTCTAACATATGGTTGGTCTAATTCACCTTCAAAAGATCCCTTAGTGTAGGTTTTAAGGTATGCGTTATATTCAGGTGACAACGAAGTGTCATTACCTGTAAATAAACTCTCATATCTCGACCATGCAGTTTCGTCAGGACGTATTGGTCGTTCAGTAGTCTCACCAGTGTGTCGATTTAACTCTCTCATTGTTCCTCTCAAATCAAACCCACATAGAACAAATTGTGCCTTACCCTTAAATTCCCTATGAACTCTCGAAATTCCATCACCCATTAATGATAAATCATGTTCGTGTGATGAACCACCTAACCATCCAAAACGAACCATATCAGATTCAAGTGGTTTTGGTTGGAATTGTTTCTCTTCTTCGTTAACTGCGTTGGGGAATACCATAACATTATCCACACCTAATAATTTTTTTATAGTATCTCTATAAACAGGTGTTGTTGTTGTTATATAATCAGCAAGTCTCAATAGTTCAGATCTCTTACGAGCTAATTGATTTTTCTTGAAAGTTTCGTGGTTGGGGTGTCTATGGTCTGTTTTCCAAAAATCATCAGTATCTACAATGACTTTGATCCCGTTTAACTTTAACCACTTAATCCTTTTCACGTTTTCTTCGTGACTTGTTTTATGTATAAATGAGTGCAATACGACAATGTCGTAGTTTGAAAAGTAATTGTCCTCGTTAGGTACGTTGAAAACAATATCCACGTGCACGTCTGATGAAAACTTATCTCCAATGTACGTAAATGGATCCAACATTCTAAATTTACCAACCCCGTGATTATCTGAGGGGATTGCTAATATCCTAATCTTTGACATATATTAATAGTTATATATCAAAAGATAAAGAAAAAAACTTAGGAAATCAATCCTTTACTTGGTTTTATTTACTCCTGTGATTTTACCTCTGAAGATGGAATCTCCGACTTTTAGTACAAGATTCTCGTTGATTGACGCCGTTTTAGATGCGTTTAAAAGTAGGTCTAATTTTCTATCTACAATTTCTTCTAAAGTGTCTTTGATTGTTTCTCTTATAATTGAAGCAATATCACCATTGTATGTTGGTGTGGTAGATGTTTGAGGTGTAACTTGATTTTGAATTGTTGGTTGTTGTGCAAGTTGGGTTGATTTAGTTAAACCTTCTTTTTCCATTAGTTTCTTTGCACCATCGAGAAATGACATGTTTAACGTCGAATCTAAACTAATTGCATCCGCTTGTGGTATTGGGTTATTTATCATCGCTTCTTGTATTGCCTTTGGTAGTTTAGAGTTTCTGATTTTGTCAGTGTTAACGGGTGTTGAACTTGTACGAGGTGCACTCGTTTGAGATGAGTTCGTTTGTTGTGGTGTAGTGTCTTTCATGAGGTCTTCAGGTGATGATAAGTAACTCTTTGGATCAATATTACCTGTCGTGAAACTATTACCATCAACTTTATTCATTACTTTTTTTGCACCGACCAATTTTCTCATTAAGTCATTCTCATTAATTCTTGCTGGTTCTGCCATGTGTTCTATTTTATATAGAATATAAATATATTATTTTGAATTATAAAGTAATTCCTTAATTCTATTAATACTTTCATTCAAATTATCGTAATTATTATCTTCTTGATCCTCATCGTCATCATTATCGTCAACAATTGGAGGTTCAATACTTGGTGTGTTATTAGGTTCTGGTTCTGGTAGATCCGTAGATGTCCTTTGTTGTGTTGGTTCCACTTCAGGTTCTCTTTGTATTGGTTCCACATCAGGTTCTTGAGTTTGTGGTTCTCTTTGTATTGGTTCCACTTCAGGTTCCTGAGTTTGTGGTTCTCTTTGTACGGGTTCTTGAGTTTGTGGTTCAGGTGTTGATGACCAATCTGAAGTAACGTAAGTCACAGACATTGATTTATCATCACCTTCTTTATAACCTTCTCTTTTTTGGTCAAAGGTTTCTTCATCGTATATTTCTACTTGATTCATTCGTCCAACCATAAAGGTTCTCCAATTACCTTTTTGGAATCCTGTTTTTGATTTTGATGGTTGGTCAACCCACGCTCTTACAACCATATTCCCCTTTTTAGATAAACCAAGTGCGACTAATTCAGCCTTTACTCTTTTACCCGCTTGAACCGTATTTCTTGGTCCATTATAAAAAAACGATACAGGATTTCTTTTTTTAACTGCATTGGCAATAGAACCCGGTCTTGATGATGAGTTGTTTAAGTACTTAGGTACACCATCTTTGTTTGTTGCAACTTGTTCCCCAAGTAAGAATTTGTATATGTCTTTAAATAATTTCATTAAAAATCGGGGTATGTTTTAGTTTCAGAAAAGAAATTTCTGTTAACACTGTCAACTCGAGTGTTGATATCCGTTAAACTACCTATTTTACCACTATTCTCACCCTTACCTAACTCATCACCATCAGACAATGCGTTTTGGTGTGTGGAATTATATCCATTACTTTCGTTGTAAGCGTTTCTTCCTGTGTTATCTATTCTTGTATTAATATCTGTTAAACCACCCACATTTCCTGTATTTTCTCCTTTACCTAATTCATCACCATCCGATAATGCATTTTGATGTACCAAACTATATCCGTTTGAATTGTTATATGTGTTTCTATTGGTTAAATCTGTTCGAGTATTAATATCTGTTAAACCACCAACATTACCGCTGTTTTCACCTTTACCCAGTTCATCACCATCAGATAATGCGTTTTCATGAGAAGTACCGTATCCATTCGCCTCAGTATATGTGTTTCTACCTGTATTATCTATTCGGGTGTTAATATCACTTAATCCACCGATTTTACCACTATTCTCACCCTTACCTAATTCATCACCATCCGATAATGCGTTGGGATGACCAACACTATAACCATTATCAACATTATAAGAGTTTCTTTTAACGTTTTCTTGTCTTTGGATGTTGTCTGATTTTGTACCGATTTTACCGTTGTTTTCACCTCGACCTAATTCGTCACCATCAGACAGTGCGTTTTCGTGAGATGTACCGTATCCATTTGTTTCAGTATATCTGTTTCTACCTAAAACATCTAATCTACTTTGGATATCAATACTACTACCTATTTTTCCATTATTATCACCTTTCCCCAATTCGTCACCATCAGATAGTGCGTTGGGATGTGTTGTGTTATAGGATTTAAGACTTTTATATTCATTCCTTGCCAATGCGTCTTCCCTAAATTTATCAGATATTGATTGTATTTGACTTGCCATTATAATAAACCTTTTATTCTTTCTACCTCTTCAAAGATACCAAGTGATGATATTGGAGAGACAGAAGTTTTATTAGAATTAGATTTCAACATATTAGTAGGAACACGACTACTTGTCTTTTTTGTGTGTTTCTTTAAAAAACTATTTTGTCTAATATCGTTGATTTGACCAATTTCATTTGCTCTCTTTTGAGAATTCTTATTATTCTTAATTAAAGTTCTTTCACCATTTAAATGTGTTTCTCCCCATTGTAACATTAGATCACCACCCATAAGTTTAAATTGGATACTATCTTTTAGTTCGGGTTTCTTTAAATCATATATAATTGATTTTAACTGACTGTAACTAACATTTCTGGTTTTAATTAAACCTTTCGCTCTTTGAACACCCACAACAGATTTGTCCTTCAACGACGTTATCACACCGTGAATGTAATTGAATACGTTATCGGGTAATTTAAAAATTCTATTTTGTAGTTTACTGTTACTCATTCTAACTTAGATATTCTTTTATGTCATCAATTGTAAGTTTATGTTTACTGAGTGTCGTTTTCAAAGAACTTAACTGTCTTTTAATAATTGGGTTAATGTCTTTTTTTTCATTAGTTAAAATTTCATCATCATTATTTTTCTTTGTTAAGACGGTTTCCATATAGTCCTTCATGAACTTCTTTGGGTTCTCAACTAATCTAACCTTATCTTCAGGTAATTTTTGATCATATCCCATTTTTTCAAGTCTTACCATCGCATCTTCGTGAGTAAGTTTTAATTCCTTCGTAAAATGTTTGTATGCTTCCTTAAAATTATCGTCATCACCTAATGTGTCCTCATAACCAAGAGACTTACTCATATCTGATTCCGCCCAATACCTTAATGATGTGTGAGTTCCATGAACACCATGTGTTCCCATTTGACCAGCATATCCCTTCGCTGTTTGATTAGAGGTTTTTCTTGATGTTATACCTTTTGTATTTGCATCACTTGATTTACCACCTCGTTGAATATTTCCTTTAGCGTCAACAATTTCATCCACATCACCCTCTTCCTCGGCAACTTCAGGAATTTTTTTAAAATTAGTGTCATCTGACATTGCATCTGCCATTTTCTTCCACTTAGCTCTTTCTTTCTTGCTCAAACTCTCGTCATTGGCCTTTGCGTAGAAGAAACGTTGTTGTTTTTTAGAGGTAAATTTCTCCTCAATTACCCCTTTTATAAAATTATTCATAGAATATACTTTTATTATAAATATCAAATGTTTTGAAAGATATTTATAAGAGTATGAATAGTCAGGATATTTTAAGGAATTTAGGTATAAGTGTGGACGTAGAGCTCGATAATTCAGAGACTTATGACTACGAAATTGCGGGGTTTAATAACGACTATGACCCTAAATTGTTGGATTTTACCAATCCAATAACGTTTGATACCCCTATATTAAAAGATTTAAGTGATGACGATTCTACAATAGAAAATATTAAACTTTGTGAGTTTGATAACAGAATTAATGATATAAATTACATTTATTCAAGTTTAACGGTGACATTTAACTATGACGAATTTACCGATCATTTTAATATTTTAGACAGTGAGGGGAATGTAGTCCATGATTATGAAAATTTTATTTTAAATAACGACCTTTTCACATACACAGGAATTACTAATGAAATACATTACTTTGTAATATGTGAATATTCTGATACTCCAGTACCAACATCATCTCCAACACCTGAACCTACAAACACAGAAACCCCAACACCAACGGAGACAATTCAACCTACCCCAAATCCTACTTTAGAACCAACACCAACGGAGACAATTCAACCTACCCCAAATCCTACTTTAGAACCAACAC
>ERZ807291.1077-NODE-1077-length-45045-cov-10.965148_pt1 | contig 45045 bp, 40 predicted proteins | sample MGYA00521257_ERZ807291 | MGnify/ENA primary metagenome ERZ807291 (study PRJEB31413, sample SAMN03169783) | marine metagenome | biome: Marine; feature: Water; material: Subsurface seawater | place: North Sea | collected 2011-04-28 | depth 1 m m ... | reverse complement strand
TCCACCATCATTTTAACAAACGAATTTTTACCCGCCATTTTTGCGCTGAACATATTTGTTGAGCCAAGCGCTTGGTCTGCTGACGTCTCAGCCAAGTAACGTAAGAGGTACACGCCATCCGCGCACGCCCCAGCATCGGTGTATCTGTTAGTAACCGCGCTCAGGTACACTTAGGATCAGAAGACTGGCGGAGTGGTCCAGACGGTGTGACTACTTTTGGCAATGCAGTCGGCTTGCCAGTGATTGCAGTGGACGGACAAGTGCTTATGTTCAGTGTGAATCATGTGGGTGGGTTACTTGATTGGAAATTGGAGAGATCAATCAACAGCTAGTACTTAGGTAAAATAGCTCATAGCATTTCAACACCATTTGATTGTAAAGCTGAACGCAGATTAGAATGACTGAGGATTAAACATGGAACATAAGCACCATTCTGGATTATATCAATGTACCCCACATGGTAATATGGGTATGTTAGGCCTCATAGTGGTTGACAAAGATTTTCATAATTTGGAGGTCATAGAAAGCACTCTATTACCCCATGTGGCGAATTCAGTTTTGAAAAGATTGATTAAAATTGCGAAATCAAAGGCCAAATTATTGCAATAAGTTTAGGTATATTCAAATATACCCTATCAAACACCTCTAATATAAAGCCGAAACGAACCTCCAGATTGATAAGAGTACATTTTCTTAACTCTTGTTTTAAATAATGCTATGATCGGAGACGTCTGGGATCCGAATTTTGACGGGTTGACGTCTGGTTTGAGAACGATTCAGGTAAGCACAAGATCAGGCCACGAAATGGTTCTGGACTTACAACAACGACCTGCCCAACACGGCCATCGGCGGGGTCATACCTGCAATGAAACTGAAAATGGCCGCGTAGTTCTACAAGTGGGCCCCATTAAAAATGGGGAGATTGCCAACTATTCATTAGGTATCATTACGCCGTATGAACGCAATTCATTGAGCGCTGGTATCGGCAAGTATTCGGTGGAAAATTTAACAATAATTGATGTCGCAGAGAAAATATTTTCCTCAAATTCACCGTGAACCACCGCGGGAATACCCGGTTCAAATAAATCAGGTAATCCACCCTCATAAACGACGGTTATACTTTCATTTTTATCTGATAGTGAAAATTGAAATCCAAAGGTGTCTGCCTCCAAATTTTTAACAGAGTGGACAATTCCAAAAACATTAACCGTTTGGGAGAATTGCTGCGAGTACGCACGAACCTCACTCGGAAATAGAAAATAACGAGTTTGTGACCAAGCGCTGGTCGTAAGAACACAGCATGTGATCGTCAAATATATCATAAGTTTCATTACAGCTACTCTCCAGTTTCGGAATGCAATACCCAAGATCAGAAGATTTCACCAGAGCATTTGCGAGTGGGACATTCTTTAAAATCATCCGGTGGTCGGTTATCCATGCCGAAAGCATTTTGCAGCGACCACGTCCGCGCCGTTCACAAGCCACATCTGCTGAGTGACAATGGCTCTAGTTGCGTCTCAGGCGATCTGGCTGAATGGCTGCAAGACAAAGGTATGAGGCATTCTTGCGGCGCGCCTTATCATCCACAAACACGAGGCAAGATGGCGCGCTGGCATCAAACCCTGAAAAACCCCTGCCTGCTAGAAAACTATTTCCCGCCCGATGAGCTTGAGGCTCATATCGAAGCCTTCGTGGATCACGACAACCGCCAGCGCTATCCTGCGATCTTGAACAACGTCACTCCGTCTGATGTCTACTTTGGACGTGACAAAGCCATTCTACAACAAAGGGAAATGATCAAACAAAACACCTTACAAGCAAGACGCTTGCAACACCGCAAACAGACCGCATAATAAAAGTAATCAGATGAGCCTAAACATTCTCGTTATTTAAAAAGCTCGTGGTTCCAAAAAGCTGACAACAGACAATGTTTGCGTTCTAGTCCGGCGTTGACACAGTAAATCTTTTACATTGCAAAGAGACTGCGGACATCAAACATACAGCATGACTGCAAGCCGTTTAACTTCAGGGTTAGTTTTAAACTAGCTAATTGGAGAATGGTTTGTCATACAAAGACGCTATAAAGTCACCCTGCCCTCTTCAAGCAATTTTTATCTGACAAAGCCGGCCTGAGCCACAGTTGCCGATAGCCGATAATCCAGTATAATCACACCTTAGCGCAGAGAGAGGATAACTAATTTGATTTAGCGAGATCCATCCCTTTGGAGGAAGAATGTACCTTAAACTAGTTGTTTTCACAGTTTTTATATTTTTGCTTATACCTCAAGCGGGTGCGGTTTTGGCCGAACCATCTAAGACACTTATGATACAAAACTCCCTGCGTGCAGCTGGTTTCAATCCCGGGCCTTCAGACGGGCTGTGGGGTCCGCAGACTGAGCTGGCCTTATCAAAGGCTCTCAAAACTGTCGGGGTCACACAGTCGCCCACAAGGGCAGACGGCCTGACAACAGAAATTTTCACCCATCTGACAAGTGCTTTCAATTTGTATCATGAGACCATGGATTTGCAGAAGACACGGCTGCAAGAAACGATGTCTTTCGAGGATGCCAGACACCTGATCTCACGGACCGGTCTGGGTGCACATCCAACGGAAATACAGGCCTTGGTTGGTCTTACGAGAAGTGCCGCCATAAGCCGTGAAATCTCCAAACTCGATGTGGATAATACGCAATTACCCCCACCCGATTTCTTCTCATATGAGTATCCGATTTATTGGGCCCGCAACGATATGGAGGAAGGTGATCAGCAAAACTTTCGCGTCGCGCGCGATAAGGAAATGGCCGATTTGCGCTTATGGTGGGTCCGTGAAATGTTGGCGACCCAACAGCCCGCTGGGGAGCGTTTAGTTCTTTTCTGGCACAATCACTTTGTAACGGCATATTCGGGCCTCAACGAGAATGTACATGTCTTGGCGAAGCAACATTGGGCGCTCCGGAAGTACGGACATACCAATTTTCGCGTTCTCACACGCGCGATGATCCATGATGCAGCGATGCTGGACTACCTCGACAACAACAGTAGCCGAAAAGGAAACCCAAACGAGAATTTAACACGAGAATTGATGGAACTTTTCGTCTTAGGCGAAGGAAACTATGCGGAAAAAACAATAAAAGAAGTCGCGCGCGCCTTAACGGGTTATAGCGTTAACAAGCTGCGCAATGATGAATTTGAATTCAATGTTTGGGATCATGACCGAGGCACAAAAACAATATTTGATTGGCGTGGCCGGTTCGATGGCGATGACGTTGTAGACATTTTGATGCGCCAGCCCGCAACGGCGAAATTTATCGCGCAGAAGTTTTGGAAAAACTATATCTCTGATTTCAACTCAGATCCCCAGCAGTTGGACGCCATAGCGGATGCATTCAGAGCAAGTGATTACGACATCAAAACGCTTTTACGCGAAACGCTCAGTGCCCCACAGTTTTGGGCCGCAGAAAATAGGGCCACGATCATCAAGTCCCCCGTTGATCTCTTGGTTGGAACAATGCGCTCTACCGGTATGCTACCTGAGTGGTGGTCCTCGATTCCCAATCGTCTTGAACAGCTGGGCCAAAATCTGTTCGATCCGCCAAATGTTGCGGGTTGGCCTGGAGGCTCTGATTGGTTGACACCATCACGGTTGCTCATTCGAAACCAAATGATCGAGGAACTATTGATAGCAGAGCCTCAAGTCGCGAGCGCGGATGGCATGATTGAAAACATGATGACGGCAGCACCGGACACGCCAGGCGCAAGCAACAATATCTTTATTAGGTATGCAGCTGAAGATTACGAGGGCCCACCCAAGTTTAGGGTCTCAGCTTATGGGAACGATTCGAGAAAACCCATATGGTCCAGCAAGACCACAAATGCAAAAGGCGGAATTGACACCGAACTTTACGACCGGCCCGAATTCGCTGATTTAAATTGGAAAATAAAGCAATTTCAAGTTCCATCAGATTTGAAACCCGATTACTTTTCTATAGCTTTTCTAAACGATCACTGCTGTGGACTGAGTGGTGGTGACAGAAACTTCTTTGTAGATTGGCTTGCTTTTGCCGGCCGGCAGTTTCCCGTCGCAAAAGCAAAACAGCAAACCCAATGCAGCAACGGAAACGAAACACCGGGAAGCATGTACTGTTCTGGTTCAATTGAGTTCAGGGATTTCGAAACCTTAATGCCCTCGGATGAACGCGTTTCGTCCAATAGCGATGGGGTAACTGCTGAACGCGTGTTTTTCCGCGGCGCTAAGGAATTCAAAAGCAACAAAAATTGGAACGCATTTAGGATAGGTCTGGTGAGACCACACTTCAAAGGGATCATGGTAGAAGCCATGGTTCTGAGGATCGTGCGAGAGCGTTCAAATGATGGAAGTTATCGTACGGTTTTGCAAATTTCAGAAAACAACTGTTTTCCAGATTGTATCGGTGGGCCCCTACCGCGGTCTGCTCATAGAAATCATCAAAGCGGCGAGCGGTTTTTAAATTTCGCTTTAAGCGGGCGCAGAACCCCTAAAGAAAATCGGCAATGGAGGGAACTCAGCAAAGAGCAGAGCGCATTTGTTTCCACCCTTTTGATGTCGATCCCAGATATGATCGCGAAAGCACGCAAAGGGCGCAGTTGGCGGCAAAGAAATGGTGAGCGCAAATTTGCAACTTGGAAAACTGTATTCGATAAAATTGACAGATATCTGCCTCGCAGCCGCCATGCCAAGTGGGCAACCGCCTCAAAAATCACACTGCGTCAGCCTATCGGTGAAACAGGCGGCATGATGTCGATGATGACGGCTCTTAACACTGCCAGAATGCCAATCTTACTGGGTCAGCCTGGAGATAAAATGTTTTGGGGCGATTTTGAATCCCAACTGAACCATGCAGCAACCGCCAAATTCTTTCTTGCCTCTGCACCAGCTATTGCGCGGGCAACTTCAAACGATCTGGGCGCGCTTTTTGCCGATCCAGTTTTTAATCTTAAGTGACACAGAAGGGGAATTGACCAATGAACCGTCGTGAACTTATCACTGCAATTCTTGCGGGAATGTCTATTCCCTTAGCGCCGCTCGAATTAGCAGCAGCCAGCGCGCGCAATGGCCGACGTTTGATCTTGGTAGAGCTGTCCGGCGCGAACGATGGGCTGAACACCTTGGTTCCCATTAAGGATGAACGCTACCGCGAGCTGCGCCCTAAAATTGGGTTGCTCAAGCATGAAGTGTTCGATTTGGATCAAGAATTGGCCCTTCACAGCGCGATGAAGCCACTTGATGCAGCTTGGCAGGCCGGAGATATGGCCGTGCTTCAGGGGCTGGGATACCCAGGTCAAAACCGCTCTCATTTCAAGTCGATTGCCATTTGGGAAACGGGCGGTGACGGGAATGCCTCTGGTAAAACAGGATGGCTCACTGAAGATATTGAAGGGGTTGCGGGCGCAGAACAATTGGATGCCCACGGGATCAGCCTTGACGGTGGCATGGGCGTGTTTGCGTCCCCGTCGGGCATCTGGCTGTCAATGACCTCGATGGCGCAATTCTCTAACCTCAGAACCAAAATTGAGACGTTAAAGACCGTTGATAGCAAGAACCCGGCCCTCTCATTGGTTCTTGACCGAGGTCGCGCATTGGATGCCTCCATGCGCAGTATTTCAAAGAAAATCGGCAATTTGCGTTATCAAAGCCCGATGCGAATAAACGCGGGTGATTTTGGCAAACAGATCAGCATGGCCGCCAGCTTGATTGATGCGGGCATTGACGCTCCGGTGCTAAAACTAAAGATTAACGGGTTTGATACCCATGAAAATCAAGCCTGGCGGCACCACGCATTGCTGCGCAATTTAGCAAAGGGGTTGAGTGGCCTTCGCAAAGCACTGAAGCGGAGCGGCCATTGGGAAGACACTTTGGTTATGACTTATTCTGAGTTTGGCCGCCGCGCCTTGGAAAATGAATCTGGCGGTACAGACCACGGAACCGCAGCGCCCCATTTCTTAATGAGTGGCGCACTTGATGGAGGTATATGGGGGACACATCCAGATTTGGGGGATATAAATGAAGGCGATGTGTCATACACAATGGACTACCGCGTCGTCTACGACCGCGTCCTCGCGGATTGGTTCGGATTAGACAAAAACCGGTTCTCCAAATTTAGATCTGATAGCTTGGAGCGCTTGTTGAGGAGTTGATGAGGCGCTTTTCGGAAAGCAGACGTTTGCTGCGGGTGTGCAGGACCCATGGTTGGGTACTGTTAGACTAATGAGAACACGCATCGGATTGCTGGCATAGCCTAAATCTATGCGCTCAATATTTGGCGCCACTCGGCGAGAGCTGCGGTACGGCTTAGCTTGAAATTGATGCGTGAATAGTGGTGGCGTTCCTGCACCCTCCACACTCAATCTAACCTAACACCAAGTCCCTGTTGCGCCTGCAGCGGACGAGAATGGCCGAGGGGGATGCTTTACTTTTACAGCTTAAGAAATCTGACGAATGTATTATGCGATGTTCTTTGCTGTCAAAAGCTTGGACAGCTTTGACTTCAATGCCGGTTGACACACACGGCCATAGGCACACCCCTTCGCATAAACACGGTGCGACAGCGCATGAGCACTTACGCTTTAAAGCTGCCACAGCTGCTATCGCCCTATTTTCCAGTGGGGCACCCGCATACTCGCATGGACTTGAGACCGCCATAAGCGATTGACAAATTATGCCTTCCGCTACCTTTCCGCCTTGGCCATTAGACCTTTTGGAACATAGTGGCGCGCGCTCATATGCGATGCTATTGAACGCAGCCTTGGTGTGGCAGTGGATGAGTTTGCGATGATCGACGCCCATGCACAGGCCTTTGCTGCGTCGGTGGAACGGCTAAAAGATACAGATCAACAAGGTCGAGTTTTTTGTGAAAAAGTTGAGACGGTTTAGGGTATTGAACTTGGGGGGGTATTACCCTGTTGCTGTCGGTCGCTCGGTTGCTACCCTTAACCTCGATCCAGAACTAACCACCACGATGTATTTGCAGTCGCTTATTTCAAATTTAGCGGCAGCCGGAATGCGCTTGGTCCCATTGGGACAAGTGGATGGGCAAAAAGTACAAATAAATTTGACGCCAAACTGCATTAAAATAGCCAATCAGTCGCGCAGCGCGACATTGGACGACCTACACAACAATACCTCGGTATTCGACATTACATCCATGCGCCACGAAACCCAATATTCACCTGTCTTTTGCACATAAGGAGACAGATCATGGTATAAAAAACGGCCCTCTTCGCATCGGTATCGGCGGTCCCGTCAGAGCAGGAAAAACAATTTTGACAGCAGCGCTGGCCAAAATTTTACAACCAAAACCTCTATCGGTGTCATCACCAATGACATCTACACGTAAAAAGACGCAGACACCTTGATGCGAATAAAATCCTACCTCAAGATCGCGTAATTGGCGCAGAACCGGGTGGATGCCCGCATACCGCTATCCGCGAGGATGCGTCGATAATCTAACCGCTATTGCACAAATGCGCAGAAGACATCCGGATGTAGAAATCGTTCTAATCCAGATTGGTGGGGACAACCTGTCGGCCACCTTCAGCCCGGAATTGACGGATGTGACTGTCTATGGGATCGACGTTGCTGCGGGTGAAGAAATCCCCCGCAAAGGTGGAACTGCTATCACCAACTCAGACGTGTTAGTCAGAAACAAAAGCGATCTCGCCCCCACGTTGGTGTCTCACTTGATGGGATGGAACGTGATGCGCAGCGGATGCGCGGCGACAAGCCCTTTGTCTTTACCAGCCTCCGCAACGGCATTGGTCCTGAAAAGGTGATCAGCCTGTTGGCCAATATCGGCGGGTTTAACGACCCTATGTCTTAAACCATCACAGCATCATAAAGCGTTTGGCGCTCCAAGCCGTTGGCGCGCTTATTGAACGATACGGCTCCGCGTTTCATCACCGTGAATTCGTCCCCAAGCTCATAGGCAAAGTCGAAATACTGTTCGACCAAAACAATCGCCATATCACCCTGATCACACAGAATGCGAATGACGCGGCCAATTTGTTGGATGATGTTTGGCTGGATACCTTCTGTTGGCTCATCCAGCAATAACACCTTGGGGCGCGTGATCAAAGCGCGTGCAATCGCGAGCTGCTGCTGTTGGCCACCTGAGAGGTCCCCACCGCGCCGCGCTGCCATATCATGCAGGACCGGGAACAGATCATAAATGTGATCGGGAACTTTGTGATCTGATTTGTCCAGACAGGCAAAGCCCGTCTCAAGGTTTTCCACCACAGTCATCAAAGGGAAGACTTCGCGCCCTTGGGGCACATAGGCTATCCCTGCCTTTGCAGCGTCAAACGGGCTGAGGTGATTGATGACCTGCCCTTGCAGAGTGATAGTGCCATCTACATAGGGGTGGCGCCCTGAAATCGCCTTGAGCAGGCTGGTTTTACCAACGCCATTGGTGCCCATCACGGCTGTGACTTCACCAGCTTTGGTTGTCAGGCACATATCGTTCAGGATTTGGCTTTGCCCGTACTTCAGGGTTAGGTTTTGGATGTCCAACATAGTTTATCGCCCCAGGTACACGTCAATGACGTCTTGATTTTTGGTGACATGATCCAATGATCCTTCAGCTAAAACGGACCCTTGGTGCAAAACGGTGACCTTACACTTGAGGCGGCGCACAAACTCCATGTCATGTTCTACGACCACAACCGCGCGGGTTTTGGCAGCCCGCACTAGAATATCAGTTGTCTGCTCCCGTTCGGCTGCGGACATGCCTGCGGCGGGTTCATCCACCAGCAAAAGGCGCGGATCTTGGGCCAGTAACATACCGATTTCTAGCCATTGTTTCTGGCCATGGCTCAGCGCGCCCGAAAGCTGGCCCAGCGCATCCGTCAGCCCTATGTCGTCGCTGATGGCACGCACGCGATCTTCTGTATCCTTGGCCGCGCGGTTGAATAACAAATCTAATGGGCTGCGCGGATTTTTTAGTGCCATCGTGATGTTTTCACGCACGGTTTGTTCTTCAAAGACAGTCGGCTTTTGGAACTTGCGCCCGATGCCCGCTTGGGCGATTTGGCTTTCGTTCATATCCAGCAAGGACACCGATTTTTCTCCCCAGATGACATAGCCCTCCTGTGGTTTTGTCTTACCTGTCACAATATCCATGAAAGTCGTTTTGCCGGCACCGTTGGGGCCAATAATAGCGCGCATCTCTGCCTCACCAATTTGGATGGACAAGTTATTGATCGCTTTGAACCCATCAAAACTGACGCTTATACCTGAAACTTCTAAAAGCGTGTTCATTGTTGTTTCTTCCTGCGACTGGAGGCCAGATCAAACAAGCCGCCGACGCCTTTGGGGAAGAATAGCGTGACCCCAACAAAGGTCAGCCCAAGAAGTACCAGCCACCAGTCTGTCCATTTGACGATGTAAATACTAAGGTTGATGTCTGGTGCATTGCCGCCTGTGAACCATGACGACGTAAGCGAGACGAGCACGGCTCCAATCACCGCACCGTAGAGTCGGCCACGCCCACCAATCGCAACCCAGACCGCCAAATAGATCGAAGCGATTGGGGCAATTTCTGCAGGATTGATGATTCCCGCTTGGGGGTAGTAAAGCGCCCCTGCGATGCTGGCGATCATGGCAGTGGTGGTGAAGATGAACAGCTTGTAGGTTTCGACGTGATACCCCAAAAACCGTACCCGCGTTTCGTCGTCGCGAATGGCGCGGATCACGGAACCAAATTTTCCCGCCAACATCCACGCAAAAAACACATAGCCAGCGCCCAACGCAACAGCAGAAGCCCAGAAAAACCAAAGCGATAGCGTGGCTTGTGATACGGCATCAAGACCCGGAATATTTTGCAAGCCAGACAGCCCGTTGTTGCCGCGCAACCCCGTATCGTTTTGGAATAGGTAAAGCGAAAGTGCGAGGGTCATCGCTTGGGTCAATATCGAAAGGTAGACCCCTGTAACGCGGCTGCGAAATGCCAGCCAACCAAAGACCAAGGCCATCAATCCAGGCACAAGAACGACAGCCAAAAGTTGCAATGTAAGCGAATGCGAAAATGCCCAGATGAGTGGAAATTCTGAACTGCCCACAACACCAAAAATCTGGGTGCCAATCGCGGTTGTCACCTCATCAGGTGTTGGCGGCAAAATGTTGTTATCGAGCGATCCAACAATGATGTCTTTGGTACGATCATACATCAGCCACATGCCAATTGCATAGCCTCCAATCCCAAAGAACGCGAAGTGTCCAAGGCTTAAGATCCCACAATAACCCCAAACAACGTCCATAGCGATAGCCACAAGGCACAGGCACAATGTTTTACCCAAGGTTTTGAGTAACGAGGTCGAGATTACGGAAGAGCCCGCAGACTCGCTTGAGATGGTCACTACAATCGTGAATACCGAGAGCCCAAGCAAGAACCACAGAACAGACGGGTTTTTGACAATAAATGTACGTTCCATAATCATTCTCCCACCGCGCGGCCTTTGAGGGCAACAATGCCTTTGGGTCGGAATTGGATGAACAGGATAACGAATAGGATCATGTAGGTTTGAGCGGCCAAAGTGTTAGAAGGGTTCAGCCATTCGATCCCTTTTTGGCCAAAGCCAATCATGGCGGCCCCTGCCAGTGTACCCCAAACATTGCCCACGCCCCCAACCACAACGGTCATAAAGCTTTGAACGATGTAGTCTGATCCCATCTCGGACGTCACTTTAGCATAAAGCCCAATCGCAACCCCTGCGATACCCGCGATGCCAGAACCAAGTCCAAAGGTCATCATGTTGATGCGGTCAGGGTTGATCCCCATGGACGACGCCATTCCAGGGTTTTGCGTCACAGCGCGAACCTCAAGTCCTAGACGGGTTCTTTTGAGGATATAGATGATCAGGCCAAGGAACAGCAGCGCTAGTATAAAGATTGCGATCCGGATGTAGCTGATTTGGATGACGTCATTTACGACCCAAGCCCCTGCCAGCCAATCGGGGGATGTAAGTGGACGTGCTTGCGTGCCAAAGACGTTCTTGGCCAATTGCTGCAAAGCAATAGAAATCCCAAAGGTCGCCAAAAGCGTTTCCAAAGGCCGGTGATACAAGCGTCGAATGACCAACCGCTCCATCACGACCCCAGCCACAAACGTTACGGCAAAAGCCAAGGGCAAGGCGACAAAGATCGATGCGGTGTAATTGGGAATGAACAGTTGCACGACATAGCCAGTATAGGCACCCATCATGATGAATTCACCGTGGGCCATGTTGATGACCCCCATGACACCAAAGGTGATCGCAAGACCGATCGCCGCCAAAAAGAAGATCGACGCCAGCGAGAGTGCATCCAATGTCAGATCAGCAAACTGCGCTGTTGCCACGCGGTTGTTTGCTGATTTTCGTGCGGCGTGCGCGGCTGTAGTGATCTGCGCATTTGGTTCTGCGTATCGTTCATAAAATACATGGCTTGAGAGCGCCGCATCACGGGCCGCCTCGGTTATCAAAGCAGGCACAAGCCCCTCCCTCGCCAAAGCGGTATAGGCAACTTCACGCATCAATGGGTTGTCCATTTGAACCAGCGGGAAACCCGCAATGCGCCCCTCTACAATATGTGCCTCAAGCGCTTTTTTGATATCGCTTGCGGTCTGCTTGGGTGGTGCCAAGTTTGCTTCAACCAAGACGTCATAGAATTGGTCCGGCGCCACCAACGGATCAAGAACCCTGGCGATGTTGCCCTCAGGAATCACACTGGCAACCTCTGTGGATGTCGCCAAAATTTGGTTTAGGACAGCGCGGGCTTCGACGGATGTGTCCACCGAAAGACTGTTGATAGCCACAAGGCGCTCTTGCGTGACTGTGGCAAAACTAGCGGCCATGAAATTGGCCAGTTGGATTTTACGCGCCTTAAGGATACGATCTACCTCACCGTCAATTGAGGCCAACAAAGGGGCTAACTGCGCCGCTTCGGGGCGACGTGCGATTGAGTCTACGGCTGCTTCGCGCCGTGACAGGTCGGGGTCTAAAAGTTGGAATTGAACCAAAGCCGTTCCAATCAAACGGCGCACGCCACCATTGGGTTTGATTTGTTTGAAATCAGATTTAGAACCGGTCGTTGTCTCTTGTGTGTCTAAATCGGTTAGGGTGAGACTATCTCCTGCCGCAGTAGCGACAAAGAAGGTGCCATCGTTATGCTGCCAGATGTTTTTTTGCGACCATTGTTCAAAGAACACAGTGACTTGGGGAAGACCCGCGGCTGCGATAGCGTCGATGGTTTCACCCACAGATTTGCGCGATGGTTTTGCTATTTCGCTGGCATAGATCTGCAGAATAGGCTGAAGCGTTTGTGTCGATAAGGCGGGCATACCGTAGACAATAAGGATCAAAGCAAAAAGTGCAGAGCGCATATTAAATCTTTCAATTGATTAAAAACAGGCGCGCAACTTTACCCAACAAAGGGATCGCGCGCCTGAATCATAGGCTTAGTAGTTAGATGTCAGTTGAACACATGTTTCAGTTTCGACGTTGTACATACCGCAACCGAGGTCTTTCCAATCAGACTTCAGCACCGCAGAAGCCGGCAAGAAGTCAGTCCACGCATCGCCTGGAACTTCAGTGGTTTGGCTAATGATGTCGAACTGACCGTCGGCCTGGATTTCACCAATCAAGACTGGTTTGGCCAAGTGGTGGTTCGGCAACATAACGGCCGTGCCGCCTGTCAGGTTCGGGTACTCTTGAGCGTACATCGCTGTACGCACGGCATCTACGTCAGTTGTTCCAGCTTCTGTTGCCGCATTCACCCACATGTTGAAGCCGATAAAGTGTGCTTCCATTGGATCATTGGTTACACGGTCTTCACCGGCAAAGGCTTTCCATGCGGCAATAAAGTCGGTGTTGGCTGCAGATTCTGCCGATTGGAAATAGTTCCAAGCCGCCAAGTGGCCCACAAGGTTTGATGTGTCCAAACCGGAAAGCTCTTCTTCACCCACAGAGAATGCAACAACTGGAATGTCATCCGCAGAGATGCCAGCCGCAGCCAGTTCTTTGTAGAAGCCAATGTTTGCGTCGCCGTTGATTGTTGAGATAACACCAACCTGTTTGCCGTCTTCGCCCAACGCAACAACATCAGCAACGATTGTCGCCCAGTCAGACTGACCAAATGGCGTGTAGTTCACAAAGATGTCTTCAGCGGCAATGCCTTTGTCTTCGAGGTAGGATTTGAGGATGTTGTTGGTTGTGCGCGGGTACACGTAGTCTGTGCCAAGCAATGCGAATTTCTCAACCCCAAGCTCGTCTAGGAAATAATCGGTTGCAGGTATCGCTTGCTGGTTTGGCGCGGCCCCCGTGTAGAATACATTTTTAGAAGACTCTTCGCCTTCATACTGAACCGGGTAGAACAGCAGGCCGTTCAATTCTTCGATTACAGGCAGAACAGATTTGCGTGACACGGATGTCCAGTTGCCAAAAATAACGTCAACTTCATTAACGGTCAAAAGCTCACGGGCTTTTTCAGCAAATAGCGGCCAATCAGATGCGGGGTCGACAACAACCGCTTCCAGTTCACAGCCAAGTAATCCGCCTTTGGCGTTTTGCTGTTCAATCAGCATCAACATCGCGTCTTTTAGTGTGGTCTCAGAAATCGCCATAGAACCAGAAAGGGAGTGTAGCACACCGACTTTGATAGGTGTGGCGCATTCGGCCAAAACAGCTGAGCCAGCGACAGACATGAAGCCAGCAGAGATCGTAGAGAGCAGAGTGAAACGTATAGACAAAGGATTAATCTCCTAATTATCGCTGCGCTCCTGAACATCAATGCTAGGCAAGCCTAAAACGTACTGATATGCGGGTTACGCAGCTTCTTGTTGCAGCCACGCGAAGGTCGTTATCTTCCACGATTGCACTCTCGCGTGGCACTCGATTTCCCGTCAGGGACAGGCCAACATTTGAACAATCTGTCTATGACTTGAATGAATTCACCTGAAATTGGGTGTAAAATCACTTGACGTGCACAAAGTTTCATCTTCACCGATTTTTGTGCGTATTTTTTTATCGTTAACCGAAGACGGTTTGACAGTTAGCGTCTGCAACGACTGTGCCCGCCACGCCGGTCTGGAACAAACGATCGAAGCGGACATCAACGTTAGAATTTGCAGATTTTACCACAGGAGCAAAGTGAAGGCTCAAGCGTCAGACAATTGTAAACCCGTATTTAGACCGTTTAAGGCATTAATTAGGTTCTGCTGGGACGAATTCGAAGGCAATTCGCACTGGGGTGGCAGAAAAGCTGCGGCCATCGCCTATACCCTGATCGAAACCGCCAAGCTCAACGTCGTGGATCTCCAAGCCTAGTTCACTTGGGTACTCGCCAGAAGCGCTTACCGCAAAATCACACGCCTCAACGAATTGTTCCCATGGTATGTTGCTGTAACCGCAGCGTGACAGAGATCGTCGCACCGCACCAGAGCGCCCTCACCTGATGACACGTAAGGGGGGTGACGGGCTCCTACTGTTATGTATCTCTCGCTCCAATGGGGACGGATTACTTCAGCATCATCAGAGTGATAGACCTTACCGCTTCTAGCATCGCCAAAAAGAATACCCTAACCTGCCCCTTCTTTTGACTGTATTATTCGGCTTTTATTTATTTGCTCCTCATGCCACGCAGACGCGTTCTAGATTCCACAAACGATCTTTAAAAAGACATGATTAACCCTTTGATGGGCCACAGTGCATGATAACATTAGCCCTCACCGCCGGACCAATTATCAAAGTCAATGCTATCATTGCGGCGCGCATGAAAAGCACCTCGCAATAGAAACGAGGACACGGTAACTGTCAAAAGCAGGTTTAATTGAGAAACTTTATGATTAATTTGACCTTAAATACAATGGTGGCTAATCGATTACCCCGCGCAAAACCGCACAACAAACAGGCGCGCGGCATCCCTTAAAATGCGGTTACTGGGCAGGACAGGTTGAGGCAGTCGCAGTTTGTTAGACAACTTAGAACGCAGTTTCCAATATCGTAAAAACCCAAGCTCACAAGATGGCAAAGTAGGGTCTTGATATAAAATACGATAGATGATCTCAATGCTATACGTAGAGGGAGGTGTTATAAATGATTAACAATATAGGATTGCCAGGTTTATTATTGCTTCTCGCAGTATCTTTTGGCTTTTTGGGCGCAATTTCCTCAGAAAGCCAGGCAGAACCAATCATCGACATCAATGACCTGACTGACAGATTTTCAACACGCATAGTCGAAGTAGCCGTCTCGGCTGCAAGAAGTCAGGTGGAAATCCAATACCAAGCGATTGTTCCCAATAGTAAGCTTGGTCAACTTTCAATTGATGGCTTGGTTTTCACACCCGGACCAGAGCTCGACATGTCTGGATGCAGTGTCTCAGTTGGAAGAATTTTATTTCAGGCTGGCAGCCCCCAAAAACTGGGCGCGGAGAACATAACCACCAGCGTTTATGATCTGAACGTTTCGCCGTTGTGCCTACCCTTTGAACAAAGAGGTGTTTTGGCGATGTCTGGCGTCAGGGAAATCTATGTTCCGCACGCGACAATAAATATAGATTACTATTTCCCATCGTCTTCACTGGAAATTTTTGTCAGTGGTAAACTTGAAGGATTTTCTGAATTCGACCTATTTTTGAGTGCGCCGTATGTTTCCATCATAGATGCAGACCAGCCAATCGTTATGAAGCTGAACAAAGCCGAGTTGTCAGTGCGAGACGACGGAGCTTGGAACGCCTTATCTCAACAAGTACCACCCGAGTTTAGCACATCAAATATTGCTGGCGAAAACGTTTCAAACTTGCTGAAAGATAATATGTTTAACGGCGTAACTTCTACCGACAGCAGCGCATTTCTTAGGTCATTAGCAAACACGTGGAACGCATTTTTGCGAAACCCGCAGCAGATCACATTAGAAACTGGCAACCTGCCGTCCGGGGGCATAGCTATCGATTTTGTCAAATATGAAATGAACCCAGAAAGAATATTTACCGACTTAAAGCCAACGTTTTCTACCAAGAGCATTTTAAGTAAAAATCTGATTGATCAGGCTTTGTTAGAACAAGTTTTGGATTTCACTCCCGAAACGCTCTCCAATGATCAAAAACTAGAGATCGCAACAGCGCTACTGCAAGGCAACGGTGTCCCCAGCAACGCCAAACTGGGTCTGCGCATATTGGAAGAAATGGCGGAGGCAAATGTAGCGGAGGCATTCTCCGCTTTGGTGAACCATTATTTTAGTAGTGCCCCTGAGAAAGCATATTATTATGCAATGAAACTTGGAAAAGCCAAGCAACGGGCATCGACTTCCTTTCTCGATCAGTTAGAGGCAAAAATATCATTTGATAAAGTCTTGGAATTACAATCGCGTAACCCAATCAGCAGACTGGATGATAAATCCCTGCTATCGTCGGTGTATTTTATTGAACAGGCTAAATCTTATTATCGCGGCTTGGGCGCTGAGAGGTCTTATTTAAGTTCTTATTACTGGGCTAGCCTTGCATCGGCATCCGGCGCCCGCCAAGGCGAAATGATTTTAGCTAATCTTCATAATCTGGCAAGAAACCTGAGTGCGACAGAGTTTGAGATTTGGTTAAACGCCATTGCGTCGGTTGAGAAACTGACATTAGACGATTGGCTGGCCTTCAAAATTGCAGAAAGAATAAATACTGAATAGACATCCACGCCTCAATTCTGATGTACCGCTCAGCCCTTGTTGAAAGTCAGCAAGGGGAATTAATCGTCGTACCGCACAGTAAAATCAAACTCTTAAATGTTCAAGACTTACGAAAAAAGCAATAATTTAAAAAGATTATCACCATCGCTGTCGTTGTATCTTGGTTAGCCCAGAGCGTTGTTGCAAAAGTTCCAAGTAAATACCTGTCAGAGGGCCCATTTTCTGTAGTTTGTCAAAATAATGCCGGAGATTCCAATGAGAACTTTCATGTATTTTTGAAAGAATGCGATAGCTGGGTCTGAATAGATAGAAATATTACCAGCATTCATGGAACTGTTGAGATGAAATGGCCTGCTTTTTAAGACAGGTTTGGAAATTGGCTAAGATGTAGGAAATTTCTGTTTATGCCGCTTTTCGTATCTCTGCTTGGGTCAGCAAACGATGTTCGGTGTCCGCTAATCAAGGGCGGTGTGAGGCCGATCGGAATTTTAAAAGCCAATTCAGTCATCGATGATCCATTTCGCTTAAAATCCGTCGGTAATTTTATGCAGATAGACGGCCTCTTGCTTCAAGGACCGCCACAATTCTTTAATTTAGATGTTGTCCAGATAACGGCCCCTGCCATTCAGCAAGATTTTGATTTTGCCATCAGTCAAAGTTGCAACCGAGCCAGAGCCTTCTCTGATCTGTGTTCATGATCTCTGGCTTGCCGTGTTCGGAAATAAACGCCTCCAATGCCTCAACACAAAAGCTAGCATCCGGCGTTTTTGCGTGTTTGACGTCAGATCTTATGGGTCCGAATAGCCTTAGTCGCTAAGAGAAGTGCAAATCCTAGTCGAACGGTGGCGACTTCACTACAAGACCGTCAGACCTCAAAGCGCATTTGGGTGCTGTCCACCTGTGCCAGAGTGTATCCTCACAATGGACCAAAATCCGACTATACATTGACATTTAGCATGGCCCTCCGACTGTGCGCAGTTCAAATCGATTATTTCAAAACCCAGCGTCGCCCAGTGTCATTGCCAATCAGGCGATGAATTTCGGGGTGTTCCGCTAATTTTTGCCGTTCGCGCACCTGAGACCGAAAGGCCGATGGTGTTAAGGAAAATTGAAGTTTGAAACAGCGTGTCAACTCTGCCGGATAGGAAAAACCGCATGCATGGGCGACCGCTTTGATGGAATGCTCTTCGTAGAAAAGAAAATTCCGCGCGGCTTGCAAACGAATTCTTAGGTACAGTCGCATTGGTGAAACTCCAAACGCTTTATGAGATGCCCTCGACAGACTGCGTTGTGGGATCTCAAGATGTGTAGCTAGCTCAGAAAGGGTAAGCGGAAAATCTAAATTTTGCTCCATCGTTGCGACCAACCGCGAAGTCAATGACATAAACTCAACCTCACGTCCCCGATCATCGCGCTGTGAGACGCCACCATCACGGCGGGTGTGAACCATAGCATTGGCCACTTCATTGGCCATCGCATCACCTGCAAAACGCGCGATCAAGGCAAGCATCAGATCCAAAGTGGCAACTCCACCAGAGCATTGTGCGCGGTGCTCGTTCAATTGAAAAATTTGGTCGTGAAGTATGGCCTCTGGGAACCATTCGCGAAACGTCGGGGCCGCTTCCCAGTGCAGAACCACGTCTGGAGCGCCGTCTGTGGCTATCAGCCCAGCCTGAGCCAGGGCATAGGCGCCAGTATCAACACCGCCCACCACCGTTCCAAAACGCGCAGAGGTCCGCAGGTAGGTGAGCAATTTGTGAGATACATGCTGTGTTGGTAGGTTTCCTTCAAATAATAAACAAACGGCCGCAGGTTTAACGCTGTCAAAATCACAATTGGCGGCAAACCACATCCCATTACTAGCTCGCATATCAGCTGCATTTTCACTTACAAACTGCCAGCTGAACAAATCCTTGCCCGAATTCTGATTGGCGATGCGAAGCGCATCCGTGGCAAGAATCAGTGCGGCGAGCGGAAACTCAGGTTGTAGAATAAAGGCAAAATGCGTTTGCTTTGCCGCATGCACCGGTTGTCTTTCCTGCATATTTCCTCATATTTGGCCAAAATAACTTATCCAATGGCCACTATACTTAACTATTTTTATAAAAACAGCCACAAGATTAACCGGTAGGTCTTTCTGTACGAATGAGAGATCAGACGCGACATAATAGACATTTTTGACGCAGCGTAATTTGACGGTGGAGGTTTCCACACCGTCAGAGCTGGCTTGGTGTCATCAAATCGGAGAATAATTACGTGGATCATCTGAAGACCGGACTAGAAGGTTGCTATGTCACCATACCGACCCCGTTCCACGACACACCAGATATGGAAATCAATGAGCCCGCCCTGCGGACCTATGTGCGCTTCTTACTTGATGCGGGGCTGAACCGAGACTACGCCACGTTTTTGGCGGGCGGTGCAGCAGGTGATTTCTCAACCATGACCTTTGAAGAGCGCCTCAAAGTAGCTGAAATTGTTATCGACGAAGCAGCCGGTGCCATACCGATCGCGATCGGGGCCCAGACCGCCAGCACACTAGAACTGGTGCGGCTAACAAAGGCTGCAAAACGAATAGGAGCCGATTACATTCAGGTGTCCTGTCCATTTTACTTTAATCATACAGAGGGTGATTTTGAGGCGTATATTCGCGCCGCTGCCGAAGCAGAACCAAATCTGGGTATCATCGTGTATAACACGTTCTGGACGGCTCAAAACCTTTCTTTTGCGATGGTAGAAAGGCTTTCGGAAATTCCGAATATCGTTGGTTTAAAGTGGGCTGCGCCGCGCACGGACGCAATGGAGTTTGAAGATGTCTGTTCACATTTTTCAAAGCGATTTACAATTATTGACAATAACTTGTTGTTTGGGATGAGCGCCACCCCCGCCCTCGGTGCCCGCGCGTTTGAGGTGCACCACTGTAATTTCTGGCCCGAGTGGGGGATCAAACTGATCGATGAAGTGCGGATGCAAAACTACGCTGAAATTTCACGCATGTTGGTCGAAGAAGCCATGCCATTTTACAAACTTTGGGTGGAAATTGAGAACGATTATACCAGTGGTGACGGATATCTCGACAAACTTTGTATGGAATTGATCGGTCTGCCTTCAAGCCGCTGCCGACCCCCTACTCGGGACATTCGTAAGACCTACAGAAAACAAACCTATGACATGATGAAGAAAATTAAAACACCGCGTTTGCAAATCTAAAGAAGACAACGGCACAGAACGGCAAGAAAATTACAATCAAACCCAACCAAAGGAGATGAGAAAGATGAAAGTTAAGATGATGAAGACACTCGCAGTGGTAGTTGCAACAAGTTTTGCAATTCCCTCTATTGCAGCAGCAGAAGACGACGTTCGTCTACGTCTTAATTGGATGTATTACGGCTCACATGCCGGTTTTGCCCTAGGCAAGGACGCAGGTTATTATGACGATGCTGGCATCGATATCGATATACGCTCTGGCAATGGCTCAAGCTCAGCGCACCGCCTTGTGGCGAATGGGGACAGCGATTTTGCCTATGGATCCTGTGGCGCGATGATCAACTTGGCATCACAGGGCGCTGAGATCATCTCGATTGGCGTAATTGACGCAATGGGTTCTGAGGCGATTTTAGTCAGACCCGACGCGGGGATCTCGTCAATCGCAGATCTTAAGGGCAAAATGCTACTTACCACTGCAAATGCTGGCGTGAATACCTTCTTCCCGATTGTGCTTGCTAACGCCAACTTGACAGCCAGTGATATTAACCTGACCAACGTGCCAGACGGTGCACTTGTGTCGAGCTACCTGCAGGGATCCGGAGGTGCGGTTGGCATTCTTGGTGGTGTAGATGACAAGCCTGCTGAAATTCAGGCAAATGGTGGCGATGCGCCAGTGATTTTTCCATATTCTGACTTTGGCGTTGATCAAGTCGGATATTGCATCAGCACGCGTAAAGAGCTGGTAGCAAACAACCCCGATTTGGTAAAACGTTTCATGACAGCAACGATCCGGTCGTACAAAGCCGCAGAAGCCAACCCAGATTCAGCGGTAGCTGCGATCGCAGACATCGTAGGAGGTTCGATGGCCGAGGATCAAGGCAAAGCACAATCCCGCGCAGTTTTGGACGTCACCCTCGGCCTGCTGTATTCGGCTGGAAATACAGAACGCAAGCTGGGTCTTAATGTTCCTGGCGATTGGGCCAGCATGGTCAGCTTGATGAAGGAATATAATGATCTGGATGCCAATGCAGATCCAGCTTCATTTTACACGAATGACTTCATCGACTAACTTTTCTCTCTAACGTCGCCGGGCGCAGTGTAGTGCTGCCCCCGGCGCACAGAAGGCAATTTGCATGAGTCACCGAATAGAACTGTCAACAGTCGAAAAAACATTTGGAGCCGGCGCGTCAGCAGTGCATGCCTTTGGTCCGGTTAGCATGACAGTAGAGGCCGGTGAATTTGTTTCGCTGCTTGGCCCATCAGGGTGTGGAAAATCCACTCTAATGCTGATGACTGCGGGGCTGCTGGAACCCAGTAAAGGATCAATCACCATCGCAGATATTCCGGTAACGGGACCACAAACCGATATCGGCATTATGTTTCAGGATAATACGCTGGTGCCATGGCGCAGTGTCCGAGGCAACATTGAACTACAGCTTGAAATGCGTGGCATCGTTCCTGCAACTGAGACCGAAAAAATTGATGCACTTTTACGCGCGGTCCAGATGGAAGATTTTGCCGATCGTTTTCCTTATGAATTATCTGGCGGCATGCAGCAACGGGCGGCGTTCTGCCAGGCGATGATTCACAGCCCACAGACCATGTTGCTTGATGAACCACTCGGCAAGCTCGATGCGATGACCCGCGAGAGCATTCGCAGTGACCTGCAACGCCTGTGGATGCAAGAGCGCCCAACTGTGATGTTTGTCACACACTCAATCGAAGAGGCGGTCCAGCTTTCCAGTAGAGTGGCTGTCATCACCCCTCGGCCTGGCCAGATTGAGAGAGTACTCGAGATCAATTTACCCTATCCGCGGGATTTTGATGTGAAAAACACGCCCGAATTCAGTGCCTATGTGCGCGAAACACAGGAGATCTTTCGAGGATATGGCGTCATTTAAATCTTACACCATCCTGTCGATGGTAAAACGGCGCTTTGAGCAATCTTGGATGTTCATTGCCTTTTTCATCGGGTTTTTCCTGTTTTGGGAATACTCAGTGATCTGGTTCGAGATCCCGCGCTACATCCTGACCCCGCCGTCACTTGTCATTACCAAGGGTGCGGCTGACCTGGATCGGCTACTCTATTACACTTATGTCACCGGCCTCGAAGTGGTCCTAGGCTATAGTATTGCCTTGGTTTTGGCATTGCCGCTGGGCCTTGCTATTGCCTTTTCGCAGACACTAAAGCGTACTGTTTACCCATTTATCGTTTGTATAGAAATGGTTCCAAAGATTGCCTTTGCACCACTGTTTATCTCTTGGCTTGGATTTGGCTTATTACCCAAGGTAATCATCGTCTTTCTCGTATGCTTTTTTCCCATTGTACTAAATGCGATTCTCGCCTTTAGTTCTCTCAGTGAGGAGTTGACACTATTTTGTAGATCAACCGGTGCAGGGGCTTGGCGTACGTTTCTGAAGATCCGACTGCCCGCTGCTTTGCCCCAATGTTTTGTCGGCTTCAAATACGCCGCCATCAACGCTACTGTAGGGGCCGCAATTGCCGAGTTCATCGGATCAGACGAAGGCCTTGGCTTCTATATCCAGATTGTTACCGGAAACATGCGACCCGATCTGGCATTTGCTGGTATTTTCTTTCTTACATTGATCGGCCTGTGCCTGTTTGGGCTTGTCACCTTGACAGAAAGAATACTGATTCCTTGGCACATCTCGGTCCGCCGTAGCTGATCAAAATATACTATTAGGAAAACTGATATGGAACTGACAAAAGAAAAGGCGCAACGTATTGCTTCCGGACCAGCACTGCCCACCAGAGCATTTATCGGCGGTCAGTTATGTTATGCCTCCGTTGGTGCCAAATTTGAAACGATAAACCCGGCCAATGCACAGGTAATTGCAAATGATACCCACTGCACGGGCACAGATATAGATAAAGCGGTAACAGCAGCCCGGCGCAGTTTTAATGATGGTAGTTGCTCACGCGCAGGCCCCGAGTATCGCAAAAAAACCTTACTACGATTGGCCGCGCTGATCCGAGAGAACACGGCAGAACTGGCGGTCTTGGAAAACCTCAACAGTGGTAAAACCAAAACTGATTGCTTGCATGAAATCGGCAATGAGGTTGCAGACCATGTCCAGTGGTATGCAGAGCTCGCTGACGAGACCTTTGGCAAGGTTGCGCCAACTGGCGAAAAGGCGATGGCACTTGTTGTAAAAGAGCCTTCGGGGGTGGTTGGATTAATTCTTCCATGGAATTTTCCATTGCTTATGGCGGCGTGGAAATTGGCCTCAGCTTTAGATACGGGTTGTTCATGCATTGTCAAAAAAGCCGAACATCCCCCCCTAGCTGCACTTAAATTGGCACAGTTGGCCCAAGAATCTGGGGGGCCCGACGGTGTTTTGAGCGTTGTGGTTGGTGTGAAGGAAACCACTGGTCAGGCCATGTGGCGTCATCATGATATCAATATCATCTGTTTTACCGGATCGACTAAAGTCGGCGGATACTTCCTGCGGTATGCTGGGGAAAGTAATCCTAAGAGTGTCGTTTTGGAAATAGGTGACAAGCGCCAGTTCATCATACTGGATGACGCAGACCTGACGGATGATCTCAATGAACATGAGACAACAGCTGCATTTTGGACCAGTGGGCAGACTTGCTCTGCAAATATACGTCAGATTGTCGATGCTAAAATCGCTGACAGTTTTCTAGACAAGGTCATTGTGCGGGCCAAAGCATACAGGGCCGGTGACCGATTTGACCCTTCTTGTGATACTGGTGCGATTGTACCTCAGGAACATATGGCAGCGTGATGGGGTACATTGACAAAGGTAGTGCCGAAGGTGGCCAAAAACTATCCGGTGGTGCGCGAGATGGCTTAGGCCACTTAATCGAACCTACAGTCTTTGGCGGACTGTCCGCAGATATGACCATAGTCAGGGAAGACACATTTGGCCCGGCGCTTGGGATTTCGCCAGTCTCTGACAAAGATAAAGCGCGTCGTATCGTGACAGATACTGTGTATGGACTACACGCCATAGTATTCACCAAAGACATTGACCGTGCCCATCATATGGCCCGACAGCTGCCCTGTGGCACTGTGGCAGTCAACGGATTTTCAAAGGGTGATATCAAAACTCCATTCTGCGGCTACAAACGTTCAGGGCCGCTGTTCCGCGACGATGGAACCGAAGCATTGAACCAATACCTTCAAACCAAAACAATCTGGATTTCCACAAGGAAAAACAAGTGATCCGAGTTGCACTTTGCGTAGATTTATCACCGGCTCAAACCTCACGCCTTCGGGTGGGTCTTGAAGGCGCTGAACTGGTAGAAAGTAATGAGCTGGCAGGTTGTGATGTCGCCTTTGGTAACCCCGAAGCAGACGCCTTAATTGGTGCCACATCCCTGAGATGGGTCCAATTGGAATCCGTTGGGTTTAGCGAATATCTGAATTTGGATTGGGATAAGTTGGGGCAGCGTCTTACCCTGACAAATCTGGCTGGGTTCTTTGCCGACCCAGTGGCAGAAACTGCGCTGGCTGGTTTGCTGGCAATGGCGCGTGGAATTGATGAACTGCTGCATCTCCAGGCCACCAGCACTTGGAAAGGTGATCCGGTTAGAACAAGGCTCCGATCACTGTCAGGCAATCACGTTGTGATGGTTGGTTTCGGCGCGATCAACCAAAGGTTGGCGACTTTATTGGCGCCATTCAACTGCCAGATCACGCCTATTCGTACGACCACCCCTGTTGAAAAAATGGATCGCGCGCTTGCAACAGCCGATATTGTCGTCTGCTGCGTCCCTGACACATTAGCCACCCGGGGCATGTTTGATGCAGCCCGATTGGCGCTGTTGCCCAAGCACGCAGTCTTTGCAAACTTTGGGCGCGGCTCTATTGTGAACGAAGCATCACTCGCTGACGCCCTGAACAATGGCCAGATCGGTGGGGCTTTACTGGACGTCACCGAAGATGAACCACTGCCCACCAGTCATCCATTCTGGAAATGCCGAAACACAATTCTGACACAGCATTCCGGTGGTGGTACTGCGGATGAACTGGATAAGAAAATTGATGTCTTTCTGTCCAATTTTACTCGCTTCAGAAATGGCGAACCGTTGGTAGGTATTGTCGATATGAAAAGGGGTTATTAATGTCTAGGATTGTGAATATTCGCTGTGTTTTGCTCAGTTCGCCCTACGCCGATGCTGATGATCCAGAAATCAAAGAGTGCTTTCCTAACGGCCCAAAGCGCACTATTGGCATGGTCGAGGTGACGTTGGAGGATGGCACGACTGGGCTGGGAGAGGGATATCTGGCGGTTTTTGCACCTTTGGTTTTTAAATCTATTGTTGACCTTTGCACGCCACAGGTGATGTTTAAAAACGGCTTTGACATAGCGCGACGTGTCCAAGACTTGCGTTCGCTTTGTGATTACTGGTCACTGCAAGGGGCGGCCCGACATGTGATTGCCGCCTTTGAAATTGCATTGCAGGATGCCAAAGGGAAATCACTAGGACAACCAGTCTATGATTTACTGGGGGGGGCTAAAAGCGACCAGATTGCCATTTATGGATCGGGTGGTTGTTGTGATGCAAAGGAACAGTTTCAACGCGAATTGGGTGAACTCAACACTCTGGGGATCAAAAGCTATAAAATTCGATCGATTAAAACTGACATTCTGCGCACCGTCTGGGTGCTGGAGGAAGCCGCCAAACACGGCATTTCTGTAGGCGTGGACATGTGTCAAAATTTAGCTGATCCGCCACAGGCAGTTGACGATGTTGTTTCATTTGTTGAGGCCGTGCATGCCCTCACCAATCATAGGATGATTTTTGTGGAAGAGGCACTTGGTCCTGATTGCCCAGATGAGTTCCGCAATTTACGTGGAAGGATTGATGTGGCTGTCTGCGGCGGCGAAATCATCACGACACCAAAAGAAATGATCGAACGCATCAACGCAGATGTTTATGATTTCGTACAGCCAGATGCCTCAGTGATGGGAGGGATTTCAGCCGTTATGGATGTTTTTGAAGCTGCAAAGTCAAAAGGGACCGACGTAGTTGTTCATGCTTGGGGTGGTGCTGCAGCAATTATGGCAAGCTATCATGCTGCATTTGCTGCTGGTGGAAAACTTGTAGAATATCCGATGCTGGCTTTTCCGCTCGGGGCGGAGATGATCGGTGATCAAGGTAAAATAATTAACGGAGAGCTTTTGCGGCCCACCACACCGGGGTTAGGGGTGACACTGACCAAGGAAATGGAAGCGCGTTATGCATTTGATGAAACAGCAGTTTATTCTTGTGCGTTGATTGATTTTGGTCCACCACCTGACATTTACTGGGCATCCCCATAAAAAGCGTGAACTTGGTCGCGCCAGACAGACCCAATGAGATTAGCAGCCTGACATGAAACTAGGGTCTACCTTAACAAGGCTGCAAAATGGTCGAAAAACTGGGACCACCTCTGAACCACTACAGCTAAAGCCAAAGATTATCGTTTTCAACGTCGCATTAATTGATGAGATGAATCATAGGGTGACGCTTGAATCACTTTTGCGCTCACCAGCAGTCCGCACATGTCAACTTCGAGCATCACATCTGGTTCAGCAACATCCAAATTTACAAACGCATAGGCAAGATTCTTGCCCACGCGGTGCCCCCATTCCCCGGATGTGATCGTTCCAACAACCTTATCATCCACCATGACAGACGCGCCGCCGTGAGCGGGTGCGTCCGTCGTTGCAATTTCAAGCGTGACTAACCGCTTTGAGGATCCTTTAGCCTGACGTCTTATTAGGGCGTCGCGACCGACGAAATCACCCTTCTCCAATTTCACAAATCGATCCAGACCGGTTTCAAAGGGATCAAACTCGGTGAGCAGATCGGCCTTCCAGTGCAGAAAGCCCTTTTCTATACGCATCGCATTAACCGCCCGTGCGCCGAACAGTTGCATTCCATGAGCTTTGCCAGCCTCCCTGAGCCCAAGATAAGCCGCGTACAGCGACGCGTTGGGGACGTGGATTTCATAAGCGAGCTCTCCGGAAAAGCTGACGGCCAAGACAGTGGAAGGTGCAAATCCGACAAATGCCTCGCGGACAGACAACCACGGGAACGCTTTTTGCGACCAGTCGCCGCGCGCGCAGCCAGAGAGCACGTCACGGGCCTTTGGACCGGCGAGCACAAGGATCGTCTGGTCGTTGGTCAGACTTTTGATGTGGACGTCTTCATCGTCACGGACATGCGTGGTTAACCACTCTAAATCGTGCGTTTCAGAATCCGCGGCAGACCCGTACCAGACCCGTGCGGGCCCCCGGTCTGACGCAGGAAGATTGGCGACCGTGGCTTCGCTTTTGATCATGCCATAGTGGTTTAACAGATACCCAAGCCCCACTCGGCCATCGCGCTTTGTAACATTGCCGCAAATCATCCGATCCAGAAATGCATGGCAGTCGGCTCCTGTGATCTCCAAGCGATTGAACCCATTTACTTCACATAGGCCGACGTTCTGCTGCACGTTTTTGACCTCGGCCGCGACGACGTCAAAGGTTTCATCAAAATTGAAGCCAAGGGTCGGGTGAAAGTCAGGCGCAGGCTTGATGTAATCCACCCGCTCCCAGCCGTTGACCACAGTGAACTCTGCCCCGGCAGCCGCAAGGATTGGTGTCAGTGGCGTCGTCTTGGCAGGCCGTCCGGCGGGGCGGTGTTCATGGGGGAAATGAAAGCGGAATTCGTTCTGATAATCCTCAATCGCTTTCAGCGCTGTCATTTCCATATTCGCATGCCCAGTAAATCTGCGCGGATCAAGGCACCATGTGTCATAGCAGGCCTCTCCATGGACAATCTGCTGGGCCAACAGCCAACCATGTCCGCCGCCTTCGCCCAGTCCTGCACGCAGGCCGATAATGCAAAATGCATTGCGTTTGTGCGGGATGGGGCCAACCAAAGGGGCGCCATCAATCGTATAGGTGATCGGGCCGTTCACCACACGTTTGATCCCCACTTTGGTCAATGCAGGCATGCGGGCAAAAGCGCCCTCAAGCACGTCCATCACACGGTCAAGATCATCGGGGCACAAGTCATTGCTAAAGTTGGGATTGATCCCGTCCATGCCCCATGTCCTGCAATCTTGTTCATAAAAACCGACCAACAGGCCGTTTTTTTCTTGCCGTGCATAATAGTCTGAGATCGGACAGCGCAGCAGCGGCATGCGGTGGTCCGCCTCGGCAATTTCCGGGATGTCTTCGGTGACGAAATATTGATGCTCCATCGAGGCGACAGGATGGTGAACACCCATCATCACGCCCACCTCGTTGACGCGATAGCCACAGGCGTTCACCACAATATCGGCGTCAATGCTGCCTTTGTTCGTTTCGACGGTCCATGTATCATCGCTACGCTGGCGCAAGCCGGTGACCAAGGTTTGGCGGTAGACCTTGGCCCCCGCTTTACGCGCATGAAACGCAAGCGCCTGACAAAGCTGGGCGGGATCAATGTCGCCGTCTTCCCCATCCCATAAACCGCCCAAGAGGTTCTTTTTTGTAATCAGCGGGTGACGCCGAGCACATTCCTCGGCGTCGAGCACCTCAAAGGTCACGCCCATCCCGCGCGCCATTGAAGCAAAATGCCGGTAGCCTTGCATCTGCGCTTTGGTGTTCGCTAGCCTGATGCCGCCGTCGCCGTGGTGGTACCCAACGGGGTATTCGGGATCATCACGCAGTTTTTTATACAAGTTGATTGAATGCGCCTTCAGCCCGACCATTGTTTGGTTCATGCCAAAGTTCGTAACCTGTGCCGCCGAATGCCATGTCGTACCCGAAGTCAGCTCGTCACGTTCGATCAACACAACGTCCGACCAGCCTTCCTGTGTAAGATGGTAGAGCGTTGAGCACCCAGCGATACCACCGCCAATGACGACAACTTTCGTACGCGACTTCATGATATATCTCCTGCATTTATCGCCGATCACAGGGCTGCATTTTGGCATTTGTCGCAACGACTAATTCACAAATTTCAAATATTCGCAATTACATCCCTATTTTCAGAAATTGCGTCTCCGTGTTTGCATCTGCATGGGAATCGAGACTGTTCTGGAGATACAGGCAACGCGAATGGACAAGGACCCAATGGTTGAGACAGCAAAGCGCGGCGGGCGCAAGGAGCGCTTAGCAAAGCGTGCGGGAAAACCTGCGGTTGATGCCGGTCCACCGGATCAAATCGGTGGGGCCTATAAACCGCTGAGCGCGGCGGAGCTTGCCACGATTTACCACACCGCGCTAAAGCTGTTGGAAAACCTTGGGCTGGGCAAAGTGGCCGATAGACTGCGCGCCGCGGAAAAGCTGGTATGCCCCCATTCGGTGGTCCATGATAAATGTAAATGCATAGTGGGATTTTGGTCTACAGTAATGACATAGAACGCTAGTGCGCCAAGACCGAGATCACGCTCATCAACCGCGCGATAAAGGGGTGTCAGCGGAACAAGCAACGGCTTAAGCTAGCCTTGATTGGCGACGTCGTCGGCGCAGCCATATATTCATGCCAATAACCAAAATCGGGCCACAGGCAAAATTAAAAATCACAATATTGCGAAACAGGACATTTACATTCTTGCGCATCCTTTGTCTGAGCGCCCTTAAATTTCGTTTGATCGGATATGCAAGAGCCTGCAATTGCATAACCTGTTGCTGTAGATCGTCTGGAAGCTGGTCCCGAGACGCCGCACCCGTCAGCCGCATGACCTCTGCAATACTGGATTCAGCTTTTGAAATCTGAGCAAGGTAATCTGCTTCACGCTCTCTATAAGTCCGGCGCGCCTTATTTAGCATCTCCTCCACCCGCTCGAATGACCGGACAGGATTTCCATTTGAGCGGATCGCCAGCAGACGTTCATCTCCCGCCAAATATTCGACAATATTTAAAAATAATGAAAAATTGTCATTGATTGGCCGCGGCATCGTGGCACCGCCAACCTGAGCCTCGCTCATGCTGTAGCCATTATAAATCCAATCTGCATCAGCCACTGCGAAAAGAGACGCGTTACGACTGTTAACCTCTACACCGCCATCACCGAAGGCTGGCTCGACAGGCCCATCAATGTAAACAACTAGATTTCGCGGCGGGTGGGATTCTGGCACAAAATGAGCAGCCAGCTGCTCGGCTGCCTGCTTTTTGATCTCATGCTTGGCCAACTCGGCGGTCTGTGTACTGGTATAAACAATGGAATGCACAGCTTTATTTTCAGCGGCGATTTCAAAATGGCCTGCGTCAGCAAATAGGAGTTTGTTCAGCAGCAATGAAGCTGGATGGTCCTTGGAAATATTGTCTGGCCCAAGTTCCATCCAATAGGGAAAAGGATAAGCCTTTCCGGAACTGGAGCGAACAAGCGACGGATTAAGATCATCGCCCACAATTTTGTCACCAGCCATTTCCACGCCATAGAAAGACAACAAATCAATCAATGTGTTAATCTCACCGTCTTTCGACGCTTGGATTGCTAGCGAAGCATTTGCCTCATTCATGCGTTGATAGGGGTCAACCAGCAATAATGTACCTGACCCACCGGCAATATGTTTGTCGATTGCCACGAGCATGCCACGCCGCAGTATTGGCGTATCTATAACGACCAGCACATCTATATCTTTTGGCAGGGCCTCTGCAAAATGGGGAATGACTGTGACATCATATTGGTTCTTCAATTCTTCGAGAATTGAAAAGGAACTATGCGGCTCGGTTGCATTTTTTGGTTTGAGAAATGATGACAGCACCCCAATCCGCGGTGTCGCCTCACGCGACAGATTGCTGATTTGCAAAGCAACATCATATTCAAGCAACGCGGCGCGTTTGTAGTCAAAATAATTTATCGCAAGCTTTTTGTCGCCCACCTTAAAGACCGCGCCTAAATACAACGTATCACCTGAACTCATCGGCACTGCAGCGACACCATCCATCTGTGCCAGCTCTGCCTCCTCGGTATCATCACTCAGAGCAATGAAATCAACTTCAATCCTGCCGTTGCCAACTCTTTGCATACGTTTCAACAGCCGCTCTACCCGCTCGCGATGCTGCCTGATCATTTGTGGGACTTCACTCAGGCTCTTGTTAAAAAAGAACTGGATTTTAGTTTTTGGTGGAGCATCGCGGACAATGTTGACTGTCTGCTCATTCAAAGTAAACTGGCGCTGCGCACTGGCATCAATACCAATATCTATCCTCGAGACCAATGCCGTAACCGCCGCCACCGTAGCTACAACTACAATGAACATGGCAAGGCTGCCAAGGACGGCGCTGGCATTACCACCAGTTGGTTGGCGAAGGACTGCAAATTGACGTGATGCAATCCCAAGCGACCCAACAGATAAAAACAGAAAATACATTATAGACGCCAGCGTAACATCACCGGAAACAATTTCCCGGAACCAATATCTTGGGCTGAGAACATATGAGTAGCTGATTAACTCTTCCATTTGATCGGGCAGAAATATCAACAGTGATCTCTCGATATCACAAACCAACAATCCCAACACCAGCGCAATACCCAGAAGAAAGGCAGAAACCTTCTCCTTGCAAATTGCCGCAGCGAGTATGGCAACTGCATAGAGAGATAACAGCAATAATGCGGCCCCAAAATAACCAGAGCAAACCACCCCCCAATCCGGTTGGCCCAGAAAAGCAATCGTCACAACCATTGGAAATGTTAGGAGAAGCATGGCGAGCAGTACAACCGCGCCCGACATCCATTTGCCAATAATGAAGACTACAGGTGGCAACGGCAACGATAACAAAAGATCAACGCTACCCGATCGTTTATAGCCGTCGAATGACCGCATCGCTAATGCCGGTACAAGCAAAATGCTGATCCAAACTAGGAACTGCCATTGCAGATCAAGGGTGGCCAGATTTGAATCCAAAAAATTGCCAATAAAGAAAATGCCGCCAATTAAAAACAGCAGGAAGCCGCAGATAAACACTGGCATGGTCGAAGAATAGGCATGCTGCCTTAGTTCGTGCAGCAGAACCGCCCAGATCATCCCTTTTAATGTGCGGCGGTGCCCATGTGGTGTAACCAAGCTAGCCATCGGCAGGACTCTTTTCTTCTGACGCGCCAAGAAGCATCTTCACCTTTGGCTCCAATCGACCGTTCTCACTCAAAAATTCATCAGTAGGCCCAGCTCCAAGTATCTGACCATGATCCATGATGATCACTTTTTTGCAAAGTAATTCGGCCTCCTCAAGAATATGCGTAGACATCAAGATCGTTTTGCTCACAGCCATATCCATCAAGAAGGCGCGAATTGAAGATTTCTGAATAGGGTCAAGTCCGTCTGTCGGTTCGTCCAAAAACAACACTGGCGGGTCCGTGAGCAGTGTTTGTGCCACCCACGCACGCTGTCGCCAACCCTTGGACAGCTGCCCAAGCTGAGTGGTCAGCACCTCCGCAAGGGACAAAGCTTCCACAATCCTATCAATTGCCTTTTCAGCCTCAAGGGAAAACAGTCCCTTTGCATTTGCCACAAAACGAAGAAATTCCAACACATGGAGGTCATCGAAACCACCAGTCGACTCAGGGAGATAGCCGATTTGTGTCTGGGCGCGAATTCTATCAGTTACAATCGAATAACCGTTCACCTCAGCATCGCCTGAATCGGGAGCCAAAGCACCGGTCAACATCTTGATAAGAGTAGATTTTCCTGCCCCGTTAGCTCCCAAAAGCCCGACAATTTCACCGCGGTTCACTGTCAGAGACAAATCGACTACCGCTTTATTTAAACCAAAGGTTTTGCTGAGGAGCCTAGCGTTAATTGTCATCACGTTACCTGCAAGATAATAGTGCCGTTGTCTTTGATCACAAATCTACAACAAATCCCGCAACAATGAATAAAAAAACACTAACGCCCATTAGCCCGTAACCAAATTTATTGACTAACTTTACCCATGGAGGGGTGTTACCAGTCGGCGCGTCATGACCATCGCGAGAAAACTTCTCTTCATCTAATGCCGTCTTAGAAAACGCATAAGGCAAGCATGTAAAAAGAGCTCCAACCACAGCAAAGCCAACAACGATTGGCTTTGCAGATAGTAACTTGAGAACTTCGATGGGGTCCAATTTAATTCCAGCACTCTTATTTTTAGGCCTGATAGGCCTATCATTCGTCCCAGTAGACTATTTCAAAACCGCAAAGCTTTTCATGGCTTCGTCGTGCAATAATTCCAAGGCTTCCCGTTTATATTCAAATGCCTCTGTAGACGTAAGCATTTTGTAATCTCGCGGCCTAGGTAGTTTAATCTTCAAAACTTTTTGCACAGACGTAGGTTTGTTAGAAAGGACAACCAAATTATCAGCCAGAAATATTGCTTCATCAACTTCTGATGTTACAAAAATATTTGTTTTCTTATTTTCTTCGAACAAATCGAGAAAGAACTCTTGCATCAGACTACGCGACATAGCGTCCAAACCTCGAAAAGGTTCATCCATGATCATCACTGTCGGCTCGTTAATCAAGGCACGAGCAAGCTCGGCCCTGCGCTGCATACCCCCGGATAACTGGATAGGATACTTGTGGATGAACTCTCCTAAGCCAACCTTGACCAGTAACGCTTCTGCCTCGTCTTTAAGGGCCTTTCCAGACTTCTCACCACGCATCTTGGGTCCGAAGATTACATTTTCAAATGTTGTCTGCCATGGAATTAATGCGGTCTCTTGAAACACGACCATTCGGTCCTTTGCCGGCCCGTGAATAACCTCTCCATCAACTAAAACCTGGCCTTTGTCAGGTTGTTCAAAGCCAGCCATGATGTTTACAAGCGTAGACTTTCCACATCCAGAAGGCCCTACAATGACGGTGAGTTCACCAGCTGGGAAGTCAATGGAAACGTCTTTTAACACGTCATCAGAGAGCCATTCCTCCCCATATGACTTGGAGACGTCACGAAGAGTAACGCTGGAAGCATTATTTAAACCGCTATTATTTTTATTTTCTTTAGATGTTGCGGAATCTCGCGGACTCATCTCAAGCTCCTACTGCTATTACACTTCAGTTATTAGATAAATTTCACAGCCCTTTTCATTTAAAAAAGCCGTTTCCATGGCATCAGCAAGTAACCAATTTTTCTGATTGCACTAGAGGATAGGTAACCGGCAATGCCAATAGAGATCATGCCGACAACAATCTGCTCTAAAGAACCACCCATGTACGAACTCCAAATAAAGAACCCTAGTCCTCCACCGCCTTGAGTGCCTCCTCCTGAGATCATTTCAGCGGCCAGAACCACTTCCCAAGTAATTCCCATGCCGACAGCAGCTCCAGTGAAGATCGAAGGCAACGTCCCCGGCAAAATAATTTTCCAGAAAAGGTCAAACTGAGAGGCGCCCATAGATTGAGCAGCGCGTAAGTAGCTAATATTAATTGCCCTTGCCCCGCCAAGAACATTAATGACAATTGTGAAAAATGCTCCGAGGAAGGTTACAAATGCGATCGACATCTCATTCGTTGGCCAAAAAATTAGTGATGCTGGCACCCAAGCAAGGGGGGGAATGGGCCGCAAGATTTCAAAAGGTGGGAAAAAAACCCCTCTGAAATAACGATTTACCGCTAACAGCAAGCCAAACGGAATGCCAATGATCATCGCTACTATAAAGCCTGTCAAAACGCGGCTGAAGCTAGCAACCCAACTTTGCCAGTACCCTACTTTTGGGATCACGTCCAAAAACGCAATAAAAACGTCAGTTGGTGGTGGAACCAATCCAATGCCAAGGATATCAACACCGAACCAATCATCACAGAGAGCGCCTATTTGCCAGATCACCAGAAAGATCAGTATAGAACTAATACCCCTAACTAACGTTGTTTCACCCAACAGAGATGCAAGAACAGTTTTTTTTGTATTAGCCATGTTTTCCTCAGTTAATCCAATTTTCGGACGATGTTCTTTTACTTTATCCTAAGCCAATTCTCGTTCACCAGCTTGGAATGCTTTTACAGCTTCTTCGTGAACTGCTTCGTTGACCTCGACTAATAGTTTTCTAAAGTCTTCAGATGATTGCGTCTCGTACGACCTAGGCCTCGGAATTTTCACCTCTACAGTTTTTTTGAGCTGGCAAGGTCTGGTGGTCACAATGTGCACCTTATCCCCCAGGAAAATTGCCTCCTCCAGATCATGTGTAATGAAAAATATTGTTACGCCTGTCCGGTCATAAGTTTCCAGCAGAGCTTCATGCATGATCTGTTTCGTCAAAGCGTCCATTGCCCGATAAGGCTCATCCAGCAGCAAGACCTTTGGATCGTTGATCAATGCCCTGACTATTTCAGCCCTTCTGGCCATGCCTGAGGACACCTCTCCTGGATATCTCGTCACAAAATTGCCCAACCCAGCTTCAGCAAGCATATCCCCAGCTTTGTTCATGGCCTCTTTAGCCCCCAAGGTTTTCTGAACCGTTGGACCATAAGCAACATTTTCCTGCAGAGTTTTCCATGGGAATAAAGCACCGTGTTGGAACACAACCATTCGATCTGCACCTTGAGGAGCGATCGGCTTTTCAGGACCACACAACAGCTGGTTATCAAGGTGTATGCTGCCCTCAGTGATCGAATGGAACCCCGCTATTGCATTCAGCAGAGTTGTCTTTCCACAACCTGAGGGACCAACAATCATACAGACCTCGCCCCCCGCAATTTCCATGGAGCAGTTATCAACGGCTTTAACGTTTACACCCTCTGGGTCATAAACCTTTGTGACGTTTTTGATACTAAGAGCACCCGGTCTTTCCAACATTTCCATATTTTTCAACACCAATTCTGACTTCAGTTTCTACTATCGGCCTTGCTGATTAAGCTCTTTCACATGCCAAGCCATCAGCCTGTTACCCAACATGCGCACGAGTGCCGAACTAAAATACCCGATGAACCCAAGAGTAATCATTGCGATAACCATTGGAACGGTAACGTTGTTCATATACGCGTCCACAATCAAATACCCTAAACCCAGATCTCCAGACACCATCTCTGCGGCAACCAGCGAGAACCAAGCCACCCCAATAGAAATTTGCAGGCCGGTGAAAATAAACGGCAAAGCTCCTGGAACCACAACGTTCTTGAAAACATCCCATTTGCTCGAACCGAGACAACCCGCTGCTCTGAAATATTCCTCATCGATCGAGTCCACTCCAAGCATCGCATTCAGCGTAGTAACAAAGAAAGATGCCAATGTTGCAAGAAATAGAACCGGCCACTCAAAACCAGGAAGAAGCAGTATCGAGAGTGGTACCCAGGCCAAAATTGGTATTGGCCGCAAGACCTCAATAAGAGGGAAAATATAATCTCTGATCGATCTAGACCACCCCATGAAAAGCCCCAATGGGACACCCAAACCAGTGGCAAGAGCAAAGGCGATCAAAATTCTACGGCAACTTACGGCGATGTGTTCGTAGTATTCCGCAGTGAAAATTGATATGCCCTGAAAAGGCGTGGTTGAGAACCAATCCTTTGACACAGCTACTGGCCCGGGAAGCTTGGTGAATCTCCACAGTTGCAATCCCTCGCACAGGACCCAATACGTGAAGAGCCATAAGAAGATGCCCAATAGAGTCAGATAAGGGTCCAGCCTTCCAAAATACTTCTTTACCCTGTAAACAAACAAGTCAAACCCTAGCGGTTCAGCAATTTTGTTTTGCCCATTTGTAGCTTGCGAGCTTGCACTCATTTGCTCTCTCCATTCAGAAACTGGCAGCCTAACTGTACATTTTAAGGTGATAAAAGCACTAAATAATTGGGGTCCAGACTGCTCTGAACCCCAACTTAATCGCTTTACTTAGCTATGATACGTCCCACGGGCGTAGAAAGACCGCGCTTTTCAAGGACCCGCTCAGCAAACTGACCCATCACACCCTCAGGGCGGATTTGTGCAGAAGCAGCAGGCTTTTTCTTGAGGCTGTAAAGGAACGCTGTGGCGTCGCGCAGCAGAGATTTTGCATCGTCACTGATGACAAAATCCAACTGAAGCTTTGTTGTTCCGGCCATTGGTGAGTCATACAGGCTCGCTTTCAGCACTGACTGATCAATCTGCTCAGTCTGCGCCTCTGCCATAGCTGCAATTGCATCTGCATTAGCCGGATCAGCAACAAACTCTTGCGCATCCAACTCAGCTTCCAACCAGCCCATCACTGCGTCCGGACGCTGTGCAATCAAGTCATTGAGCATCACCATAAATGCGCCGTCTTGCGCGCCAAAGTCCTCACCTGAGGCAGCACGCCGAGCAATGCCTGCAGAAACCATTTTCGTAGCTGTTGGCTCCCATATGGCCGCCGCATCAAGCTTACCTGCGCGGAAGTTCGTAGTGATCACCTCAATGTTCTGGTTTAGATATTTAGCAGGCTTAATACCCGCCTTTTTGAAGGCTAGCTGCGCAAACCTGTCTGTACAAGCTCCATGCGGCGCAGATGTGATTTTTCCGTCCATCCACTTGACGGCCTCCACACCATTCGCGAATTCCGGCGCATCATTTTTAACCAGAAAGATGTTGCACTGCTGCTTTGATGTTCCAAGTGCGGCCACGATGCGGATGTCTGTACCACCACGCTCTGGAAGGTATTTAAAAGTAGAAGCAATCGCTGGCATATCGCCCATGTAACCGATGTGCTGCTTTTCACCAGCCATCGCGTTCACAATAACCGACCCTTGAAGACCCACCTGGAATTCAGCTGTCGATCCGGCGGGCAAGTGGTTCTTCCAAAAAGCTTTGCCGTTGTTGACAACACCAGTCCATGATTCTGTGTAATAAGGCTGGTAACCGATGACGAGGTTAACGGCTTCGCCGCGCTCGCCAAAATCCACTTCCGCGGATGCAGTCAATGGTGCTAAGGCCACCGCTGCCACAATAGTCAGAGCTTTAAGATTCTTAATATTTTTCATTTTTATTTCCTCCCTAATGTTTAGATCGGCACTGTTTATATCGGAAATCCAAACGATTAAGCTGTACAGTCTTCTGACCGATTATGCCGTGTCCAGCTTTCCAATATTTCTTTTTTGCTTTCTACTCCTTAAGTGCCCACCTTTTTTAGTTTTCCACGCCAAACGTGCTCACCTTGGATACACAGTCATCGTAGTACTTGACACTCTAGGTCTGATCTACTTACGCGATCAAGCGTCCTGCTAATACGCAACTCTTATCAAGTGATAGAGAGCTATGCTAATTGGAAACATTGTTTTAATGGAGCAGGTGGTTATTTTAAGTTTTCGAAAATTTCTGATCAGGCTTATCGATTCTAAGCAAGGAAATAACGAACTCAATTTTTGTAGGGTGTGTGGAAGACAATGGAAAAAAACAATCAAACTCTTGAAAAAGGTGCTTACACAGGCTCTTCGAAAAATTCGCTGGATGCTAGTGCAGAGCGTAACAAGCGAATATTTATAGAAGAACAGCAAAATATTTTCAAAAATATCTGGGTTCCAGTCTGCCACGAATCGGAGTTGCCGGAGCCATATGATTTCAGGACCAGTAGTATCGGCAATGACAACATTATCGTATGCAGGGCACCAGATGGCAAAATCAATGCTCTTCTAAACGTCTGCCCTCACAGAGCTATGTTAATCGAGCGCCGCCCGAAAGGCAGCTTTTTAGAGGGACAGGCGTCAGGTAATCCTAAGAGAATCACATGCATGTTCCATGCTTGGCAGTTTGATATGCGGGGTAACTGTGTATACGTTGCCCGTGAGAAAGAAGGTTACCAGGATCGGTTTTGTAAAGACGACGCAGGTCTTCGACGTCTAAGATGCAGCGTAAATTTCGGCGGCTTCGTTTGGGTAAATATGAACGACCAGCCGGTTGCGACGCTAGAGGAATGGGCTGGTGACGCATTTGTATCATTGGAAGGGCAAATAAATTCTACCCCCCTCGAAGTAGTTCACTACCGCAAGGAATTTATTGATACAGGGCTCAAGGCTGAGCTGCTGAACGTTTCTAAGAACGTCGGAAGTCACTCGAAACACGCCCTGTTCAACTTCGGCCATTTTATGACTGAAGACAGCGAAACGGAAGCCGACACGAACCAGAAGAATAATTCTTTTCCAACTCCCAACGCAATGCAATCAATCAGGGTAAATTTATTTCCAGGATATTCGTTCCATTTGGATGGCCCTACACTTAATGTATCGACGGTGACATCGGTGAATGAGAACCGCCTCATGGTCGAGCATAAAAGTTTGGCGCCTAAAGGCGACAGCGAAACGGAGCGAAAGACCAGATCGCGGTTCTACAACGCTAACTTTGGTCCATTCAGGGCAATGGAACAAGATCAGTCGAAAACAGACGTGCAAAATGAAGAAAAAGAGCAGGCTGTAGCCAACCATTTGCTGCACGAATGGTCGCGCTGGATGGACCAACATCCCGATGGCGAAAGCCGTCTTGCAGAATTGGCGACCCGACGGAGCAGAAATGCAATCCTCGACAAAGACGAAGATGTGACTGGTCCAAAGGTTGTGGTAATCGGAGCAAGTCACGCCGGCATTGCCTTCGCTGATAGGCTTAGAAAAAACGGATTTACTGGAAAAGTTGCAATTTTTGACCGACAAGTCGGAGGGCCAATGGAAAGGCCTCCTTTGTCAAAAGGCTTTTTGCTAGGAGGCGGCGAAACGGTGGAGTCCAAATCACTGTTGCGCCAAAAGAAGTGGTATAAAACAAACAAAGTTCGCTTGAACACTCAAACTAGCATTCAAGCTATTGATACAGAAAAGAAAACCGTAACCGTTAATAACGGAGATATGGTTAATTACGATACGCTTGTCATAGCAAGTGGGGCAGTTCCCAGGGAACTTCCTGAAACAGTTGGTATGGGAAATTCCTTTACCCTCAGACAGCCTGCGGATGCAAATGCCATACGCCAAGCGGCCAATAATGCAGACTCGGTTGTTATCATTGGAGGAGGCTATATAGGTCTGGAAGTTGCAGCGTCGCTGCGAAAAAAGGGTATGGCCGTGACAGTAATCGAGGCTGCCAGCCGTATACTTGCCAGGGTCGCTAGCCAACCTCTTGCAGACCACCTTGTGCAATTGCACAGGGATAATGGCGTGACAGTGTTGACAGACATCGGCGTGGATAAAGTAAATAAGAGGGACGGAAGTTTCGACAGCGTTACCCTCTCAAACGGAGAAGAAATCAAAGCAGATATGTTGATTACTGGCATCGGAGTTTTCCCAGACAGCAAATTGGCTGCAGACGCAGGTATTGAAACACAGCGATCCGATGGCGGGGCTATTCTGGTTGACGATATGATGCAGACGAGTGATGGCGATGTCTATGCTATCGGCGATGTTGCAATTCGCCGTGATCAAGCCGTTGCGGTGGAATCCGTACACAACGCCCAAGAGACAGCCTCCATTGCTGCTGCAGCGATCACAAAAACTGTTGCGCCAACGATACAAACCCCCTGGTTTTGGTCTGACCAATACGACACTAAACTTCAATCTGTTGGCATCGTCCCTGTTCAAGACGAGGAAGTTTATCAAGTGGTGAGGCCAAGCAAAAGAGACCATGGTATTTCGTTTTGGAGCTACAAAGGCTCTGAGTTAGTTGCTGTTGAGGTCGTGAATGATCCCGCAACGTATATGGAAGCCCGGCAATGTTTAGACACAAATCAGTCTCCAGACCCCAACCAGATCTCCAGCCTTTCCTATTCGCCTATCGACAGCGGCGGAGGAAGGTCCCAATAGATTCTCAAGAAGTGACCTAATCATTTAGGTCGTTCTTTATACATGGCCAGAGCGGGGTGTTTGATGGAAACGCTTCGAAAAATTTTGAATATAGACAGAGGGTACAATCGGCATGACACACGAAAGCCAAGCAAATATGGAAAAGAGTATTGAAAAGATAATTTACCAAGCCGCGCTGGCTTTGGATGACCATAACTGGGATGGTTGGTTCGAACTCTGTGATACCGAATTTGAATACTCAATCACGTCTTTTAGTCCTGAAATAAACAAAAATATGACCTATTTCAGCGGAAATAAGAAAGAGTTGAAAGGCCTGATGGACATGCTTCCAAAGCATAATACTGATCACTCACCACTTCACCGACACACATCCGTATATACAGTCGATGTTGCGGATGATGGAAAGACAGCCGATGCCGTCAGTTCTGTGACCATTTATCAAAACATGCTTGATGGGATTAATTCACACATCGACTCCGGCGAAAGCAGGCTGTTTGTGATTGGAAAATATATTGATAAATTTAAAATTACTGATGGCACTGCAAAATTCATAAGCCGCGAGACAAAACTTGATAATAGACGGCTCGATAAAGGATCACATTGGCCGCTTTAACTGCGTTAATCGCATAACTTCGGCCAACGAAACTGTGCCACGATTTCAAGATTAAAGAAGGAAGACGTCATGGCTTGGACAAAAGTCTGTGCAGAAAGTGAAATACCAGAGGGGTCGATAAAAAAAGTTTGGGCAAGGATTGGTGGCGGCATTCCTATCGCAGTCGCTCACCATAAGAATGGCTATGTGGCAATTCCCCCAGTGTGCCCACATTTAGAAGAGCCTTTGGAAGATTCAGGCCTGGTTGTTGGTTGCAAACTGACATGCACCAAGCATCTGTGGTCTTGGGACTTAGAAACGATGGCATTGAAAGACGAGGCCGAGTTACCGCTCAAAACCTATGACATAAAAGCCGAAGATGGAAATCTGATGGTGTACGTCACAGAACAGTTAGAGTACACTTTCGATGAGGATGAGGATATTGACGAGGCGACTTTTTTTGATGACGACGATGATGATGACGATATCTGGTAGCCGACGCACTAATGTTGACTGAAGGTGAAAATACATTGGAAATTGACAATAAATGGCCTGAGATCGCAATTTTTCAGACAAAAAAATACCGGAATGCTCGTGTTGAGGCACACAATGCCCTTTTTTGGATGGCGAGAGCATCCCATAGCTTCCTCGATCCAACGCTTGGAAACAGCCACTTAAGTTTGTTTTGGAATGAAGATCATGGCGATTTTCGGACAAGGCTTTTAGTTGACGGGTGTCAGATAGGTTTGCACCTGCCTGATTTGGAGCTTTATTTTTGTGATCATGGAGAAAAAGTCCCTCACAGCTTTTGGCTTGACGATAGAACACCTGCCTTTGTAGAGGCTTGGTATCTCGTTGAGCTTCTTCATAGGGGCATAGAACAGGAGAAGTTTTCAACGGCTCTGCCTTTTGAATCTCCAGACATGTTGATGGGGGACACCGAAGATCACAATGCATCTCTGTTCAAAACAGAACTTACCGCGATGAGTGAGTGCCTGAGTGGCGCAATCAATATTCTAAAAATCGTCGCAGATCAGCTCGCGAGACACAAAGATTTTGCGAACAACCCGGGTCAGATCACATTAGAACCGCAGTCTTTCACCTTAATGACAAGGGCCGATTTATCGACGTCCCATGATAAAACAGTTTTGGTTGGGTTCAGTGTAGGAGATCACTTACGTCCAGCGCCCTTCTTCTTTAGCAAAACTTGCGATCAAGTCGCTGGTTCAAAAAATCACCTATTGGATTATAACCCTGCAAACATAATATCTTTACAGTCAATCGCGGATAAGTCCCTGTCAGAGGAAGAGCTTGTCAGAAACTTGGTGAACTTAGCATCAGGCATAAGTTTTGCAGTTCGTTAAAACAAAGCTGAACGAGTATTTTCGAATATCAAGAGCGACATATTTGTTTATTAGCTTGCAACTATTAGCCGATCCACCGGCGATCAAACTTGAAGATTGACAACGCAATAGCTGGCGGTGACAATAAGAGCCTGTAAGAGGTCTAAGCGATCTGCGAGCTGTTAAGCCCAGTTGCGATGTAACCCATAGGAGAGCCACATGGCACCAAGAAATCACAAAAATTGGCTAAGCACTCCGAAAGTTGAGTATATCTCAAGCGAGTGCTACAATAATTATGGTATTTATGAGCAAGAAATCGAACATATTTTTGCAAAAGTGTGGGTGCCAATGTGCCACATAAGCGAAATGTATAATGATGGAGATTTTCGCTCTACACAAATCGCTCACCAAAACGTTGTAGCTTTGAACGTTAAGGGGGAAGTCCAGGTATTTTTGTGCCCATCAATTGATAGGCCTTCCGGCAACGGTCTCGATACGAATGGATTGAAAAAACTCCACAGCGAGGTGAAGCACGGCGGCATGGTGTGGACTACACTTGACCCTAACCCTTCTCAAAGTGTGGAAGAGTGGACATGTGGTGCTTTTGATTGCATCGCCGATGCCATTGATACAGAAGAAATGGAAGTCTTCCACTATCACAAGGCTATAATCGACACCAATTATAAGCTATGGCACGACACCAATAGTGAATTCTATCATGATTTTATGCACTATTTTAACCGCGTGTCTGGTTTCAATGACGAATATTTCGCTAGGAAAAATATACCCTTTGATAACGGGCACGTAAATGTAAGTAGTTTTACTGTCAATTATGAAGAGTACGAGGGTTTTAAAGATCGGGGGGCATTGTCCTTCCCTAATCTTCCACCAAACCAGTGGTACATGGTGGATTTGTTCCCCGGATTTAATTTCAACCTCCGTGGAAATGCATACAGAAGCGACACTGTAACGCCACTTGGTCCAAATCGTGTCCTTATTGAGTTTCGTGGTTACGGTTTGAAAAACGATACGCCTGAAGAGCGCAACACCCGCGTCAAAGCACATAACTCAATTTGGGGACCTTTTGGACGTAATTTGCATGAAGATTTAATTGGAGTTGCGGGCCAAGGTACAACCATGAGGGAAGGTACTGAGGCGCGAAACATTCTTCACGGTCGCCATGAAAATTCTACAATTCATGACGAGGTTGGTATGAGGCATTATTACGAAGCCTGGGGTAAGTTTTTAGGTGTTAGTACGATGAACCCTCTCGCTATGCTGCAAGAAAACGTATACGCAGCAGAATAATCCGCAGCGTTAAAGTAAAGTGTGAGTGGGGGTTTGACTTTCCCACTCATTTTTTTGAGCGAAATTCATAAAACCGCACATTGCGACTTGCCAACCCGTTATCTACGCATTTCTTTGATTAATCAGTAGAGATAGTTTTGCATTTCGCCTGACTCAGCTAAAGATTTTGCTATCTTCTCAGCTATACTCGGCATAGGCATTACATTATCTGTTTTTACCCAGAAAAGTGATACGCCCTTTTCAATCACAGGGTCCTTCAGCAGCAAGGCTTTCGTGCCCTCCAGCGTGCCGGGCATCCGCGTGAAATGTGTAGGTATGATTGTGCATAACTCTGTATACTGGGTTTGAAACATAAGGTGCAAAATAGACTCTGATTCAATTTTTGGAGTAACCTCAAACCCTAAGCCTCTAAAAATAGTATCCGCTAATTGGCGTTCGTGCATTGATGGAGTTAACATTGCGAATGGTAATTTTGCGGCGTCGTTCCATGTGATATCTTCCATACTTTCAAACTCGTAGGAGTCTGGAACAAGCAAGCTCCATGTTTCCTTGAATATTGGCTGAGCGTTACACCAAGACATTTCAGCCGCGTAATCATCATATGTTATGGCGCAATCCAACGCGTATTTATCAAGGCTCACTTTTAATTCTTCGTTTCCAACAAAATGAACATCCACACTTACGCCGGGATAAGCCCCCCTTATTCGTTGCAAAATAATTGGCAGAACTGGAGACATCGATGGCATAGCGCCAATCCGCAATCTTCCCTGCAAATTTTCTTTCATTTCACCAATTTCATCACGCATCGCATTAAAATTAGCTAAAATTAAACGGGCCCACTTCGATACTTTTTTTCCCTCTTCAGTGATTCCGTACAACCTTTGGCCACGGCCACGTTTGAAAAGCGTAATACCCAGCTCGCTCTCAAGCTGCTTGATACCATTTGAGAGACTGGGCTGCTTAACAAAGCACTTTTCAGCAGCGCGACCGAAATGGTCTTCCTCAATAACAGCGATCAGATATTCAAGTTGTCGAAGAAACATTGATAGCTCCCAAATCTAGGTGGCTTGGCATTGCAAACTAAAATTCCACGCAAGTTAATAGAGCGTATCGATAATTAAATGTCAATATCATAGGCAATAGCTAAATATTACTTCAAATTAGTTCACATGATCGCCTTTAAAATCAGAGGTGGTTCTAGTTTTTCAACTAATTTGCAGCCTTGTTAAGGTAGACCATGGTTTCATGTCCGGC
>ERZ807291.1075-NODE-1075-length-45127-cov-7.167843_pt1 | contig 45127 bp, 38 predicted proteins | sample MGYA00521257_ERZ807291 | MGnify/ENA primary metagenome ERZ807291 (study PRJEB31413, sample SAMN03169783) | marine metagenome | biome: Marine; feature: Water; material: Subsurface seawater | place: North Sea | collected 2011-04-28 | depth 1 m m ... | reverse complement strand
AAAGTGGCCCGCTTAAAATCTGCCGCTGTCCGAGAGTATAAACTAGCTACTAAAGCTTGAAGTAGGGTGTTCCTGTTTATTTTTTGTCCCACAGAAATACGAATAATACTGTCCTCGTAGTCATTTGGATTACCGGCGCCATAAATACAACTTACAGATGCTACCACGATGATATCCCTACGTCCGCTCTGCAGAGCAGACGTAGTCTTTAGTCGCATTTTCTCTATTTCTTCATTGATATTGAGGTCTTTCTCTATGTAAGTATTGCTACTTGGGATGAATGCCTCGGGCTGATAATAGTCGTAGTACGATACGAAGTATTGTACAGAGTTATTTGGAAAAAAATGCTTGAACTCACCATAGAGTTGAGCTACTAGTGTTTTATTATGACTTACAATGAGTGTAGGCTTCTGAGTTTGCTGGATCACATTGGCCATGGTAAATGTCTTTCCACTACCAGTTACACCTAAAAGCGTTTGAGCAGGTAAGCCGTCATTTACACCTTGTACTAATTTCTTAATTGCGTCGGGTTGATCTCCAGTAGGTTCAAAGGGTGCTTGTAGTTCAAAAGGCATGGCTGCGAAGGTAGTATTTAAACCTCAGTTCGATTATCATTTTGGACTCAGGCCGCTTGAAAATAGTGAGTTGCGAGTGAAATTGCTGAAGGCATAGTAGGCTATGGCAAGTCAATTTTGGGAAGTAAATGGCTGTTTTCTGGTGGAAGCAGAATGCCCTCTTTATAAAAGCCCTCAGATGTAGGTATTTTGGCTAGATATTACAGGCTCTGTTTTTTTTCAAAATGCCTAACTCATATCATTTGACGAAAATCTGTGGCCCAAAAGAATAGTGGGATTCGGGTTTTAAGTAAGCAGGGAGTTAGTCTTGTGATAGATATTTGTCAGAAGAGTAGAGTATAATTTTGGCGTTTATTCCAATTTTAAAATTAAACTTCCATATACAATATCAATATGGTTAGCATTTATTCAATCACCACTTCTTCATACAGTTTCGCTCCTCCTAATAACATACTATACATGTTGCCTTTGTAGTTAATCTGTACCATATTTTTCTGATTGGGAAATTGAGCTTGGAGCAGTGAATTTTCCATGCTCACTGTTTTTAGTTTTTTACGGTATTTGAAGGGTTTGAAGTGAACGATTACTTCAGCAAAGGTTACCTCAATTACGTCTATGGCTAAATCTTGTTCTTTACCGTTAAATAAGAGAGAAGTGTTGGATGATATATATTTGTAAACAAGGTATTTATGAGATTCTATTGAAGTGTTTTCGAGGCGCACATCTTGTTTTGAAAATGCAGATAATACTCCCTCTAAGTGTTCAGTGTCAGTGCGCCATGTGGTTTCAAATAATTTAGAATCTTCGTTGTATGTCATGTTCATCCATGAGGTGTGGAAGTCGTGTGTGGGAGCGAGTAAAAGTAGGAGTGAGAAAAGTAGATTAAGCATCGCTAAGATTGATTTGTTGTTTTTTGTTCACTAGTTGGTCAAGTTTAACACATTGCATAATGAGAGCTGGCCAAAGCGAATACCATTCATAAACAGTTCAAAGATAATATAGAAGTGCTCCACGAAAAATAAATGGAGCATAGAATGGCTAGAATTTAGACTAACGAAATAAATCCTGTCCTATCTTTGATGAGTCTTTGCAAGTATGGCTAGTTATGCTGACACCACTCCAGTTAAGAGAACTATACAAATGAATAGTAGAATGCTCCGACAGAGTGTAGCTGCTTATAATTATCCGGTGAGTATTTCTCTCTAAAATCCCTTTCTTTGCGACTCTTTTATTTTTATGAAAAAAATAGCATTCATACTCAGCGTAGCTTTTAGCTTTATTGGTTTTGGCTCTTTAGCTCAAAACCCAAATACCAATCAAAATAAATTTCGGCAGTTAGATCCAGATTTGCCTACTCCTAATGTGTACCGCACCGCAAGCGGAGCTCCAGGACATCAGTACTGGCAAAACACTGCAGATTATACGATGGCTCTCCGTCTAGATGACGAAAACCAACGCATATATGGCGAAGAAGAAATTACCTATAACAATGCCTCTCCAGATCAACTAGAGTACCTCTGGATACAGTTAGATCAAAATATGCGCAGTCCTGACTCGGAAACCTATCAGATACAACAAGATAAACTGGATGATGGGGTTAGCTTGTATGAGTATTTCAATCTATTTCATACCTTCCCAGGTGGGTTTAACATAGACCATGTAAAAGATGCCACAGGTAAAGACTATACCGTAAAAGTAAACCATACCATGATGCGTATTAACCTTGATACGCCTCTCAAAGCAGGCGAGTCTATCAAGATAAATATCAAGTGGTGGTACAATATAAATGACCGCATGGAAATAGGCGGTAGAAGTGGATACGAGTATTTTGAGGAAGATGATAATTACCTATATACCATTGCTCAGTTCTTTCCTAGAATGGCGGTATACAGTGACGTCACTGGATGGCAAAACAAGCAGTTCTTAGGTAGAGGAGAGTTTACGCTTCCTTTTGGAGACTATGATGTGAAACTTACTGTACCGAGTGATATGATTGTGGGTGCTACTGGTGAGATTCAAAATACAAACGAGGTGCTTAGTCTAGAGCAGCAAGTAAGATTAGAAAAAGCGAAGACGAGCGAAACTCCGGTAGTTATAGTCACTCAGGCTGAAGCTGAAAAGAGTGAAGTAAGTAGGTCTAAAGAGACTAAAACATGGCACTTCAAAGCAGAGAATGTAAGAGACTACGGGTGGTGTGCAAGTCGGAAGTTTATCTGGGATGCGCAAGGAGTGCAATTTGGCGACAGAACAGTGATGGCGATGTCACTCTATCCTAAAGAAGGAAACCCAATGTGGGAGATGTATAGTACCAAGGCTATTGTACTGACGTTAGAGACGTATTCTAAGTTTACATTTGATTACCCGTATCCAGTAGCCTATTCTATCAATGGTAAAAGCATAGGAATGGAATATCCTATGATCTGTTTTAATGGAGGCAGAACGGATGCAGAAGGTAAATTTACAGATGCAGTAAAATATAGAACGATACTCGTAATCATTCACGAGGTAGGGCACAACTACTTCCCTATGATTATTAACTCAGACGAGAGACAATGGACGTGGATGGATGAAGGATTAAATACTTTCCTTCAGTATCAAACAGAGCGTGAGTGGACAGATGAATCAGGGAAAGCGTTTCCAAGTCGTCGAGGACCAGCCGATAAAATAGTGCCTTATATGGGTGGAGATAAGCGATACATATCGCCTATTATGAGTAACTCGGAGAGCATCTACCAGTTTGGTAATAATGCATACGGTAAACCGTGTACAGCGCTAAATATATTAAGAGAAACAGTAATGGGGCCAGAATTATTTGATTACTCATTTAAGATGTATGCCAATAGATGGATGTTTAAGCATCCGAGTCCGGCTGACCTATTCCGCACTATGGAAGATGCTAGTGCTATGGATTTAGATTGGTTTTGGAGAGGATGGTTTTACACTACAGATCACTGTGATGTAGCGATTACTGATGTAAAAGAATACAGAGTAAATTTCAATGAGCCGTCAGAAGGCACATCGTCTAAGAAAGCACGAAAGATGGTGAAGAAACAATCAAAGAAAGGGAGTTTTGATCCGATATTACAGAGCGTAATGTATTCCTCAGATCCAGCAGCAGCGTATGAGAAAGTAAAAGGAAGCATCAGTGATACACGTAAGAGTAAACTAAATGAAGAAGCGTATTTCTATCAAGTAGACCTCAAGATGATAGGCGGGCTAGTAATGCCAGTTATCTTCAAATTGGAGTATGCAGATGGTACTACAGAACAGATTCGTATACCTGCTGAAATCTGGAAAATGCAAAATGAAAAGCTCGAAGAAACAGTTAGTAAAGTATTGGTTACGGATAAACCTGTTGCTAAAATAGTACTTGACCCAAAGTTAGAAACAGCAGATACGGATACGAGCAATAATACCTGGGTGAAATAGGGGATAAAATGAAACATTGGCTAGCAGCTTTTAGACTAAAGACACTTCCCTTAGCGCTTGGTGCTATCATACTGGGCAGTAAGCTGCATGAGTTAGCTTTTGACTTTAATATTTTTTTATTTGCTGCACTTACAGCAATCTTTTTACAGGTACTTAGTAACCTAGCAAACGATTATGGGGACTACGTAAAGGGCACAGACAAGCACCGCAAGGATCGTCAACTTGCTGGAGGTAATATTACACCACAAGCTATGAAAATAGCCATGGTTCTCTTTGGACTATTGGCTCTTACATCAGGTATTTACTTACTCACGATTTCCTTCGGAGAACAGTGGACGTATTGGTTTCAGTTTTTAGGATTAGGACTAGCGAGTATAGCTGCAGCAGTGATGTATACCTTTGGTAAAAGGGCTTATGGATACAATGGACTTGGCGATGTATTTGTGTTCGTGTTTTTTGGATTAATAGGTGTGGTAGGGACGTCATTTTTATTTAAGCAAGATATTCAAGCAAGTTATTGGTTACCAGCTATAGCCTACGGAAGCCTGTGCGTAGGTGTCCTCAATGTCAATAATATCAGAGACTTGGATAAGGATGTACTTACTAATAAAATCACACTTGCCTCTAAAATGGGTAAAGATGGAGCAATAAGCTACCAGATAGCATTGTTATCTGTTGCGTTTTTAGGTTTCTTAGGACATCATTTTTTAGAAGGATACGTGAGCCTAGCACCTCTAGGCGTTTTAGTGTTAGGGTATTTGCACATTACAAGGCTGCAAGTAGCAGATAGTGCTGTTGATTATAATCAACAGCTTAAATTCCTCTCATTGGGCAGTTTGGTAGTCGTCATACTTTTTCTGTTAAAATTGTTTTACTAGAGATATGTTCACTTTTACAATCCGTAAACATGAGTTGGATTTTATAAAGCCAGCAAAAACGTCCAGAAACGTATTTACTAAAAGAGTCATTTACCTTATAGCGTTGCATGATACTAAATCGGGAAAAACTGGACTAGGAGAAGCTGCACCGTTGTCGCTCCTCAGCGTGGATGACGTAACGGACTATGAGCCGATTTTGCGAAAAAAACTAGAGGAATTTTGTGCAGTTGGGGACTTAAGAGAAGTAGACTTAGTGCAGTATCCGAGTATCCGCTTTGGGATAGAGACAGCCCTTCTTAACCTAAAAGCAGATAAAGCAGGGAGAATGTATCAAACACCATTTACCAATGGAGAGGTTCAGATTCCTGTAAATGGTCTGGTATGGATGAATGATGCTGAGACCATGTACAAAGAGGCCTTGGCAAAAATAGCTGCGGGTTTTACGGTCATTAAGTTCAAGGTAGGAGCCTTAGATTTTGACGAAGAGTGTCGAATGCTGGAGAGAATCAGAAGTCAATATTCTGCGTTTCAGATTACCCTTAGAGTAGATGCTAATGGAGGATTTAAAGCAGATGAAGCACAAGAGCAGCTTCAAGAACTGAAAAGGTTTGAACTTCACAGCATAGAGCAGCCTATAGCAACACGACAGTGGGACGACATGGCAAAGTTATGTATTGATAGCCCTGTAGATATAGCGCTAGATGAAGAACTAATAGGTACAGATACAGGAATAGAGGCAGCCAAAATGCTTGGACATATCAAACCTCAATACCTTATATTGAAACCAAACCTAATAGGAGGAGTTTCAAAAGCAGATGAATGGATTGGTCATGCGCATAAACTTGATATAAACTGGTGGGCTACTTCTGCTCTAGAGAGTAATGTAGGGCTGAATGCAATCGCTCAATGGGTGAGTACCTATCCTGTAAAATTACATCAAGGATTGGGTACAGGAGGCTTATTTATGAATAACCTGGAGACGCATCTTCAGTTATCTGAGGGACAGATGAGCTACAAGGTAGAGCCGACTTTATAAGATTTATATGATACGTTTTTAACTGTGATTTAGTATCGCAACTGCTCTTTTTAATATAAAAAATGACAGCTTTCGATATTTTACTTATTTTTGTAGATAACATAATGAAACGAATAGTTTCCATAGCGTTTACACTTTTATTCACTTTTGCAATTTCATTTGCAACGGGTGGAGACAAGCTTGGTCAGAATTATCCAAATCCTGCCAAGGAGAAAACCTATATAAATGTTGAGTTCTCTTCTGCTCAAGCCACACTTACTCTTTCTAGCATACTAGGCGAGGTAATACAAGTGCAAAAGCTTCCTTACTCCGGTACATTTATGATAGATGTCACCAATATCCCTGATGGAGTATACTTCTATACATTAGAGTCTGACGGTCATAAAATGACCAAAAAGCTTACTGTAAAGAAGTAAGCGTTTTTTAAATTCCCAACTTTTATTGGTAATGGAGTAAACATATAGTTCAGTGCTTTATGAAACGTTTTGTTGTGTCCTGTAGTCTATGAATAGTATGACTCTTAAAAACCTCCTTCTAGTTACACTATTTTTACCACTGCTCGGACAAGCCCAAGGACTTAAATCGTTAGCCCCAAGTAATCTTAGTGGAATATACGGTACACTTGCTAATCCTGCAAATGCTGTAGGCGGTATAGACCGGTATAGTTTTAACTTAGTAGGAGTAAGTGTCAGGGCAAATACTAATGCACTACGCACAGATTTAGAATACGACTTGCTACGTATAGTGGGTCGTCGGCCCATAAGGCTAGAGCAAGGCAGTCTAGAGCATGCTTCTGTGAAAACTCCTCGCAAGGTAGTCTTGAAACCTCTAGTGTATGCAGAATTGGATGCCCTTCAGCTAGCTGCCCAGATAGCCATTACCAAGAAAGTTGGCATTTATGCTTTTGCTCGTGAACGTTCAGTAGCCAATTTTGATAAAGGGGATTACCAGTCGCTTAAATATTTAGTGGAGGGAAAATATGATCATAAAGACCCACTAGTGAAATTGGGTTTTGATATTAGAAGCTTAGCTTACCAAGAGTTGGGTGTAGGTGGTGCTATTCAGCTCTACGAGAAAAGACAACACTACCTTAAAATGGGCTTCACGTACAAACGAATCAATGCTCGGGGAGTATACGGGGTAAATGTACCTCACTTTGAAAGTAGATTAGAGGATAGTACGATTAAGGTAACTGCAGAACTCAATATCATAGAAACTGCTTTAGATATTGCTACTCAAAACCCACTTGATTTCTTATTAAATCCTGCCTTAGGTAGAGGTAATGCAATGGATATTGGATTTGTTTACGAGCATAGACCACGTAGCTTAAAAAGTACATATAGAAAGAATAACCTCAAGAATAAAAACAAGGTTTTCAATAGTAGAAACTTGACCAAGTACGATTACCGAATTGGGTTGTCTCTCAATGATTTTGGAAGAGTCAGGTTTAACAGGGATGTCGTCACTTCACAGACGAATAGGATAAATGCAAGCTTTAAACCTCACGATTTTGCAAATATGACTGCAGAGGACTACTCCCAGCAAATTATGGATAGCAGCATAAATTACAGCTCGTCTGATGAACTAAGCTTCCAGCTGCCGACTACGGTAGTAGTGTTTTATGATCAGCGGTTATTAAACAAGTGGTATATATCAGCTACTTACAGACAAAATATAACAGCTAAGTCACTAGGATCATTCTATACTCCTACAGACTTACACGTGCAGTTCAGGAAAGAAACAGCCCATTGTGTATTTGGATTTCCTGTACACGTGGTCCCAGCTACACGCACATTTACTTTAGGAGCATATGCTCAGGCAGGACCGTTTTTTATGGGTACAGATAATGTAGGAACACTCTTTTTAAAAAAGATGTATAACCCCTCATTCTACACTGGATTATTTTACAATATCAGGTACAAGGCAGATGCTACAATAGAAAATCACAGGAGTTTTAAAACCAAGAGAAGAAGAGTATAAGTTGAAGTGGGGTGAGAGCTAATTCTCAGTCCACTGTATATTTTATGACTTTGATTACACTAGTATTAGTTGTCTCCAGTGATCTGATAAAGATAAATGGGGATTTTTACTTAACTCTTCCATTCGTCTTATGCGTGGATGGAAGAGTTGGCTTATTATTTTGTTCGGAGACTCCTATTGTTTGCGCTATGCTAGTGCTCGTCAGCCCAACGGCCAATAATAGTAGTAAGGCCACTTGATGGATTAAAACTTTTAGATTCACGCATTTCGAAATTACACTTTTAACAATAGGATAACTGAGATTATGTGACCATAGATGAATTGTACTTTGCATTGATACAGAATTCCTATGCATTCGGAGTTTACAGCTTGTTAAGGACACTAAAAAGAGCTAAAATACTCCAAAGCGGCTTCCCTGCCATAGTGCATGACTTTTAGCTTAATAGCTTTCTTTTGTCGCTTTATCTTTGGATTAAAATTGTGCGTATTGATGAATATTGTCTGGGATTTTTGCTCTTGGCCAAGATGTCTCCTGTTTAGATATTCACTACTAAGGAGGTTAAATGACATCATAAAATCGCTCGTCTTATGGATAGATTTAGGAGCTATTTGGCTGTTTGAGCTATCGACCTCTAACTTGATTCCTAAGGTATGTACGTTAGATTTATAGTAGGAGTTAGTGCCTTCATTTACAGTCACTAATGTATCGAATACGTAAAACGGGTAGTTGTCCAAGATGCCACCATCTGCCATTACTTTAGTGGTAGAATCTGCATCGCTTTTTTCCACTAGGCTGCCATCCGGCTGCATAAATAGAGCTTCGAAATACACAGGAATACTAATGCTGATGCGGACTGCATCCAACACGCGCATCTTTGGGTACGTTTCATGACTAAATAGTTCAATTTTTTGATCAGTGAGATTAGTCCCCGTGATATACAGTAATTTTACATTTTTGCCCGCATTATACGCGTCATACAATTGCTCAAAGGTGAGGTCAGGTGAAAACCCTTTAGCTAGCATTATTTCTTCTAAATCTTCTACGAGTCTATCGGTTTTGTAGTATCCATAAGTGCGTTTTATACGAAGTAGTCCACCAATTAATGGGAAGCCGACCTGATTGTACTTGCCAAAGTTAGTATGGATATTTAAGCGCCTAATTTCTTTTCCTGAATATCCGAGTGCAAACATCATCCCATTCATAGCACCTGAGCTAGTGCCGGCTACTTGAACTATACTATCTGATATTCCTAAGCTGTCCAGTACCTCAAAAGCCCCAGCATAGGCTATACCTTTCATGCCACCGCCCTCTAGTACAAGGTTAGTGTATTGAGCATGCGCACTAAAAACTGTGACTAAAAAGAGGAATTGAAATAATATACGCACGTGAGTGTATCGCCGGTTAGGTCAAAAATAGATTTCCAATCATAAAATAGAGAAATAGCCCGAGCAAATCATTGCTAGTAGTGATAAATGGGCCAGTCGCTAGAGCTGGGTCTATTTTTAGTCTGTCCAGTGCCAAAGGAACTACTGTGCCTATAATGGCTGCCATGAGTATCACACTGAGTAGAGCTAGACTTACGGTCATCATTATGTCCAGGTGATTGCCAGATATGAATCCGTAACCCATCAGAAGTCCTGAGCATACTAAACCATTAATGACAGCTATGGCTAACTCCTTACCGAGTTTACCCCACACATCACTGTTTGTGATAGAATTATTTGCTAATCCTTGTACCATGATGGAGCTAGACTGCACACCTACGTTTCCGGCCATTGCCATAATGAGTGGCATAAAGAGTGCAAGTTGCACGTTTTTGGCAAGTTCTTGTTCAAATCCCCCAATAACCAATGAACTAGCAATACCACCTGCGAGACCTACTACAAGCCAAGGAAGTCGAGCCCTGGTATTACTTATTACCGTATCGGAAGTGTCTTTCCCTCCGCTTATACCAGAAAGCATTTGGTAATCTTTGTCCGCTTCGTCTTTTACGAAATCAATAATGTCATCGAAAGTGATTCGACCTACCAATCTATTGAAAGCATCTACAATAGGTAGTGCTACCAAGTTATATTTTTGGATGGTTGCGGCGACTTCTTCACCAGAAGTATAGGTATACTCGTAGATGATATTGTCATTGTAGATTTCATCTACCGTCATCTTTTCTTTGGCTAGCAGTATGGTTTTCAGGGATACCCATCCTACTAATTCATCGTAGTCGTCTACTACATATACAGTGTAAATCTTACTTACGTCTTCAGCTTGCAGGCGGATTTCATCAGTGCATTGCTTTACTGTCCAGTGTAGTTTTACTTTTATGAGCTCTTTAGCCATTAGGCCACCTGCTACATTGTCGGCAAACTTTAACAGAGATGCTATATTCTTACTGTGTTCTTTGTCTTCAAGTGTACGCAGTATCTCCTTGCCTTGGGTCGTATCCATAGAGTTGAGAATGTCTGCTGCATCATCAGAATCTATATAGGCGAAGAAGTCATTTGCTATTTCGTCGTTAGTGTATCCAGAAAGAAATTGAAGTTTTGTATCTGATTCTAGCTCGGTAAGTACATCCACTTTCTTTTGTGGCTCAAGGAGTGAGGCTATATAAAGCGCCTCCTCTAGTTCGATATCATCAAATAGTTCAGCTATATCCGCAGGGTAAAACTTCTCCAATATTGGAATGAGTTCTTCTTGGTTTTGTTCTTGGATTAAATCTACTAGCTCTTCTAAGAACTCTTTAGTTATTTCAATTGCTGACATGTTGTTCTATATAGGCCGTTAACTCTTCGAATTGTAAGTGTGTCAAATTCTCGGGTCGCAAGGTAGCAAATTGATGGGTATTTAAAATTTCCTTTGGAACAATAGTGGCTAGACCGTTGCTCAGTGTTTTTCTGCGCATCCCAAATGCTGTTTTTACCACACGTTTCAGAAGTTTAGGGTCGCACTTCCACTGATGTTCCACTCGAGTGGCCTTTACTACGATGCTATTTACACGCGGTGGTGGATTGAAAGCTTCCGGCCCTAAGGTCATTATTTTTTCTACCTTATAGTAAAACGGGGTCAGTACACTCAGGATCCCGTAGTCTTTTTTGTCTTTAGGGAGAGCGACTAAACGTATGCCCATTTCCAGTTGAAACATTCCTACCCATCGCTCTACGAGTTCGGTATTTTCTATAATCTTAAATACAATTTGAGATGAAATGTTATATGGGAAATTACCTATCAAGCTAAACTGCTCTGTATAGTAATCTCGCAGATTCACTTTTAGAAAATCTGCTTTGATGAGCGCTATGTTGTCAAAGTGCTGCTCCAGGTAAGAAGCGGCTTCAGGATCTATCTCTACAGCCCTGAAACGTTTTGCATCATTCACCATGAATTGTGTGATGATGCCCATTCCTGGTCCTATTTCAAGAACATCTTGCGAAGAAATATCACCTAACCCTTCGACGATAGTTTTAGCTGTATCGTTACTGGTAAGGAAGTGCTGTCCGAAGTGTTTTTTAGCTTTCAAATTAGTTGTTTTTTTAGCCACGTTATAAAGTCGACCTCTCCTTGTAGTTTGTTGGTAATGGTAATGTATTTAATTTGTTTACTACCCCTAAGTTCTTTCACTTTAATCCAATCTTTTTCGGTACAAACTAGGGTAACTCCGTTTGCTTGAGCCTTGAGCTCGTCTAAGTCTGATTGTGTAAATGAATAATGATCCTTATATCTTTTAAAACCCTTCAGGTCATAATTTTTAGAAAGAAATGCAGCGAATGGAGAATTTTGAGCTAGCCCACTAAACCCAAAAATTGGTCCTTCTATAGTTTGAGTTTGGCAAACGATTTGGGAATGGAATATAGGTTTCTTGCCCCATGTATAAGGCGTGTAGTTAGGAGGACATTTGGTGTAAATAAGTGCATCTGCACGTTCAACTCCCTTTCTGCTCTCCCGCAGTCTTCCAGCTGGCATTAGATGGTCCTGAAAGTAAGGCTTATCATATGTGCTTAGCACTAATTGTACGCTAGGGTGTATTGCCCGATGTTGAAACGCATCGTCTAGGATAATCAATGTCGTCTCTGGTTTATCTGCTAATATACGTTTCACTCCAGCGACTCTATCTTCACACACGGCCACTGCAATGTGCTCAAATTTCGATTTAATTTGAAGTGGTTCATCTCCAGTTTCTGTAAATGAATGATTAGACTCTACCCATTTAAAGCCTTTAGTCTTACGCCCGTATCCTCTGCTAAGTGTCACTATTGAATATTCACCTTGTAACTCTCGGATTAGGTATTCTACCATCGGAGTTTTACCGCTACCGCCTACGGCAAGATTGCCTACCGATATGATTGGGATGTTAAACGAAGTAGATTTTAAAATGCCTGCATCATAACACCAATTGCGCACGGATGTAATCAGCCAGTATATGCCTGCTAAAAGTACGTGAACTATGGTAATGTATTTTTTGATAGACTGCAAAGAAAGGGGAAGAGATATAATAAGGTTTTGTTTTTCGTGATGATTTTAAATATAACTATTCGTCCACTTATCAATTCGACTAATTTACAAACACCACAAACTTACTATCTTCGCCCAATGCGAATAGCAGACGTAATACATCATTTGGAGAGCATAGCTCCAGCCAGCTTGCAAGAAAGCTATGATAATAGTGGACTACTAGTGGGTGAGAAGAGTACAGAAGTAAGCGGAGTGCTTGTTAGCTTGGACTGTATAGAAGCCACAGTTAATGAAGCCATTCAGACGAAGTGTAATCTTATCATCGCTCATCATCCTATTGTTTTTAGTGGATTAAAACGGTTTAATAATGCTAACTATGTACAGCGGACCGTTCAGTTGGCGATAAAAAATGATATCGCCATTTATGCTATTCATACAAACCTGGACAATGTCTATGTGAATGGTGTAAACAGCAAGCTTGCGGAGAAATTAGGACTTCAAAACACAAGAATTCTGTCTCCTAAGTCGGGAGATTTAGTAAAGCTAGTGACGTATTGCCCAACAGCAAATCAAGAGCAGATAAAGGAGGCTCTTTTTGATGCAGGTGCAGGACACATTGGGAATTATAGTGAATGTTCGTTTGCCACAGCGGGGAGTGGAACTTTCAGAGCAGAACCTGGCGCCAATCCGGTGCTTGGTGAGATAGGAAAGCGACATACAGAAAACGAAGTTAAAATAGAAGTCATTGTAGGTAAGCCTCAGATGAAAAGTATTTTGGCGGCATTACACGAAGCGCATCCGTATGAAGAGGTAGCTTATGAGATGTATCCTACGCTGAATACGGATACAACTATTGGCAGTGGTATGGTAGGAGAATTGATAAAAGAGATGAGCCCAAATGATTTTCTGGAGTATTTGAAATCCTCATTGGAGCTGAAAGTGATAAAGTATACATCGCAAACTAGACCGATAAAAAAAGTAGCCGTTTGTGGCGGCTCAGGTCAGTTTCTGTTAGCCAATGCAAAATCCTGTAAAGCAGATGTTTATGTTACATCTGATTTTAAATACCATGAGTTTTTTGATGCTGAAGAAGACATTATGATTTGCGACATTGGGCACTACGAAAGCGAAAAGTACACAATCGACCTACTATTTGACATTTTGAGGAAAAAATTTAGTACCTTTGCCGTCCTTAAAACAGAGGTGAACACCAATCCGGTTAACTATTTTATATAAATGGCAGCAAAAACAATAGAACAGAGACTCGAGCAACTTTACAAACTTCAAACTATAGATACCCGTTTAGATCAGCTGAGAGCTGTGAGAGGCGAGTTGCCTATGGAGGTTTCTGACTTGGAAGATGAGCTTATCGGTCTTAATACAAGATTAGCGAACTTCAACACAGAGATAGAGACTTTTAAAGAGCAGATAGTTGCTAATAAGGAGCAGATTAGAACTTCTACGGAACTCATACGGAAGTACAAAGCTCAACTAGACAATGTAAAAAATAATCGTGAGTTTGATGCATTGAATAAAGAAGTGGAAATACAAGATCTTACTATTCAAGCTGCTGAGAAAAAAATAGGAGAGGTAGATCGCTCTATAAAATTAAAGGAAGAGTTAATCAATGATGTTCAAGCTCGTCTAGACGAACGTGAAAAAGATCTAGAGAATAAGAAACAAGAACTCAAAGAGATTACCGAAGAAACTGAGAAGGAAGAGAAATCTATCCAATCGGAGCGTGAAAGTGCATTAGGTACTATAGACGAGAAACTTATTAAGGCATACGATAGAATTAGAAACAATTTTAGAAACGGAATTGCTGTAGCTCCTATTCTTAGAGCTGCCTGTGGTGGATGTTTTGCTAAGGTACCGCCTCAGTTACAGTCTGATATACGTCAGTCTAAAAAAATTGTAATTTGCGAAGCGTGTGGGCGTATCCAAATTGACGCACGTATGGCTGGTATAGAAGACCATGTGGAAGAAGAAGTTAAACCAAAAAGAAGAGCAGTTCGTAAGAAGTAATTTCTTTCGAGCATTTTCTTTTTTATTTCTTGTACTCCTATCTTTTCAGAGTCTAGGAGAATATTTTTTCCGGTTTACACCTAACCTTCTCGCTGCGCAAAAGTATAACTTAGAGTTAAGGCTTACTACTGCCTCAGAAATACTTCAAATTGAACAGACTGCTGCTCCGGAAAATAGTGCTATCCAGTACCTTCTTCATGCCAATTTATATTTTAAAGCATTTGTCTCCGAAGAATCGTCTGAGTATGCAGCCTATCTGGAGGTAAGAGATCGCGCCATTAGCCATTTCGAACTACTTCCTGACTCTACGCCCTATAAAAAGTTTTTGCTAAGTGAAGTATATTTTAGTTCAGCGACTTTAAAGGCGAAACGCAATGAGTTTTATGGGGCCGCTAGAGATGTGAATAAGGCATATTCACTAATAGAGTCTAACTATACATTATTTCCAGACTTTTTACCCAACAATAAAGCCAGAGGGATTCTTCAAGTATACCTTTCTACGGTCCCTGACAACTATGTGTGGGTTATACGCATGCTGGGGATTCGAGGGGATCTCAGAGGAGGACTCGGGTTACTTAAAGAGCTTAGTACACATAGGTCAGATACTAGTTTCTTAGGTAGTGTAGCTAAGGAAGCACATTATCTTTATGCTTTTTCACTTCTGCATGTGGCTAACCAGCGAATTACTGCCTGGTCAGAAATGCTTAAGGCCACTATGGACTACCGCACCAATCTTACTAGCTGTTTTTTTAGGAGTAATATGGCCTTGAAACTTAATAAGAATGAGTCGGCTATTCATGTGTTGGAACATAGACCAAAGGCTATGGAGTATGAAAAGTTTTATTTTTTGGAATATCTCATTGGGGTTGCAAAATTAAATAAACACGATTCCTCTGCCATTCGTCACATGGCTACTTTTAACGCTCATTATAATGGTACGAATTACATAAAAAGCAATCTGCAAAAGATGTGCTGGTACTACGTCATCCAAGGCGATATGGCGAAGGCCAATGAATACAAAGAGGCGATAGCCATAAAAGGTGTTGCTATACATGAAGAGGATAAACAGGCCCAAAATTTCGCTCGTAAAGCAGTACCCAATCGTGATTTGCTGAGTGCAAGATTGTACTATGATGGAGGATATTTTGATTTGGCTTTAGAAGCCATCTCTAACATAGAACCAAAGAATTTAGCCACACTAGATCTTAAGGCAGAGTATTGTTACAGAAAGGGACGAATTTTAGAGAAACAGGGGAAAACTGATCCATCATTAAAACTGTACGAAGCCTGTACGTTATTTGCTATTAATTGTGAGGAGTATTACGGTGCCTATGCTTCTTTGTTTTTAGGTGACCATTATCTTAAGGTAAATGATTTCGCGAGTGCCAAGAAATTTTATGAGCGAGCGTTAGCATTCCATAAGAATAAAGAATATGCCGAGTCTATTGAAATGCGTGCCAAAGCAGGCTTGAAGAAATGTGCACCGTAGCTCCTGCTAGTCTTAATATCTAAGTTCTCTTCTAGTAGATTTTATGCGTATGTATAAAGTGCCTGAAGACCGGTAATTTTTAGAATGCAGTGCAGGTGTCCTATAGCCCAGCAGCGCTAACTACTTCTATTCTTTTCTAATTATTTGGGTGGAAGAGTTCATGTATAGTAGGAATTTTGATAATAAACTAAACTGAGGTAAAGTTGAATATGGCGGAACGTCAAATGAGTTTATCTTTGTCCTTTATATCACATAAACATGAGTAAGAGAGAAGTAAGAGTGCGTTTTGCACCTAGCCCTACAGGACCATTACACATAGGAGGAGTGCGCACTGCTTTGTACAACTATTTGTTTGCTAGACAGCACAATGGTAAATTTCTTCTTAGAATAGAAGATACTGACCAGAAGCGTTTTGTAGAGGGAGCGGAAGAGTATATCAATAAAAGTCTTGCTTGGCTGGGTATGGATATAGACGAAGGCGTAGCAGAAGGAGGAGAGTATGGTCCATATAAGCAGAGTGAGCGTATGGATAAGTATGCGGCTTACGCTACCCAACTAGTTCAAGATGGATACGCGTATTATGCATTTGATACTCCTGAAGAGCTCAATGAGATGCGCGCTAAGCTTGAAGCCAATAATATGAGTGCCAAGTACGATGCTACTTCTCGTATGAGCATGAGGAACTCGCTCACACTAAGTGAAGATGAGGTAAAAGAGCGATTAGATAGAGGTGACAATTACATTATACGTATAAAGTTGCCACGAAATGAGGAAATTCGATTTGAAGATCACATCCGGGGTTGGATTGTTTTTAATAGCAGCCAATTAGATGACAAGGTATTACTGAAGGAGGACGGACTTCCTACGTATCATTTAGCCAATATAGTGGATGACCATTTGATGAATATCAGTCACGTGATTCGTGGTGAAGAGTGGTTACCTTCTGCACCACTCCACGTCATGCTGTATAGATATCTTGGGTGGGAAGATACAATGCCACAGTTTGCCCATCTTCCATTATTACTTAAACCTGATGGTAAAGGGAAGCTGAGCAAAAGAGACGGAGATAGACTAGGATTCCCTGTATTCCCTTTGGAGTGGAAATCTCCTGAAGGTGAGATTAGTACAGGGTATCGTGAGAGTGGCTATATGCCGGAAGCAGTCATTAATATGTTAGCCATGTTGGGGTGGCATCCGTCGGATAATCAAGAGATTTTTAATATCAAAGAACTTATAGCAGCATTTAGTTTAGAACGAGTTTCTAAAAGTGGTGCCAAGTTTGACATGGATAAGGCAAAGTGGTACAATCATCAGTTTCTGATGAGAGCATCAACAGAGGATTTACGAAAAATGGTAGATGCTCAGATAGAGCCAAAACACTTAGCCAAAGGAGAAGAATACTTAGAGACAGTGTTAGAAATGCTGAAAGAGAAAGTAAGTTTTGCTTCGGAGATACTACCAATGGCTCAGTACTTTTTTGAAAATCCGGCGAGCTACGATGAAAAAGTACAAAAAAAGAAGTGGAATGCTGAGGTAGCAAGTCATATTACAGCTTATATTGATGGATTAGTAAGCCGAGAACTTACCACTGCTTCGGCAATGGAAGAGTACCTAAGTACTTATGCAGAGGAGGCTGGAATCAATAAAGGAAGTCTTATGCAACCGCTGCGCTGGGCTGTTAGTGGTCAAGCTGGAGGACCCCCTATTTTTGAAATGTTATCATTGCTAGGGTTGCCTGAAATTCAAAACAGGTTAGCATTAGTTCAGGCCAAAGCTTAGGCTGCTGGCAATAGCTTTAATAGTTCACAGGCTTTTTCGCTTGCAATTTGCTGCGCTACTTTTTTCGACTTTCCTCGTGCGGTAGATATTTCTATACCATCTATGCAAACAGCGATAGAGTATGTGGTGATTTTTTTCTCAGACTCAGGATTTAGCACCTTAAATTCCAACTTCTTTTTTTCTTTTTGTGCGTACTGATTCAGCAAGCTTTTAAAGTTTACCGTGATGTCTTTTAGCTCATCAAAGTCCAAATATGGGGTTACTATTTTTTGTTTTACAAATCGCTTGGTGAATGCATACCCTCGGTCTAAGTATATAGCCCCTATTAGTGCTTCTAGCGCGTTGCCAGCCATGCCCCGCACCGCTGAATGATTTTTACGGATAGACTTACTGAAGACCAAATGATCTTGAAGACCCATGTTAAAAGCGATGGTACTGAGCATTTGTCGACTTACGGACTTGCTGCGCATTTCCGTTAGGAAGCCCTCTCCTTTAAATGGGAATTTCTTAAAAAGTAGCTCTGCTATGATAAGGTCTATAACTGCATCACCCAGATATTCCAGTCGTTCATTATTTGCACTTTCTTGTATCCCTGGAATTTTTTCCGAATGGCTATTGTGCAAAAAAGCCTGCTGGTAAAGTCGAATATTCCGAGGGCAGTAGCCTAATACAGTGACTAATTTTTTATAAGATTTTGATTTTTTAGAAAAGTACAGGTAGTATATTCTTGTAAAACTGTGAAGCACAGTCATTACTCACACTTTCCCATAATTACAGAAGCATTATGACCACCAAAACCAAAAGTATTACTTAAGGCATACTTCACTTCTCGTTTTTGAGCCACATTGAATGTGAAGTTAAGTTTAGGATCAAACTGGTCATCGTCTGTAAAGTGATTTATGGTAGGAGGGACTACGCCTCTGTTTATAGCCATAAGACAAGCAAGAGCTTCAATAGCTCCCGCGGCACCTAATAAGTGACCTGTCATACTCTTTGTAGAGCTAATGTTTAGATTGTAAGCATCATCACCGAATACTCCACGTATAGCTTTGGTTTCGCTGATATCGCCTAATGGTGTAGAGGTGCCATGAACATTGACATAATCAATATCGTTTGGATTTAAATTCGCGTCTTTTAATGTTCTGCGCATAACATTCATTGCCCCTAAACCCTCTGGGTGTGGAGCAGTGATATGGTGTGCATCGGCAGTCATTCCACCGCCAAGTATCTCACCGTAAATTTTGGCTCCACGAGCTTTGGCGTGCTCGTACTCTTCTAAGACTAGCGAAGCAGCACCTTCTCCTAACACAAAACCATCTCTATCCGCATCAAAAGGTCTTGATGCAGTAGCAGGAGAGTCATTTCGTTCAGAAAGAGCCTTCATACTATTAAATCCTCCAACTGCTGAAGGAGTAACGCAGGCTTCTGAGCCTCCAGTTACTAAAGCTTTTACCATACCTAAACGGATATAGTTAAAAGAATCTATAATTGAATTATTCGAAGAAGCACATGCTGAAACAGTTCCAAAATTTGGTCCTCTAAAGCCGTACTTAATAGAGATATAGCCGGGAGCGATATCACCTATCATTTTAGGAATAAAAAAGGGATTAAATCTAGGAGTTCCATCTCCTAAGGTGAAATCCCTAATTTCTTTTTCAAGAGAAGTTAATCCACCGATACCCGAAGCCCAAATTACTCCAATATCCTCAGGTACAAAATCTGTATCCAAAATACCAGAATCTAAGACTGCCTCATCTGCTACCACCATAGCATATTGTGTAAATGGGTCCATTTTTCGGGCTTCTTTACGGTCTAAGTGGTCGTTGATATCAAAGTTTTTGATTTCACACGCAAATTTGGTTTTGAACTTTTCAGCATCAAAACGGGTGATAGGTGCAGCACCACTTTTTCCACTGGCTAGAGCATCCCAATATGATTGGGCGTCATTTCCTAGTGGTGTGAGTGCACCAATACCGGTAACTACTACTCGCTTGAGTTGCATATCGGACGGTTAAAGATTAACCTGCGTTTTCAGTGATATAAGTTACAGCGTCTCCTACTGTAGCAATCTTTTCAGCTTGCTCATCAGGGATAGCTATATTGAATTCTTTTTCGAATTCCATGATTAACTCTACAGTATCTAGAGAATCAGCACCAAGGTCGTTAGTGAAGCTTGCTTCATTTGTTACTTCAGATTCTTCTACACCCAATTTATCTACGATTATTGATGTTACTTTTTCAGCTATTTCAGACATATTAATTTATTTTTGTATTCCGCTGCAAAGAACAATTTTTTAGATAAAAACAACAAAATTAATTTGCAAATAAGCAGATTGATTTAAGACTACAGACGTGTGCAATCACTTTTTTTACCAGATGAATTAGAATTAGACTATCCCGAGGTGTACGGTATATCTACACCTATGAGACATTTAAGGCTAGGATATATTCTTTCGACTAGCCATCATTTTAAGGTGATGTATGAGCCAGAAGTTTCTTCATATGACAAGGAAAGTGCCCATGGAGCGTATCATTTGACATTTTTAGATGACGATTCCGAGGTCCTAATCATAAAAAACAAAGGTAACAATTCACTTTTTTACCCAAAATACAAGACTGCTGACTACCTTATTTGTAGTTTGTCAGAAGACGAAATCAATAAAGAAATACCTGCATTAATTAGTGAACTTATCGGCATATCGATTTGTTTTGTACTTACTAAACCCAATCAAAAAGAAATATTAAATTTTACGCAACTACTATGAGCGAGAGCATTCAATACAATAAGACCAAAATAATAGCGACTATGGGACCAGCTACATCTAGTGTTCCTATGCTAAAGAAAATCATACAGCAAGGTGTAGATGTATGTAGAGTGAACTTTTCTCACGGAGATTGGGACACGCACCTAGAAGTAGTGAATAATATACGTCAAGTAAATAAGGAACTAGGAACTAACGTTGCAATTCTTGGAGATTTACAAGGTCCTAAACTGCGAATAGGTGCAGTAGAAAATAATAGTATGTTTCTTGAAGAAGGTGCGACTATGACACTTACGACTGAAGCAACGATTAGCTCAGGCAACATTATCTATGTCAAATATTCAACGTTGGCTAGAGATGTGAAAGTGGGAGAGCGAGTGCTTTTAGACGACGGTAAATTGGAGCTAGAGTTCACGAAAAGAATAGATAATAGCACCGTAGAAGCAGTAGTTATTAATGGGGGCTACTTGAGCTCTAACAAGGGATTTAATCTTCCTTCATCTGATATGTCTGTAGCGAGTCTTACTCCAAAAGACAAGAAAGACTTAGAATTTATCATGAAACATGATTTTGATTGGGTTGCTTTGTCATTTGTAAGGGAAGAGAAGGATATTATAGAGCTGAGAGATATCTTGACCAAAAACAACTGCCAAGCGCACATAGTAGCCAAGATAGAGAAGCCACAAGCAGTAGAAAATATAGATGCAATAATAGCAGCTACAGATGCTATCATGGTAGCACGTGGCGATCTAGGTGTAGAGATGCCTATGGAACAAGTACCTATGATACAGAAGCGCATAGTTTCTAAATGTATCGAAGCTTCTACACCCGTAATCATAGCTACTCAAATGATGGAAAGCATGATTACATCACCTACCCCTACTAGAGCTGAGGCTAATGATGTAGCCAATGCTGTAATGGACGGTGCAGATGCTGTGATGCTAAGTGCCGAAACCTCAGTGGGTGAGTATCCTTTGAAAGCTGTGCAAGCTGTAGCACGTATCCTCGGAAGTACGGAACTTGGATGGAATGTCTACAATAAATTCAAGAAACCAGATCCTACTTCACTTTCTTTTATAAGTGATAGGATATGTTATGCTTCAGTAAGTATGAGTGAAGGTCTAAGTGCCAAAGCAATCATCAGTATGACACAGACTGGATATACCGCATACAAAATAGCTAGTGGTAGACCAAATTGTGATATATTTATTTTCACATCGAACAAAAAATTACTGACTAGACTGAGTTTAGTTTGGAATGTAAGAGCATTTTTCTATGATAAGAAAACCAATACGGATGAGACGGTGCGAGATGTGATAACAGTGCTAAAATCTAAAGATTTGCTCAAAGACGGAGATGTAGTGATAAATACTGCTGCAATGCCGGTAATAGAAAATAGAAAAACAAACGCTATTAAGATTAGTACTGTAGGAGAGTGATGGAAGATATAGGAATAGTAAATAAAGTAGCTCAAAGTGGCATCGTAACCATAGACTTGGAGGATATAATTCCTGAAAGAGAGGAGGCGCATATTGATATTAAAGAGCAGCTATTCCAGGGCTTGATATTAAAGGAAAAAGACTTTAGAGCGTGGGTGAAAGAAAATGATTGGTCAGCGTATGCTGATAAGGACGTGGCACTCTATTGCTCTGCAGATGCAGTGGTGCCCACATGGGGGTATATGCTTATTTCTTCGGCGCTAAGAGATGCTACTGCTAACGTCTTTTTTACCCCGCCGGAAAATCTGAATGCCATGGTAGTTGAAAGGGCTCTTGTAGATTTAGACCCTAGTGATTATGAAGATAAACGGGTAGTTATAAAAGGATGTGGCGATAGAGAAATAAGTAATCATGCATATGTAACGCTTACGAGTAAACTAGTACCTTTTGCGAAGTCTGTGATGTTCGGAGAGCCATGTAGCACTGTTCCAGTGTATAAAAAACGCAAATAAAAAGCCTTTCTATAAAACAGAAAGGCTACCTATTGTTTAAGTTCTTTAGTTAGTATTTACTAATCTCGTCTAGCGCATCAAAGGACATATTTCTGACCCCGTCCAAGTATTGGGAAACGAAAGCATCTTCTATTCCTAGCTTTTTTATGTCATTGCTGAATTGAATGGCATCCATTAAGTTATCGAAATGTCCTATTACATATCGTTTTGCACCATCTACTTCTTCAGCCTTTATGGTTTTGAGTTTCTCATTGAACGATACTAGGTCAAGGTACTGGTAGTACCCCATCTGCACTTGATAAACTGTCCCCATAGGAACTTTAGTAGAAGGCATAGCGCTTTTTAGCTTGGCATATTGAGCTTCTAAAGCAGCTAACTTGTCTGCTAAATCCTTTTTTTCTGCTCTTAATTTTTCCATTTCAGCTAGCTTCGCTTTGAGCTCAGCTACCTCATCAGATAACTCGCTAACTTCCGTTCTGTGCTTGTTTTGCATTTTGACCCATTTTACAGGATCTTTTTTATACGTTTTAATCTCTTTTTTGAGGGCTCTTTTTTCTTTTCTGCTAAGTGACTGAGCCTCTGCTGTAGATATACTGAAGACAAATACAATAGCAAGGACTGCAAATACAATGTTTTTCATTTATTCTTTATTTTTCTTAAATTTATTTGGAGCGAAATTATGGAAATGCTTAGGATCTTGTGCCCAAAAGATTTACGAATAATCTACCTTTGCATACTTTAGAATACACATCATGGAATACAGAATAGAAAGAGACAGCATTGGAGAGGTAAAAGTACCTGCAGAGAAGTACTGGGCAGCACAGACTCAAAGGTCTTTGGAAAACTTTAAAATAGGGAACCAAAAGATGCCAATAGAAATTATCAGAGCATTTGGCGTGTTAAAAAAATGTGCAGCTATGACCAATGCCGAGCTCGGTGTCCTTTCTCAAGAAAAAGCAGATTTAATTTCAGATGTATGTGATGAGATCATTGACGGTAAGCTAGATGATCAATTCCCACTCGTGATATGGCAGACAGGCTCTGGTACTCAGAGTAATATGAATGTAAACGAGGTAATTGCCAATAGAGGACATGTACTTCAAGGGGGTAAATTGTCAGATGAGAATAAAGTACTTCATCCTAATGATGATGTGAATAAGTCCCAGAGTAGCAATGATACTTTTCCTACGGCGATGAGTATAGCAGTGTACAAGCAAATGATTGATTTTGCGATCCCTGGTCTTCAAGTATTGAAGGATACTTTCAAGAAGAAAGCACGTGAGTTTAAGGATATCGTAAAAATAGGACGTACGCATTTTATGGATGCTACTCCACTCACGCTTGGCCAAGAGTTTAGTGGATATAGACGCCAATTGGAGATGAGTATTATCGCTATTGAAAATGCGATGACTGGTGCTCAGGAGATAGCTCTTGGCGGTACTGCTGTAGGTACGGGGCTGAATACACCAAAAGGATATGACGTAATGGTAGCTGCTAAAATTGCTGCAGAAATGGCAATGCCATTCCGTACGGCAGAAAACAAATTTGAAGCACTGGCTGCACACGATGCCATGGTAGAGCTGCACGGAGCGCTAAAAAGAGCCGCGGTAAGCTGTATGAAAATAGGAAACGATATCCGTATGCTAAGTTCTGGACCAAGAAGTGGCATAGGAGAAATTATCATCCCAAGCAACGAGCCAGGTTCGAGCATAATGCCGGGCAAAGTTAATCCTACACAGTGTGAGGCACTTACTATGGTATGTGCTCAGGTGATGGGAAACGATGTAGCAGTGACAATAGGAGGTAGTAATGGACACTTTGAGCTCAATGTTTTCAAGCCACTTATAGCAGCCAATGTATTGCAAAGTGCAAGAATTTTAGGCCAAGCTTGTCTTTCTTTTAATGACAACTGTGTGGTGGGTATAGAACCTAATTATGCAGAAATTCAAAATAAACTAGACAGCTCACTCATGCTAGTGACTGCCCTTAATACACATATAGGCTATGACAAGGCGGCTAAAATAGCGAAGAAAGCATATGCTGAGAACTCTACGCTCAAAGAAGCAGGGGTAGCTCTTGGATACCTGACTGCAGAGCAGTTTGATGAGTGGGTAGTACCTACAGATATGTGTGGAGATATGGAACTTGGGTTTTAATCCATGAGTACTAAACTAAAGCCATTCAGGCTAAAAACAATCGGTAAATACACCGATAATAAAGACCTAAAGGTATTGGATATAGGCTCGGGTAGTCACTCGAGCAGTATTACCAAGAAGTGGTGGCCAAACTGCCACTATACCGGTGTAGATAGAGATGTGAGCTATGATAATACGGAGGAAGATGTTCAGAATATGGATGAATTCTTTCAGTTAGATCTCACAGCGTTAGACTACAGTCAAATACCAGATGAGACTTATGATGTGATTATCATGAGTCATGTGATAGAGCACTTGTATAACGGAGACAAAGTACTTCCTCTGTTATTCAAAAAGCTTAAAAAAGGAGGGCTGTTCTACATAGAGTTTCCGTGTGAAGCGAGTGCTAGCTTCCCGAGTAAGAAGGAAACATTAAATTTCTTTGATGATGATACACACGTGCGTATTTGGTCTATCAAGGAAGTAGCTAATATCTTTATGAATGGAGGTTTCAACGTAAAAATGGCCGGTAAAAATAGAAGCTGGATCAACATTGCTCTAATGCCTATCAAGATTCCTTTGCAACTACTTACCAAAAGGTATGTTCGTGGCGGTGTGTACTGGGATTGGTACGGATTTGCTGACTATTTGATTGCTGAGAAGGGATAGATTTACTAATCTCAAAGGGATTACATATCCCTAGTTATAATAATTCGATGCTATTTGACCCCTGTGGGGTCGCACGGTTGTTTGGTGTTTACTTAGTTATAGGTATTTGAACCCGATGGGTTTGTTTTCGTATGCCGATCAAGATTCCTTTACAACTACTTACGTGGTGATTTATACTAGGATTAGTACGGATTTGCTAATTACTTAATAGCGGAGAAAAGGTAGACTTATATGTTTAGTCTTTTACTCCATTTTTTAGGACTCTGTTTGCCGTGAAAAATGGCATAAACTAAGATAAGATTATCTTTTTCTATTACTTCATAATGAAGATAGAAAGGAAATTTTTTGGAAATTCTTCGAACGCGAATTTTATTGTATTTGGTAGGGGAGATAAGGGGTTGGTCAACTAACTTTTCTAAAGCATTGAAAGCATGTTTTTCGAAAATTAAGCCTAAATCACGACTCTTTGCACTATACCAATCACTGGCATCTCTTATGTCAATGGAAACAAGAGGACTAATGCCAAGGGTGTAACTCACTTCTTATGGTATTGAGCCTTTAAATCTGCAACGCTCAAAAAAGAATCTGGATTTTGGGCGTACTCTGTTCTTCTGGCAAGGACTTCTTTTTGTTGCCAATCGGGTATTCCCATTTCATCATCAAACTCATAGCTCAAGTCGTTATCTTTCAAAAAACTGAGTACTAAATCTTTCTCAGAATCTGATATATCAATTGTTACTTTCACTTTTTCAAAGATAGGAAATGAAAAGATAAACGACAACTACTTGCCAAAAGCTACGTGCAAGTCGGTGTATATTGTGATTTGTATGGTTTTGCTGATTATTTTATTGCTGAGAAGAGGTAGGACCCTACCAATACTATATGGATTGTACATCTGTTTTATCCATCCACGAATATTCGACCCCTCTGGGGTCGCACTGCTCTTTGGTGTTTTCTTAGTTATAGATATTTGAACCCATCGGGTTCAAAACATATTGTATTAATCACAACGTGCTTTTCCTAAAAAAACGAATAATCGTAGGCTGCGTGTCATCAAGTTTGTGCTTTTTTAGTGCATCTATTTTATAGTTAATTGTATAGTAAATCCACAGAGTCTTTCAGAAAAAGAGGAACTTCTGCCTTACAATGTGCCCGAATTTCACATAATTAAAAGAACTTTCTACCACCGTATTTGCACTCCAAGGTTAAAAATTCAGGGACATAGAACCAGATAAAGTGCGACTTCTCCGAATATATTCAATAAGGGCATACGCGCAAAAGCAGGTGCAGAAAAGTATGGCAAATAGCCAAATAATTAGTCCAGAGCTACTAGGTGTAACGAGTTACATTTTTTTTGTTAATTAGGATTACTAAAAAAGCAATGGACGTTAGAAATTCCTTGAAAAATTTTCCCTAACTCAACCCCGTAATCACACCGTTATTATCGATGTCCATACCTTCACTTGCAGGTACCGCAGGTAGTCCTGGCATACGCATCATATTCCCAAGGATTGGGATAAGGAATCCTGCTCCGGCGGCTATTTCAAACTCACGTACCGTAATTCTAAACCCTGTAGGACGACCAGTTAGCTTGTCATTATCAGAAAATGATTTTTGCGTCTTGGCCATACAGATGGGTAAATGGTCTAGACCCAGTTTAGCAATGGTTCTAAGGCCAGCCTCTGCTTTAGCAGCGTAATCCACACCATCTGCTCCGTATATTTCTTTGGCTATGGTTTCTATTTTTTCTTTTACAGGAGCGTTCCAGTCATAGAGTTGTTTGAAGTCACTTTTGCCGCTTTCTATTTCTGCTACTACCGCTTTGGCTAAATCAGCGGTTCCAGCTCCACCGTCTGCCCACCCTTTGCTTAGTACAGCTTTTACGCCTATGCTTGCACATTTTTCTATGAGCCAATCTATTTCTTCTTGGCTGTCAGTATAGAAATTATTGATGGCTACCACACGTTGCAATCCGAACTTACCCATATTTTCTATGTGCTTTTCTAGGTTTTCAAATCCGGCTTTTACTCTGTCTAGGTTAGCGTCGTTGTACTCATCTGCTGGCGAACCACCGTGATGACGAAGCGCTCTGATGGTCGCTACTATGACTACTGCTTTTGGCTTTAGGCCTGCGTATCCACATTTGATGTCTAAGAATTTCTCAGCTCCTAAGTCTGCACCGAATCCTGCTTCTGTTACTACGTAGTCAGACAGACTCATACCCATTTTGGTAGCGATGATTGTATTGGTTCCTTGAGCTATGTTCGCAAAAGGTCCACCGTGTATGATCGCTGGATTATGCTCTAGTGTCTGTACTAGATTCGGTTTGATAGCATCTTTGAGTAAAAGTGTCATGGCATTTTGTGCATTTAGATCTCTCGCATATACCGGTTTTCTATCAAAAGTGTATCCTATGAAGATGCTGCCTAGTTTCTCTTTTAAATCGTCAATGTCTTTCGCCATACACAGTATCGCCATGACCTCACTAGCTGCAGTGATGTTGAATCCATCTTGACGTGGAATACCATTTCCTGTGCCGCCTAGTCCGATAGTAATATCACGAAGAGCGCGGTCATTCATGTCTATCACGCGTTTCCAGATGATGGTCCGTGGATCTATTCCTAAGCTGCGCGTCTTGCTTTGTATGTTGTTATCTATAAGTGCACTCAGTAGATTGTTTGCTTTTTCTATTGCCCCAAAATCACCTGTAAAGTGGAGATTAATATCTTCCATAGGCACTACCTGCGAGTGACCTCCACCTGCAGCACCACCTTTTATCCCAAAAACAGGACCCAGTGATGGCTCACGAAGAACCACAACAGATTTTTTACCAATTTTATTCAAGCCTTCATTTAATCCTATAGAAACCGTGGTTTTCCCTTCACCAGCCGGAGTTGGGGTAAGTGCAGTTACTAAAATTAGATTACTCTGTGCTATTTTATCCTCATTGATGAGGTTCAAAGGCAGTTTAGCTTTATACTTACCATATTGCTCAAGGTCATTTTGGTCAATATTCAGCTTAGCCGCTATAGTGTTTATATGCTGCATTTCTACTTTTTGGGCTATATATAAATCAGTCATGGTTTTAATTTGAGTAGCGAATATAAGAATAGCTTTCACTCTCCAAAGCCTAAACCCATTCTAAATGCGTAACTTCGAAACCATGTGTAAACATATTCTAATAGCATTTTTTGCTTTTGGTGTAATGGGTTGTGCCTCTACGACCAACATAGAACCAATTGAAAAAAATAAAATGAGTACAACCACAAAGAGTTATCTCGCCTTGGGCGATAGCTACACCGTAGGAACGTCCATTGCCTTTCCAGATAATTTCCCAAGTCAGTTGGCAGATAGTGTTTTATTAAAGACGGGGGACTCGTTGGTCGTTAAATTAGTGGCTCAAAACGGATGGCGAACCGATGATTTGCAACGCGGGATAAAACGTACGGAGCTAGAGGAGAGGTACGATTTGGTATCGCTGCTTATAGGCGTAAATAACCTGTACCAAGGGCTACCTTTAGCAGATTTTGAAAAAGACTTTAGAAGTTTGCTTGATAGTGCCGTAAAGTACGCTGGGGGAGAAAAAGAACACATTTTTGTAGTGTCTATACCCAACTATGGGTACACCCCATTTGGTGCGCCTAAAAAAGAGGAGATCACTGCAGATTTACGAGTATTCAATGCCCGAAGTAAAACCATTTGTGAAGAGTACGGAATTGACTATTTTAACATTACGGATATCTCTTTAGGTGCAGAAACCCGAGACGATTATAGAGCGAAGGATGACTTGCATCCAAGTCCTTTGCAATATGCAGCTTGGGTAAGTTCATTTTTGGATGAAGTGATAGAAAAATTGAAGTGAGGAGAAGAGTACTTATTCTAGGTTTCTATATTTCCGCAGCCTTAGTCAACGCTGCAATAGCTATTCAATATGCATTGGGAGGAGTTTTTGGCAAAATTGTCCTAGGACTGCTTGTGATGCACTTTATTATTCAGATTTTGTATGGTTACCATGAGCATACCATATCCAAAAAGTATGGAATTGGGTTAGGAATACTGGCGCTAGCTGGTGTAGTTGTGGCAGATTTTTTTGCAAGTGTTGTGGTTAGGTCATTTATAAAACTCTACCTAGTGTATGTGTCACTCAGTCGAAAACACTTGGACCACACGGCAATCTGGCCTACCAAGTGGTATGTAATAAGTGCTGTAACTATTGTGCTCATTTTTGGTTCAGCAATCTTCAAATTACTGCATTGGTTTGGAGCTGTGCAAATGGTCATGGTAGGTTACGCTGTGAGAAGTATTTTCTTTATATACATTGGTTATTTCAAAGCATTCACCTCTGTTGAAGTTGCGGATGAAGTAGCAGAAATAGGACAAGAATGAAAAAGTCTTCCCCAACAATTGAAGAAGACTTTTTGAATATTTGGGTAGCTTTAAACCACTCCCATTTCTTTGCCCACTTTAATGAAAGCGGCAATCGCCTTATCTAAGTGGTGCTGCTCGTGAGCAGCAGAAAGTTGTACGCGTATTCTTGCTTTACCTTTAGGTACTACCGGGAAGTAGAAACCTACTACGTAGATACCTTCTTCTAGCATTTTAGCAGCCATTTCTTGAGCTACGTTAGCATCATAGAGCATTATGGGTACGATAGGATGTACTCCTGGAGTAATATCAAAACCAGCTTCGGTCATTTTCTCACGGAAGTAAGTAGTATTATGCTCAAGTTTATCTCTAAGCTCTGTAGTCTCACTAAGCATATCTAGTACAGCTATACTTGCACCTACGATGCTAGGAGCTAGCGTATTAGAAAATAGGTACGGTCTAGATTTCTGACGAAGCATATCTACAATCTCTTTTTTACCAGACGTAAATCCACCACTCGCACCACCTAAAGCTTTTCCCAGTGTACCAGTAATAATTTCTATTTTACCCATCACACCACAGTGCTCGTGAGTACCACGTCCAGTTTTACCGAGAAATCCAGAGCTGTGACATTCATCTATCATTACACTTGCATCGTACTTGTCTGCTAGGGCTACTATCTTATCGAGTTGAGCTATGGTGCCATCCATAGAGAATGATCCGTCTGTAACGATGACTCTATTTCGTTGGTCCTGAGCGGCTATAAGTTGCTTCTCTAGGTCTTCCATGTCATTGTGTGCATATCTGTACCGCTGTGCTTTACATAGTCTGACGCCGTCTATGATACTAGCGTGATTTAAGGCGTCTGAGATGATAGCGTCTTCTGCATCAAAAAGGGGTTCAAAAACTCCTCCGTTGGCATCAAAAGCAGCCGCGTATAGTATAGTGTCTTCAGTACCTAAGTATTCAGATATTTTTTGCTCTAGTTCTTTATGAATATCCTGCGTACCACAGATAAAGCGTACAGAACTCATTCCGTATCCGTGTGTATCTATCGCATCTTTGGCAGCTTGTATCACTTTAGGGTGTGAACTAAGTCCCAAATAGTTGTTTGCACAAAAATTTATTACATCACCTGCGGAATCTGTTTTGATATCCGCACCTTGGGGTGTAGTAATTATTCGTTCGTTTTTGTATAAACCTGCTTCTTTTATTTCCGCTAGTTGAGTTTGTAGTTTGGCTTGTAATGATTCGTACATAGACGGCAAACTTAATCATCCACTTGCAAATAATCACGTACTTCGATAGGTAGAATAAATACGAATTAAAAGTAGCCGTAAAGACGGTAGTATATACTGCCATAAAAGCACCCTTTTTGATGGAAAAGGGTTTAATCAGGATAAACAGTTAAAAATCATAGAACTTTTTGGATGGCACAAAGGTTGTATCCTTATACTTGCATAGACGAAGAATAGACTAATGTCAGAAGATAAAAATAAAGGCAAAAAGCCCAAAAACCAGAGCAATACACCAAATCCATTCGACGGTAAGAAGCCAAAAGGTGGGAAACCTAGATTTAATTTAATGTGGATATATGCCATATTAGCAGTAGGATTTATCGCGATTACTTTCTTATCTCCCAATGGAGGTAAGCAGATAAACGTAGATAAGCTCCTCACAATGGTGGAAAATGGTGATGTAGACAGAATTACAGTAGTCAACAGAAGTAAGGCTGAGATATACCTTACAGAAGAGGCTAAAAAAGACGAAGAGTATAAAAAAGATGTACCGGAAAGTTCGCTTGTAAACCCTAAGTCATTCACCTACTTCTTGTCGGATATCGGAGACTATGAGTACTTTAATAATCAAGTAAAAGAGGCTCAGAAAGATCTTCCTTCCGCAGATAAAGTGAGCATAAATCCAGAAGTAAAGGAAAGTATATGGGATAATCCACTGATCACGTTGGTTTTATACATTGCAATATTCGGACTCATCTGGATGTTCATTATGAAGCGAATGGGTGGCGGTGCTGGTGCAGGTGGCAGTGGTCAGCTGTTCAGTATAGGAAAGTCGAAAGCTCAGCTTTTTGATAAAGATACCAAAGTCAATGTAACCTTCAAGGATGTTGCTGGACTAGAGGGTGCTAAAGAAGAGGTGATGGAAATCGTAGATTTTCTTAAAAACCCAAAAAAATATACAGACCTAGGAGGTAAGATACCCAAAGGAGCACTTTTAGTAGGCCCTCCAGGTACCGGTAAGACGTTGCTTGCGAAAGCGGTGGCAGGAGAAGCGGATGTGCCTTTCTTCTCACTATCTGGATCAGACTTCGTAGAGATGTTTGTAGGAGTAGGAGCGAGTAGAGTGCGAGATCTTTTTAAACAAGCTAAAGAAAAAGCCCCGTGTATCATTTTCATAGATGAGATAGATGCTATAGGAAGAGCGCGTGGTAAAAATGCGATGCAAGGAGGAAACGATGAACGTGAAAATACGTTGAATCAGTTGCTTACTGAGATGGACGGTTTTGGAACGGATACCGGGGTAATAATGCTTGCAGCTACCAATCGTGTAGATATATTGGACTCTGCATTGCTTAGAGCAGGTAGGTTTGATCGTCAGATTTACGCAGATATGCCAGATTTAAATGAGCGTCGCGAGATTTTCGAAGTACATCTAAAGCCGATCAAAGTAGAAAAGAACTTAGACAAAGATTTCTTAGCTCGTCAGACGCCAGGATTCAGTGGTGCAGATATCGCTAATATGTGTAATGAAGCTGCGCTTATAGCTGCTAGACACAATAAGAAGCAAGTAGAAAAACAAGACTTCTTGGATGCCGTAGATAGAATCGTAGGAGGCTTAGAGAAAAAGAATAAAATCATAACTCCAGAGGAGAAACGAGCAGTAGCAGTCCATGAGGCTGGACACGCTACCATTAGCTGGATGTGTGAGCACGCTCACCCACTGGTAAAAGTAACCATAGTGCCTAGAGGTAGAAGTTTAGGAGCGGCATGGTACTTGCCAGACGAGCGTCAGATCACACGCACAGAGCAGATGTTAGATGAGATGTGTGCTACCTTAGGGGGTAGAGCTGCAGAGAAAGTAGTGTTCGATAAAATTTCTACAGGAGCTCTTAGTGACTTAGAAAAAGTAACCAAGCAAGCGATGGCTATGGTAAGTATCTATGGACTAAACGAGAAAGTAGGGAATGTGTCCTACTACAATATGGACCAGGGATTCAGTAAACCATTCAGTGAAAAGCAAGCAGCATTAATGGATGATGAGATTAAGAAACTCACAGATGAGCAGTATGCTCGAGCGGTCAAAATATTGTCTGAGAATAAAGATAAGTTACTTGCACTAGCAAATCAACTCTTAGAGAAAGAGGTGATTTTCAAAGAGGACTTGGAAAAAATATTTGGGATGAGTGCCAGTGATGCTGTTGCTAAAGCAAAGCAAGTCGTGATACACGAAGCGGATGTGAAAGTAGAAGAGACAGCAGCCGATGCACCGACAGAAGCTCCTACTGAGAATGCTGAAGAGCCAGAGGCCGAAGCGTAATTCAGATTAAGAATACCATTAGAAAGGGTTCGCTATTAGCGAACCCTTTCGTCTTTAAGGGCTATACGTATTACATGATTGACATACGTAGCTAATATTCAGAGATTACGGTATCCTAGGAGGACTAGAAATGAATGATATGCTCCCGACAGGAGTCAAAAAAAAGCCCGTCTTGATATCAAGACGGGCTTTAAATTCTTGTAAGAAAAAGATTATTTCATCTTCGTATTCATGTACTTAGCTACCTCATCTGGCACCAAGTATTTTATACTTCTACCCATACGTACTAGTCCGCGCACATAGCTTGCAGAGATGTTTAGCATTGGGCCTTTCATCACACGTACCTTTTGATTTTTAGCAAACTCGCCTCCTGGGAATCCATCTCTATAGTAAGAGAGAATCTCATACTCCATAAGTATCTCTTCGTGATCTTTCCACTTTTCTAAGTGCTGCAGATTGTCTGTGCCTAGGATGATTTGAAACTCTATCTTTGGGTGTTTCTCTTTTAGTTTATTAAGTGTGTAAGCAGAGTAAGAAGGTGTAGGCATATCAAATTCTACGTCTTCCGCTTTGAATTTGTCATTTCCTTTAATTGCTAACTTTACCATATTCAGTCTATGGTCAGCATCCATAATATCCTTCCCTTTCTTTAGCGGGTTTTGTGGAGATACCACAAACCATACCTCGTCTAACTTAGCCTGGTCTAGCATATACTGACCAATGATTAAGTGTCCGTGATGTATGGGGTTAAATGACCCGAAAAATAATCCTACCTTCATTCTAATCCTATGATTTTAAAAAACTTGCAACTATGCTTTCTGCGTTTACAAAGGTATCACTTAACACATCGTTAACAATAACTTTATCAAACAGTTGTTCAAATTTTAGTTCACTATGAACTTTTGCGATTCGAACGGCCAGTTGTTCTTCTGTTTCTGTATTTCTGCTGCGCAGTCTTTCTACCAGGATGTCCACAGACGGAGGTCTTAGGAATAAGGCTAGTGCTTGATCACCGTAGTGTTTTTTAATAGTCAGGCCGCCCTCTACGTCTAGGTCAAAGATGACGGTCTTGCCAGCATCCCATAAGCGCTGAACCTCAGCTTTTAAGGTCCCGTAATACACTCCCTCGTATACTTCTTCATGCTCTATAAATGCATTGTTTTCTATAGCCGCTTGAAATTCTTCCTTACTGTAAAAATAGTAGTCGTGGCCTTCTTTTTCTCCGGCACGCATAGGTCTAGTAGTTGCGCTTATGCTAAACTCTAGATCGGGCACTGCATTCAGTAAATGACGCACAACGGTAGTTTTGCCACTGCCGCTTGGTGCAGAGAAAATGATTAGCTTATGATTTGGTTTTTGAGTAGGCTCCTGTATAGAGCCGTGCTGCTTTGTTTCCGTCATACTTGGTTGGTTGCCTGTCGCATTTGGGTCGTCAGTTGTCATAGTAAGTTTAGTGCTTGTTCCTTTATTTTTTCTAGTTCCTCTTTCATGGCTACCACTTCTTTTTGTATCCCCGCGTGGTTTGCTTTGCTGCCTAGGGTGTTTATCTCTCTGCCCATTTCTTGAGCGATGAAGTTGAGTGATTTCCCCTTAGGATTTTTGTTCATAGATTCGATGAAATGGTCACAGTGTGCTTTTAGCCTAACTTTTTCCTCGTTTACATCGTATTTTTCGAGGTAGTAGATGAGTTCTTGTTCGAATCTGTTAGTATCAAAACTATCATCCTCTACTAATTGTTTTAAATTTTTCTGTAGTCGAGCTTTGGTGCTTTCTAAACGCTCGGGTTCTAGTGCTTCAATATTTGGTATACCTGCAGCTATAGTTTCTGCATAGCTTGTGAGCACGTCTTTCAGGCCTTGACCTTCTTTTTGACGAAATGCATCGTAGATTACAAATGCCTCGTCAGCAACCTCTTTTACCAATTCATACAAGTCTGGGTCTAGCTGCTCATTGTCTTGGTATATCACATCTTGCATACTTGTTGCTATTCTGAAGATGTCCTTATCACTCGTGCCAAGTTTGTCACTAAGGCTTTTAAGTTTCTTGTAGTACTCGGTGGCGAGTGCTTCGTTTATCTGAACATCGTTGTCATTTACCTTGTGTTTTATTACGTTGATGGACAGTGTGGCACTACCGCGTTCTATTTGCTTGCCGTAGGTGTTGCGAATTTCTATTTCCTTAGGCATCAGGAAACGAGGCATCCGTAGGTTTAGGTCAAGGTATTTACCATTCAGGCTGCGCAGCTCTACTTTTACACTGTAGTTTTCGGTATGTTTTTCGGCCATACCAAAACCGGTCATTGATTTTATCATTTAGTAGACGCAAATATAATATAGCAAGACTCTTATGACTTAACATAAGACAACCCTAATTTCAATGGTGTGTCTGGCTCGGGTCATCTAGGGTTTAATCCCCTCTGTTTCGGGAACAATGGTATGAGTGGTTCTTCTGTTTGATTATATTTGAAGATATGAAAAATAGTATTCTCGTTTTGTGTACCCTCTTAATTTTTAGTTGTTCACCCTCAAAAGTTCAGGAATTATCTGAACAAGAGCCCAATGACTCTGTTGAGCAAGTCCATTATAGTCTTCGGATTGGTACTATGCAAGAGAATAAAAATGTAGTGGAGTTAAGTTTTGATAGTATGAAAGAGCAGTGGGAGGCTTATTTGGCCAGGGTTAGTGACATTACTACTAATCTCAGTATCTTTCAAATAGAGCAAAATAATGAAGGCTTCTATCAGTTAACAGGGATAAGCGATGACCAGAAAACCAAAACGGCCATTAGACTGTATTTGGAGGGTGGTGTTTTCTATGAAGCCGTAGATAAGATATCTGTAACCTGCACTAGCAGCGACTCAGGATGTTACCCTAAGATTATACCGGGAGGAGGGTCTTGTATAGAAAGCAAGAATGAAAGCGCTTGTACCAAAACAAGCAGCATAGCCGAAGACAATCGTATTTTCAGGTAGATAAGTTTATTTTACTATTTGATTGTGACGGTTTGTATGACGATGTACCGCAACCAAGTAGTACAGCACAGCAGTTATTTCATTAGTGAAAAATAAGATGAATTATATAGCCTTTGGATTGGGTCTGATCTGGTTTGCAGTGATGTCACTGCTAAATTCATATGCAGATCCATTTCTTGGTTTTTTTTTGAATATTGTTTTTGCAGGGTTAATAGGACTGATTGCTGCGAAATTTTTTAAAAATACGCTTTCACTGATCTTGTTATTCCCCCTATTACTGATTGCCTTTATAGCTGTTATTATAGGGAACATTTCTGCGTCCTATATTCCCATAAGTATTTTTATAGCTTTTCAGTTAGCGCGTTATCTGTCAAATAAACGATGGTCAGTTAGTTTTATATGTCTGCTTATCATCGGTATAGGTTTGTCCTTTTCTTATGGAGTTTTACCAAAATATTATCTTTTTCTACAAGAGACGACAAAGAAAGGCGAGGGAATATTGTCTTTTGAGTACACTACAAATAGTGGATCTGTTGTGGGTACTCCTAGCGATAAACCTATCATCTTAGAATTTTGGAATAGTCGGTGTAATTCTTGTTTTCGTAAGATGAAGATGCTTGAAGAGTTGCAAGAGCAAATTAATAATAAGTGTTATATTTTATGTGTTTATGCAGATTTCGAAGATGGAGTAAATAAGAATTTGCCTAAGTATAGTACATCTTTAATTTGGGCACAAAACAAATACAATTTAAGCTTTGCATATGACAGTTTATACTATCATTATAACAAAGAATTAGGACTACCTCAGACAATTATTGTAGCACCAAACGGCAAGATACTATACAGTGATGTTGGTTATATTCCAGGAAATAAAAAAGCGATTATGGAAAAATACAAATCAGTTATTAATCAGTATTAATCTATCTATTATTCACCTCCCCCGATTCACTAACCAAAGCCCAAAGACGATAAGCAACCCAAAGGCCAATTTATCCCAGGTAAGGTGGTCCACACCCAGGCTCACTGCTATGAGGGTAGCAAGCAGTGGCTGTAAGTAGATATAGCTTCCTACAGTAGTAGAATTACTGTTTTGTAGCGCCCATGCATTGAGCAAGTAGGCCAGTATGGTGATGCCCGCTATCACATATCCCATGGCAAATACGGCTTTGGGAGGGAGTGCACTCCACTCTACCAGAAGCAAGTCTCTAGCACCTATCGGCAGTACGTAGATAAATCCAAAGATAAATAGGTACATGGTGATAGTGGTAGCTCTGTATTTTTTGAGCAGGCGGGTAACTTAAAATAAGTAGAACGCATAACTCGTAGCATTGAGCATTACCAATAAATCTCCCCATATAGCATTAGAGCCACCTTGTAGATAGTAAGCACTTCCCTGCAGGGCAGCACCAACGTCTACGAGCAAAGCAGCACCTAAAAATGCTACGACTATACCCAAGTACACGAGTGGTCGTATTCGCTTTTTGTATCCTATGGCATTGAAGATGACGACAAATACTGGAGCGAGTAGCATCAATACACTCGCATTGATAGCAGAGGTCATGCTTAGCCCCTTGAAAAAAGCCGTCATATTGAGCGAAACACCAAAGAATGCTGCGATGGCGAGTTTTAGGTAGTCGCTTTTATCGGTAATTTTTTCTCTAGTGAATAAGAAGTAGTACACTAAAAAGAAGAGCATTCCAGCTCCTACGCGCAGGACAATAAATGCATAGGCGGAGATGTACTCAGGCATGGCCCATTTGGCAAAACTAAAATTGCCTGCATAGAAGAGTGCCACTACGAATAGAGCCAAGTGCACCAGTATTTTCTTATCCAATTTCAAGGGCGACAAAGAAAGTCTAAAATGAAATGGAATCTTAACTCAAATTAGAGTTATTACTAGTTTTTTTGTGGAGCTAATTTTGGTTGTTCCATGTAATAGCAGTGCTGTGAATAAACCCCTATAGTCTGTAATCACACAACTCATTTAAGCAACCACTTAAGTCTATCCACATACGATTCGTATATTTAAGCAGAGTTGTCTTATCCTTGCATAATGTATGATTTTATAGCAGGCAAGATAGATCGAATTACTCCTACAGAAGTGGTGGTGAATGCTGGAGGAGTAGGTTTTTTACTTCATATATCTCTCAATACGTATGAGGTGATTAAGGCAGAAAAGGAAATAAAGATCTATGCACACCTAATTGTAAGAGAGGACAGTCATACATTATACGGATTTGCGACGACTGCTGAACGTCAAATGTATGTCAAATTAGTAGGGGTAAATGGAGTAGGTCCGAGTACCGCCCGCATGATACTGAGCAGTATGAGTGTAGACGATGTGGTAAGTGCGATTACCAATAGCAATATAGCTATGCTGAAAACCATAAAGGGCATAGGACCCAAAGCAGCTCAAAGACTAGTAGTAGAGCTACAAGACAAGCTAGGAGGAGTTGGCTCAGATGGGGCATATACTTTATCGGGAGGAAGTAATGAGATGGAAGAAGCAACTGATGCGTTATTAGCGCTTGGATTTGCTCGTGCCGCCGTTAGTAAAGTACTGATGAAAATAAGTAAAGAAGCAGGCAATAATCCTACTACCGAAGAGTTAATAAAGAAATCACTACAATTATTGTAGTTTTGCGCATCACACATTAATCAGCTTATAAGGAAACACTTACTTTTAGAACACAGGTTTTAATATAAAACTTTTGACAAAAAAATTTTTGATAATGAATGTACGGAGAGCCATGATGGCTTTTTTGATAGCTATAGTGTGTTTTTCCCTTAGCACCCCATTACTTGCTCAGCAAGATAGTGCTACAAGGTATGAGCTCAAGGATAAAAAGCCAGGAGAAGATAAACCCACTAATCTTATCGACCTCAAGGATCCTCCTAACATAAAAACAGAATACAAGTACGACCCTTCTACCGGAAATTATTTAGAGATAATCACCATTGGCGGTAAGCCGATAGGTAGTCCTCGGATGCTTACTTTGACAGAGTATATGCGTGCTAAGGAAAAGCGCGACCGTGAAGTATATTATCGCAAAAAAAGTAATGCAGACAACTATGTGAAAGGGGGTGGACTTATACCTCAAATAGCCGTTACTCCAGAGATTTTTGACAAGGTATTTGGGGGAGGCATCATAGACATACGGCCTACAGGTAGTGCTGAGGTTAGCTTTGGTGGGAACTTTAATAAGGTAGAAAATCCAGCATTCCCTGTCCGTCAACAGCGAAATGGACAATTTGATTTTGGGATGAAAATGCAGCTTAACGTTACAGGTCAAATAGGGGACCGATTAAAGTTGAACTGGAATTATGATACGGAAGCTACGTTTGAATTTGAGAATCAAATGAAGCTCAACTGGGAAGGTGGTGAAGATGACATAGTTAAAAGCATAGAATTAGGAAATGTGAGTCTTCCACTAAATGGCAGCTTGATTCAGGGAGGTAGAAATCTCTTTGGTGCCAAAACACAGCTTCAGTTTGGTAAGCTTAAAGTGGCCATCATTGCTACACAGGATAAGGGAGAAACCAAGGAAACCGAAGTTACAGGAGGTGCTCAGGTAACCAACTATGATATTCAAGCACATAACTACGATGTAAATAGACACTACTTCTTGTCCCAATATTTTGCAGATAATTACGATAATGCACTGACTAGATTGCCTATCGTATCCTCCAGTACGCAAGTAACGTATGTGGAGGTGTGGGTGACCAATAGAAACAATGCAGTGGGTAACTCCAGAAATATCATGGGTTTCATGGATTTAGGTGAAAATGAGTCCAATGCCTATAGAGATTGGGTGTTAAATACAGGGGATCAATTTCCTGATAATAACAATACCAACTTGTTTGGCATTGTTGATGGTCAACCTTTTTGTGACCCAGCAGATCCTAGATTAGTGTTAGGAGTAGACTACGAGTGTCTCAGTAATGCTAGAAGACTAAATGAAAATGAATTTAGTTTTCATCCGACACTTGGTTACATATCATTAAATCAGTCACTGAATAATGACGAAATCCTCATGGTAGCGTATCAGTACACCGCTAATGGTGCCAACTATCAAGTGGGTGAACTTACAGTAGATAATCCTGTAACTACAGGAGATAATAATCACCTGAATCTTAAGCTGCTAAAACACTCTACCATAAAGACCAACTTGCCAGCTTGGGATTTGATGATGAAAAACATCTATTCCCTAAATACATATAATCTACAGCGTGAAGATTTTACATTAAACGTAGTGTATGCAGATGATCCAAGTGGTGCTAATCTAAACTACCTACCAGTAGACGCGAGTGAACCAGCGCTTAGAGAGAAACAGCTTATTACGGTGCTTAATTTGGACAAGGTAAATAAGCAGATGGAAGCTAAGCCCGATGGAGTTTTTGATCTTATTGATGGAGTGACTATCGATGCGCTTAAAGGCCGAATAATATTTCCTGTAAGGGAGCCGTTTGGAGCATTTTTACGTACAAAATTTGTAGATGATAAGAATGCAGACTATTACGCGTTTGATTCACTATATCGCACTACCAAGTGGAATGCAGAGCAAGATTTAAAACACAATAAATTTTTCTTAAAAGGAACATTTAAGGGGTCTTCGTCAGATCAGATAAGACTGCAATGCTATAATATATCACAAGGAAGTGTTCGTGTAACAGCAAATGGAGCTGCGCTTACAGAAGGCTCAGATTATACCGTAGATTATACATTGGGTACTGTGAAAATAGTAAATCAAGGAATACTAAATTCTGGTGCAGCCATTAAAGCTACTTGTGAAAGTAATTCCCTTATTAATATTCAGCAGAAGTCTCTAGTAGGTACACGGTTAGATTATAAGTTTTCGGATAAGCTGGTGCTTGGAGGCACGTTTATGCATATGTCGGAGCGGCCACTTACCAATAAGGTAAACATAGGTGAGGAGCCATTGCGAAATTCTATTTGGGGCTTAGATGGCTCATGGAATACAGAATCTCGTTTCCTTACTCGTATGGTAGATAAACTACCTTTTGTAGAAACGAAAGAGATTTCTACTGTGAGCTTTACAGGAGAGTTTGCGCATCTGATACCGCATAAAGCTAAGACTCAGGGAGATAAAGGAACATCGTACATAGATGACTTTGAAGGTGCTGAGACTCCGTATGATCTTAAATATGTACGTAGTTGGCATATGGCCAGTACTCCACAGGGGCAGCCAGACTTATTTCCAGAGACGGTTGGTATTACAGGAAGAGATAGTAGCTTTAACTCAAAGCGAGCCAGTTTATCGTGGTATAATATAGACCCCGTATTCCAAGGACAGAGCCGATTTACGCCGGATAATATTACTCCCTTAGAGCAGTCCAGTCACTGGGTGCGTACGATTACACAAAACGAGATATTCCCAGACATAGAACTACAGCAGGGACAGCCGCAGCAGTTACCCACTTTAGATTTAAGTTACTATCCGCGTGAACGAGGGCAGTATAATTTTAATACCACGGACTTACTCGCAAATGGTAGACTAGATAACCCAGAAGAAAATTGGGCCGGCATTATGCGAAGGATAGAGACCAACGACTTCGAAGCGACGAATATTGATTATATAGAAATTTGGTTAATGGACCCATTTGTATATTCTAAATTTAATAATACGACGCACAACACAGGTGATCTCTATATCAACTTAGGTAGCGTATCTGAGGACGTAATAGCAGATAGAAAACGCTCTGCCGAAAATGGGCTACCCGTGCCAGATGGGAATCAGAGCATTAGTGAAGGGGAATATGCTCTTACCCCGAGTGGTCAAATTATCAATAAGGCTTTTGACAATGATCCAGCCTCAAGGGGCTCACAAGATGTTGGGCTTGATGGTATGAGTGATGACGTGGAAAGAGAGCGACTTACGACTTACCTTAATTCTGTGGCAGCAAAACACGGTGTAAACTCGCGGGCATATCAGCTGGCGCAGGACGATCCTTCTGGGGATAATTACTTCCATCCAAGAGACCCAGTCTATGACAATGAAAATGCCTTAGTATTGAGTAGGTATAAAAAATTCAATGGCTTTGATGGAAATAGTACGTTAGATGATTTAGCAGATGGTACCCCAAAGTCTGCGAGTGTAATTCCGGATGATGAAGATATTAATCAAGATTATACGGTCAATCTGAATGAAGAGTACTATCAGTATAAAATTAAAATAAGTCCAGAAGATCTTAGAATAGGCCGAAACTTTGTAACTGATTCTATACGTGTAAAAGCTAATCAGATAGATCCAGGAGCACTGCCAAATGACATTACGTGGTACCAGCTTAAAGTGCCTATCCGCCAGTTTGATAAGAAGGTGGGCGGTATTCAGGATTTTAAGTCTATTCGTTTTATGCGGATGTATTTGAAAGGTTTTCAAGACAGCGTAGTACTTCGTTTTGGGAATCTGCAGCTGGTGCGAGCAGACTGGAGAAGGTATTTAAATACGCTAAAATTCCCACCTAGAGTAGGTCCGCCAGTAGACCCTAATGACGATGCTAAGCTTGTCGTGTCTACTGTCAATGTGAATGAAAATAGCAAGCGAAGTCCGATTCCGTATAAGGTGCCTCCAGGCTTTAGCAGAGAGATAGACCCTACGCAGCAAGGGAATGTGCAGCAAAACGAACAATCGCTGTCTATTGCAGTGTGTGACTTGGACAAAGAAGATGCCCGTGGAGCCTACCGTACACTAGACTTTGATATTCGTAACTACAAGACGATGAAGCTCTTTGTTCACGCTGAGTCAGAGTTTGCTTCTGACGGAGATGTAGTAGCAATGCTCAGAATAGGTACAGATTTGGAAAATAATTACTACCAGTATGAGGTGCCTCTCGTACTCTCCCCATATGGTACAGCAGATGCTCAGTCGATTTGGCCTACTGCCAATGAGATGATCATAGACTTGGAGGAATTCTATAACCTAAAGCTGAACAGACAACTCAATCAGCGTGACAATCCGAACGGATATTATGCGCAGACACTGGAAAATGGTCATCGAATTAGCATAGTAGGTCTTCCAGATCTTAGTAATGTGCGTACGATACTCCTAGGGGTAAAAAATGATGTCAACAGTACCCAAAACAAATTGTGCTCTGAAGTATGGTTTAATGAGTTGAGGTTAGTAGATTTTGCTAACAAAGGAGGTTATGCAGCAAATGCACGTATGGTAGCTAAACTAGCAGATTTTGCCAATGTTACTGTGTCAGGCAACTACCAGACGATAGGCTTTGGTGCTATAGATAAGAAACTAAATGAGCGTAACCTGAATGAGCAAATACAATATGACATAGCATCTAATGTAGAGCTAGGTAAGTTCTTTCCTCAAAAGTCAGGAATTACCATTCCAATGTTCATAGGCTATAGTGAAAGTATCATCAATCCTAAGTTTTATCCTCTAAATCCAGATATAGAACTGCGCACTGCTATCAATAATGCAGAAAGCGCTGCAGAAAAAGACCAAATTAGGGAAGCCGCTCAGGATTATTCATCCAGGTACAGTCTTAACTTTACCAACGTCAAGAAAAATAGAACAGCAGCATCTAAAGGTAAACCCCAATTTTACGATGTAGAAAACTGGAATTACTCATTCGCATACCAACGCCTGTTTAGACGTAGTCAGGTCATAGAGATGAATGATGCTAAAACCTACAAGACGTCATTGGGCTATAACTTTAGCACAAAACCTAAGCCGTGGGAACCTTTTCGTAAGGTGATAAAGTCCAAGAAGCTTACCCTCATAAAGGACTTCAATCTCACATTTGTTCCTAGTAATGTTAATTTTAGGGTAGACGTAGATCGACGATATTCAGAGTTAAAAAATAGAGACAATGACAACTTTAAGTCCATTGTACCAGTCTTATACGATAAGACGTTTAGCATCAATAGAGTGTATGGCTGGAAGTGGAATCTGACCAAGAGTTTATCGGTAGACTATGCAGCTACGGCAAACTCATGGGTAGCGGAGCCTTTAGGAGAGTTAGATACCCGTGAAAAGCGTGATACCCTCTGGAGTAACTTCTTTGACCTAGGTAGACTGAATAACTTTAATCAAACGGTAAACGCTAATTATAGCTTACCACTAAGAAAGATAAAACTATTGGACTGGACTACGGTAACTACCCGATATAGTGCAAATTATGAGTGGAGGAATGCACCTCCTGCGTATGAGACATTAGGGAATACCATCCAAAACGCCAGAACATTGGGTGTTAACGGTAATTTGAATTTCATCTCCTTGTATAATAAGTCTGATTTCCTTAAAAAAGTGAATAGACCTCCAAGCAGACGACCAGCGAAAAAGGATACCGACGAAATTGAAGATCCCAATGAAGAGGATGAAAAGAAGAAGGGCGAGATCAACAAAACCACTCGAGGAGTATTCAAGTTTCTGATGATGCTGAAGCAGGCACAAGTAGGGGTGACTTTAACAGATGGGACTACATTGCCAGGATTCAATCAGAGTATAGACGCTATAGGTCAAAATTTTGGAAGTAATGCGCCTGGACTGCCTTTCATCTTTGGTGCGCAGAATGAGGATTTTAGAAATCAGATTGCGCGTAATGGATTCTTGACGCGAGATACAAATCAAATAGCTAGATATCTTAGGTTAAATGCCATAGATATCAATGGATCAGCTACACTTGAGCCGATCAAAGGTTTTAGAATTAGCTTGTCATTTAATAAGAGACAGAGTTTTAATACGAATAGTAACTTCAGGTATTTGGAATCAGAAGGTACATTTGATGACTTGGCTTATACAGAGGTGGGTACATTTACAACCTCATTTGGTTCATGGGCTACTATGTTTGATAACCTAGCAGAGGATTATTCTTCAGCGGCATTTACTCAGTTCAAAAACAATAGATACACCATAGCCCAGAGATTACAAACTCGAGAATTTACAGGAGATGGGGCCTATGCAGATGACTATGTCAACGAGCTGAACGGAATAGATACTACTACGGGTTTCCCTAAAGGCTTCAGTAATAAGCATCAAGAAGTATTGCTTCACTCTTTCATAGCTGCTTATAGTGGTAAGAACGCCGCGAGTACTTCGTTTTCGGCAT